>Ga0210044_10001689_pt1 | contig 33817 bp, 27 predicted proteins | sample CryGey13umfilter_2_FD_183959 | JGI IMG/M metagenome (GOLD analysis project Ga0210044, IMG submission 183959) | Groundwater microbial communities from aquifer in Utah, USA - Crystal Geyser 4/9/14 3 um filter (SPAdes) (version 2) | ecosystem: Environmental > Aquatic > Deep subsurface >...
TCGGCGTGTACACATTGCCTATAATCTGCACTGAAGAAGGAACTAAAGGCACTATAAGAGCATCACCGTCTTCAAGGGTTATATCGCTTGGGCTATTTGCAAGCTTATCCAACAAATCCAACCTAATGACAATCCTGCCTATTAATTTGGTAGATTGCACCATATCTAATTGTTTTTGCCTGTATTTTATCATTTCTCTTCTGGCTTCCGACTGAGACGGAGAAAGGCTTATTGCCAAAGAGGATTCCTCTTTTAAAATATCCTCCTGCGCTGAAGTGACAAACTTTTTCATCATTTCGCGCTGGTATTTTTCCACCGAAACTCTTGTAAATATGGCTCCGGGTAAAAATGCGTTATTTGTAAATCCTCCTGCCCGTTTAATGATTGAACTTAACCGTTCGCCGGACGCAGCCATATATTTACCAGGATACATAACTTCGCCGGTAATAGTAATCTCTTTTTGTTCCAGCCATTTTGTCTCCTCGCGGATAAAAAGCTGATCACCTTCCTGAAGATATAAATCGCCTTCTTTTTCCTTTACGCGCGGGTCAAAAATACCACCAAGATCTATTCTCATAATTTTCGGCCCCTCGCCTAAAACACTCCTGTAAAGTTCCGCATTCTTCAAAGAAGCCGTTTTCTTTAAACCCTCGGCCCTGAAAATCAAATCGCTTATCCTCATATTATCTGTAAGCTCATATTCTCCGGGCCCATAAACTGCCCCTTCTATCCTCACAAAAAATGTAGGTATAACCTCTGATTTTGTAAACACATAAAACCGGTCCCATTCCTTGAGCTCTATATTTTCCGCCTCATCCTTGTTTAGCAGCCTGCCTATATTAACCGGCATTATCTCCCTTGTTTTATCATCGCGAAAACGCGATAATTCCGCGCGGTCAAGATATGCCCCTGGCATAATGCCCTCTACTTCATCTATTAAATCTTTGAGCTTCATGCCGGGCTTTAACTCATAATCTCCGGGCCTGCGCACATTTCCGGCTATGCTGACAAAATTATGCCTTATAGGCGTAACAGCCGAAATCATAACAAGATCGCCGTCCTGCAACATTACATTTGAAGCTGAATTTTTTAATGCCTGCGTATTTTCAAACTCCAAATCAAAAACTACCTTACGTTCATGATTTTTTATTCTCTCAACCTGAATTCTCTGTAAATAGCCTATAGCTGAAATTCCGCCTGCGGCTTGTAAAAGATCTGACATTGTGATATCGCTGCCTTTGAGCTCATATATAGCAGGCCTCTTGACATTACCCGCAACGCCAATTACCGGCCCTATTGGCGGGATAAAAATACTGTCTCCGGAATCAAGCTTAAGATCTTGCGACTTATCCCCTTGCAGCAGATAAGAATACAAATCTATTATTTCTTCTGTTTTATTTGCCCGCGTCAATCTTATATTTCTTAAACTGCCTATCTTCGTCGGGCCTGATGCCTGATACAACGCGTCAAAAACAGTTGCCAAAGAATTAAACATATAGGCGCCGGGTTTTCTTGCTTCACCTAATATAAAAACTTTTATAGAACGCAATTTACCCATGCTTACACTAATCTGAAAATTTGTATAGTATTTATTTAAATTTTCTTCTATTAGTTTTTTGGCATCCGCGAATTTAACGCCCCACAAGTACAAAGGCCCTGCCTGCGGAAGCATAATCTTACCTTCGCCGTCTATATCCAGATCAAATTTTTGTTGTATGTTGCCCCATAGGTTTAAAATCAATTTATCGCCCGGGCCCAATATATAATCATCGCTTACCGGTATAGTGCTTACAGCGCCGTAAAGGCCCTCTTCAAACTGGCCCACGCTGCCCTCTTGCCCAAGTAATTTTTTCTGCAACAATAATCCCATATTTTGCTGATTCTTATTATCTTGCTCAGAAGGTTTATCGCTTTCTGATGTCTTTTCTCCTTTTTCGCCTATCCTTTTTATCTGCGGTTGGATAGGAAATATATCATAGCCAAATTGCTTTATAGCCTTGGACACGGTAATAGGAACCTCTCTTGAAAACATTTTTTCTATATCAGATGGCCTGTTATGCTCATCAATATCCTGCCAGTCCATATCAAATTTACTGCCGTCATAAGGAGATGAGATATCTTTTTCTTTACCACTGTTTCGCCGGGGCAAGCGTATTCTGAATTTTCTACCATCAGAAGGATTTACAATCTCCTGCCATTCTTCGTTAGGCCTTACAGGCTCAATTACATATCTGAATTTCCTGCCGGTATACGGGTCTGTTATTACAGCGCCTGAAGCAATACTGTCCATATCCAACCTTGCCTTAAATTCCTTTTTCTCATATGGAGAAACTATGCTTACATACCCAGGATCTTCTTTAAGGGCTTTTCTCATCGCGATTTCGCGAGGGATAAATCTTGTGCCATCGTAAGGACAGGTAACTTCCTCGAGGCCTCTTTTCATCTCTTCGCTTACATTATCTAAAGGCACTTGAAAGTCCTTTTCGCAGGCCGGGCACGTAAATGTCTGCCACTCTTCTTGATTTTGTAATGTATCAAAAGTATCCTCTTCTCTTGTGTTAACATTACTCTGGCCGGATGAGCTGCCTAATCTTGCCCTTATCATCTGCTCAATATCTGCCTGTGTCTGCGCAAATACAGGCACAACAGAAGTAAACGTAAACGCTAAAATAGTAAATAACGCTAATATTTTTTTCATACTTGACCTCCAAATTTTCCAGCTATCCCGATTTGTCCCGTTCACGGGATGCCGTGTTCGGCAAAATTTGTCCCGAGCGTCCCGATATCGCGTTTAGACGCGAGGGACGAAAAACTAAAATCTTATATTCGCCTCGGCCTCTAATATATTATTGTGTATTTTATCGCCTGAAATATTATTAAAATTGCTGTAAGCCTCGTATTCATATAACAATTTTACTGATTTTGAATCCGTTAAATTAAAAGTAGTATCTATGCCTGCTTCGTATTTATGCTCAGGATACGCTGAAGACCTTCCGTGCGTCTGGTAATCAAACTGCCCGCCTAAAGTAAAACTTTCAATATTATCCTGTGTTACTGAAAAATTTTTGGACAGCCGCATAAAAAAATCATCCGCGTCCCCACCCATATGATGCCCTAAAACATCACTCTTATACCTGTATCCGCTTGTATAAATACCGTGCGTATACCATGCGGCATCGGTCTTGGCGTATTCTGTCCTTAAATCCAGCGTTTCAATATTAAAAATGTCCGACAGTAAAAGCCCTGCCAAAAATCCGGGGGCCTCATTTTCCCATGGAGCAAACTTATCCTCTCCTGCCCATTCGCCGTAAACTTGCGTATTTGAAAAAATATTTAACTTAAAGTCAAATGACGACAGTTGATCAGAAGCGTTCGCGTTAACATCTTGATTAAGTTCATTCCTTCCTAGAAACATATTCACATAATTTTTTAAGCCAAGGCCCGGCCGGCCTCTTCCGCCGAAAATAGCCGTGCGCGAGAAACCCAATGTCAACCTGTCAAACGGAGTACACTCAAGCCTGATACCGCCTAATTTCGCGTAAGAATAATCTCTATCTTTATCAAGTCGCGCGACAAAGAAATCTATATTCCATTTTCCAAGTTTCTCCCAAGGCAGCATAAATGGATGCGCGCTTTTAATCTTTACTAGATCCAAAGGATATGTATTGTCAGACAAAAGCATCGAACCGTGATATCCCGGCCCCCACCATAAAGTATCACGCCCGGCTTCAATTTCTATATTCCAATATGACAATTTTACATAACCGGTCTCTATGTAAAAATCCTTTGTGTCTTTGGCAAACTTAATGGCAGGCTCAAGCGCTATCGCTAAGAAATTATCATATTCTACCCATCCGGCAATCCTCATCTTATAATTAAGCCCGTCTTTTAAATGCAGGCCGCGCTGATTTTCATATAACATATCGCCTGTTTTTTTAACGTTAGCGTAAATACTCTGCGTATAAATCGGGTCCGCCAGTTTAAAGCGCAGGTTTTTAGCAGGCGCGTCATTTTCTGCTGCGCTTGTAACGCCCAATTCTAATAATTCCGGACGAAACTCTTTAATCAATTTATCCAGCATATCCTCTAACCGGCTTATTCTGTTTTCATTAAATGGAGAAAATTCTACCTTTTTATCCTGTATGCGGTAAATCGCTGTTTCTATCATCCTGGCAGCATCCATCCTGGTTATAGGTTTGGTAGTCAAACCGCAACTGTCTGCAAGCCCGTTAATAGCCAATGTATCCAATGCGTCATAAGCCCAATGATGCACAGGGATATTAACAGATGACTCGGCAAACGCAGGACATACGCTGATACCAAGCACAAACACCGTCATTGCGAGGGCACGAAGTGCCCGAAGCAATCTCCTCGCAAGCAAGGAGTTTGCTTCGTCGCCCCTTCGGGGCTCCTCGCAATGACGCGTTATATTCGCTGTTTTTTGAACCATTTTATAGTCCTTATCAATCCTTCCTCTAATTCAACTTTTGGCTGCCATTTAAACAACTTTTTGGCTTTAGTTATATCCGGCTGTCGTACTTTAGGATCATCTACTGGCAAAGGTTTAAAAACTATTTTACTCTTAGAACCTGTAAGCCTTATTATTTCTTTAGCAAGCTGAAGTATTGTATATTCCCCAGGGTTGCCAATATTAACCGGGTCATTCACTGAAGAATTCATTAGCCTGCAAATACCCTCAACCATATCAGAGATATAACAAAAACTGCGGGTTTGGCTTCCCTTACCAAAAACAGTGATTGGTTTATTATTCAAAGCTTGACTTATAAATTCGGGTATAGCACGGCCATCATGTTCACGCATTTTTGGACCATAAGTATTATGACAAAATACTCCATTTCCCGCGACAAAGTTTTCAGTGCCTGGGACAGAAAAATCATATACATACAGTGAAGGCTTGCACTTTTTTATTCTTTTAATCCATGCCCAAACAAGATCTCCATTTCTTTTAGCAACAAGCGTCTGTTTTACTCCTTTATCCCACTCCAAAATATTAAAATTAGATAATTCACATACTGTTAGTCTATAGAATGGGAATTTTCTTTTGCCATATTTTTTCTTAAACGTTGTTGTATATTTACCTACAGAAGCAACTATTCCAAAACGCAATAAGGCCATATTAAGTTGCAATGCTAATTTTTTACTTGTTGTATCAAAACACAATTCCCGATTTAGCTTTTTACCGCTATGCGTACCATCGCCATCTTTAAAACCTTCTAATACATATTTAAGTCTTGCCAGTGGCAACTGTAATATCCACGAGGGTATCTGCGTTTCCCTGGAGGAACTTCTTATTATATTTAATATTTTATCAAAAACAAAATATAATACTTTTGAATGGCTAAAAATAGCGGGAGACCTTTTATTTTTTTCGGCCATTTTATAAATTACATGAACTCCAAATACATCTTCTAAAATCATCTTGGCTCTTTTTAATAAATAATCATCAGAAGAAAAAGTAATAAAATAACTTTTCCCAAGTTTGTAATGGGCACACCCTTCGGCAATATAAAAACCTAAAAGCCAAAGTATATCATTTGTAATTTTTATTTTATTTTGTATGAATATATGAGTACCCATCGAAAAAATACGAACTCTTGTATCATTGGGGACGTTGATGCCTAATTTATAAATAACGTACAAAGGCAAAAAGGAACCGCGTCTATACTTATTGAAAGCACAAAAAAGATTATTGTTATATCTTTTAGCATTATAACGTTTACTTTTACGAAGCAATTCGAGAACACTATTTTGTCTTTTATTAATTAATGATTTCAATTTTTTAGAATGTACAGCGTAATCCCACAATTCATTCTCAGGACATTTCTTTATTATCTCTTGGCAAATATCTATATATTTAATATCTTTATTTATAATCGGTAGTTTAGCAGGAATGGCAATATAATCACCTTTCTTTAAATTTCTGACAGGTACTGCAATGGGTTTTCTATTTTTATCCTGCTTAAAAACGCTGTGATCCCCGGTGACTTTTACTTTTCTACCATATGCCAAAACAAGTTCATATGCATCGCCTTCATATTGATGCTTTATAATATTATCAACTTCTTTTAGTGTTATTTTGAGAGTTTTAGGATCAAAAGATGGAACTAAAATTTTTGCGCTGCTATTAGTTTTGTTAAATCTGTCCACAAATTTCCCTATCTCTTCTAAATAAAGTTTTTTCCCATTAAATACAATTACAGTTTGATCACTAAGTATACTATTAAAAATCCTTATTATCCTGGTATCAATCTTATGCGTACGATGATACGCCATGGTCATGGCCTCTGAAAAACGCTTCGCCTCATCATAAACCCCGCGCGGGCCTATACAATTAACATTGCCCCAATAACTCTCCGGCTGAGGATGAATCAAGGGATCTCCGTATATTTCACTGGTTGAAGCTATAAAAAACCTGGCTTTTTTTGCCTTGGCTACACCTAAAGCATTATGCGTACCTAGAGAACCTACTTTTAACGTTTGTATGGGGTAAATTAAATAATCTATAGGGCTGGCAGGCGAGGCAAAATGCAATATATAATCAAGGCTGCCTTTTATTTCTATATAAGTACTTACATTATGTTTTACAAATTCAAAATTTTTATTTTGCATAAGATGCTTTATGTTCTCTTTTTTGCCGGTTATAAAATTGTCCATACATATAACCTTATGGCCGTCTTTTAAGAAACGTTCGCACAAATGCGATCCAATAAACCCAGCTCCACCTGTAATAAGTATACGCATTATTAAGTAATCCTTGTTAATGTGTTAACTGCGGTTATCAGGACATCAGGATATCAGGAAGTAGGTTATCAGGATACCATGATATCAGGTCAAATGTTTTTCCTGATAACCTGATCCCCTGATATCCTGCACACTGATCTCCTGATAACCTGATATCCGTTTTTAACATACTGCCGTTTTTCTGAAGTAATCCACAGTTTTCTGAAGCCCCTCTTCAAAACCAATTTTCGGGTCAAACCCAAGAATACGCTTCGCTTTGGATATATCCGCTAATGTATCTTTAACATCACCCGGCCTTATTGGCCCTAATTTCGGTTTTATTGATTTTTTTAAAATCTTATTAACATAAGTTACTATATCCAGAACTGAATAGGCCTTGCCGCATGCCACATTAAAAACTTCAGCTACCGCGCCTTTAGCTGTAACAGCCTTCAAGTTGGCCTGCACCACATTCTCAACATAAGTAAAATCCCTGGTCTGCTTGCCGTTTCCATGTATGGGCGGCTGTTCATCTTTAAGCATGCATATCACAAATTTTGGGATAACTACAGCATATTGATTTTCCAAGCTCTGCTTTGGCCCAAAAACATTAAAATATCGCAAACTTACCGTCTCAAGGCCGAAATTTTCGCTGAAGATCCTGCAATAATATTCGCCTGTTAGTTTTGTTAACGCGTAAGGAGAAATTAAAAGCGGGTAAGAATCTTCTCTTTCCGGAAGTTTTTCTGTTTCACCATAAATAGAGCTTGATGACGCGAAAACAACCCTCTTTACCTTTGCATCGCGCGCGGCTTCCAAGATATTTAAGGTGCCTGTTATATTAACATCGTTATATAGGTGCGGCAGCCCCATAGATTTCGGCACAGAACGCAATGCCGCCTCATGAAAAACATAATCAACGCCTGAAACCGCATTTTTAACAACCGCTTTATCGCGTATATCGCCTTCTATTAGTTTTATTTTATTCATTACGCTAGAAATGTTTTCGCGCTTGCCGGAACTGAAATCATCTAAAATTCTGACTTTATTACCATCGCGCACTAGCGCGTCAACTATATGCGAACCTATAAACCCAGCCCCTCCTGTCACCAAAAATTTAGACATATATTTTTACCTCGTTAGCATGTTAACTGCGATTATCAGGGTACCAGGTTATCAGGTAGTGGATATCAGGGGATCAGGTTATCAGGAAAAACATTTGACCTGATATCCTGGTATCCTGATATCCTGCCCCCTGATGTCCTGATAACCTGATATCCGTTTTTAACATATTTCTTTCAAGTAATCTTTTAATGCTTCTCTCCCATGCCTCATCGGCTTACCAGCAGCCTCAACATACTTATCGCAACAAAGCGCTGACATTTTAGGCCGCCTGGCTGCCCTTGCCGACTTATCGGTTTTTATCGGTATGACTTCCTTTTTTATTCCGGATATTTTTAATATCTTTTCCGCAAATTCATACCAGCTGCAAACACCGCTGTTGGCAACATGATATATACCTTCTTTTTTCAAACTAACTAATTTAATAACAGCCTTTGCCAAATCATCTACATAAGTAGGGCATGCGCGCTGATCATCTACAACCTTTAAATCTTCTTTTAAAGCGGCAAGCTTTAAAATCGTATCTACAAAATTTCTGCCATTTTTACCGAAAAGCCCGCTTGAACGAATAATCAAAAACCTACCACAGGAATTTTTTACGTATTCTTCACCCTGCAATTTTGACTTACCGTAAACATTTATAGGATTCGAAAGATCTATTTCTGTATAAGGTTTATCTTTTTCACCGTCAAACACGTAATCGGTGCTTATGTAAACCATTAAAGCGCCGATATCTTTACAAGCCTCTGCCAAATTTTTTGTACCGATAGCATTTATCTTATGCGCTTTTTTAGGGTCAAGTTCGCAGCCGTCAACATCTGTATACGCGGCTGTATGTACTATCACTTCCGGCTTTGTTTTCTTTATAAAATCCCAAAGAACTTGCTTTTCTGCAATATCAATCTCTATAAAACCCGGCTTTATATCAATACCGTAAATCTCATTTTTATCTTTAAGCTGCCGGCAGAATACGCTGCCCAGCATTCCGCCTGCGCCTGTTACCAGAAATCTACTCATGTATTTATTTTGCTTACTCCATCGTTAACTACGGTTATCAGGACATCAGGATATCAGGAAGTAGGTTATCAGGATACCAGGATATCAGGCATAAATCCCTCACCTGACACCATGTCTCTCATCTCTCAACGCCCTTTTTCTCCCGAACATACCTCATATACCCATTAATGCCACGAATAATTTCTTCGTAGCATTCAACCCACATCTGAGATTCTTTAGGCCCAAGGTATTTTTTCCCGCTTAATTTCCTTATATGATTTTGAGTTTCACCTGCTTCTTTACGAGCAATATTGAAACCTTTTATTTTATCATTATAATAGTAAGTAGTATATCCTTCAGCAATATTATCACAAACAGAAGATGATGATCTTTCAATCTGATCTTGAATTCTGAATTTTTCTTCTCTCGGCAGTGTTATACAAAATTTATGGATTTCTTGCATTAATTGATGCGCCTTTTGCCAAACCCACAACTTTTCAAACCCTGCTACAGGTTTCTCTTCTTGCTTTGCTTTATCGCTTCCCTAATAACCTGATCCCCTGATATCCTGCACCCTGATCTCCTGATAACCTGATATCCGTTTTTAACGTGTTTATAATTTAAAGATTTTATCGTCCTTTATCCCTTTATACACATTGCGCGTGTCAAATATTAATTTAGAATTTTTCAAAATAAATTTATAATCCACGCGTGTATGGCCAGTGGCTATAATCACACAGTCAAACTTCGCCAATGCGGCTTTAGTAAAGTTTATTGACTTTAAATTTGTGTGGTTAAATTTCAGATATGGTATCAATGGATCATAATAAAAAACCTTGCTGCAGTTTTCCTGCAGGATATCAATCATATCTATTGCAGGCGATTTACGTAAATCTTTAACATCCTTTTTATAAGTAGCGCCTATCACTAAAATATTAGCTTTTCTTAAATCTATATTATTTTTATTCAGAATATCGCTAACCCTATTAACAATATATGCCGGCATGGCGCTAGTTATATTTGACGCCAATTTTATAAAACGCGATTTGAAACCAAAATGTTTGGCCTTCCAATAAAGATATAACGGATCTTTGGGTATACAATGCCCGCCAACGCCGGGCCCGGGATAAAACGGCATAAAACCAAACGGTTTTGTCGAGGCCGCGTCAACTACTTCCCATATATCTATACCCATTTTGTGAGCCATCATAGCGAGTTCATCTATCATACCTATATTAACTATGCGAAATGTGTTTTCCAATAGCTTAACTGTCTCTGCTACTCTTGGCGAAGAAACAGCTACAACCTTGGGAACCACATTTCTGTAAACCTGTTGGCCCAACAATGTAGCCTGCTTTGTTACTCCGCCTATTACTTTGGGTATTTTTTTAAACGGATACTTCTCGTTTGAAGGGTCAATGCGTTCCGGGGAAAAACAAAGATAAAAATCATTTCCGTGCTTAAAGCCTCCTGCTTCAAGCAGGGGCAGAATAACCTCTTCTGTTGTGCCCGGATATGTTGTGCTTTCCAAAACAACTAATGCGCCGGGTTTTATATTCTTTGATATGGACCTTACGGCATCTTTTATATAAGAAATATCCGGCTCATATTTGCGCTTTAGCGGTGTCGGCACACATATAAGAATCACATCTATCTTTTTTAAAACTCCGAAATCACCGGTAGCGCGAAACCTTCCGGTTTCTATAACACTCCTTAACTCGGGCGTTGATATATCCGTAATATACGATTCTTTTTTAATTATATGGCTTAATCTGTCTTTATCAAGCTCTATGCCCGTAACATCAAAGCCTGTCTTGGCAAATTCTACAGCCAAGGGCAACCCGACATACCCAAGTCCGACTACGGCTATCTTTGCCTGTTTCTTTTGTATCTTTTCTTTTAAATTATTTGGCACTTTTTACTCCATATTGTTTTTGATAATATTTTTGAAAATCCTTATCTTTAAGCCTTTTCCACCACTCCGCATTTTTCTTATACCAATCAACTGTTTTATTTAATGCCTGCTCAAATGTATATTCAGGCGCCCATCCCAGGCCTTTTAATTTTTCACAGTCAAGCGCATATCTTCTGTCATGGCCAGCCCTGTCTTTTACAAATTCTATAGAATCATCTTTCTTGTCAAGGACGCTTAATATTTTCATTGTAAGCTCTTTATTATTAAATAAAGCGCCGCCGCCTATATTATAAATCTCTCCTGGCTTGCCTTTATGTAATGCAACATCTATGGCGCTGCAATTATCTAATACATACAGCCAATCCCTGACATTAAGCCCGTCTCCGTATAATGGGACCTTTTTCGACTCTATGAGATTCGTTATAAAAAGAGGTATGACTTTTTCAGGATACTGGTACGGCCCGAAATTATTACTGCTTCTTGTGATTATAACAGGCAGCTTATGAGTTATATAATAAGAACGCGCCAATAAATCAGCGGATGCCTTGCTTGCCGAATACGGGCTGTTAGGCTCTAAGGAATCAGCTTCTTTTGAATAACCTTTGGGTATAGAGCCGTAACACTCATCAGTACTTATATGAATAAATAATTTTATATTATTGTTTTTTGCTGCCTCAAGCAGCGTATACGCGCCGACAACATTTGTCTTAATAAAATCATCTGCGTCAAGTATTGATCTGTCAACATGAGTGTTTGCCGCGAAATTTATAATAATATCCGAATCTTTTGATAATTTTTCAACGAGAGTTTTATCACAAATATCGCCTTTTATAAAAGAATAGTTTTTATTCTTTTCAACATCTTTTAAGTTTTCCAAGTTTCCGGCATAAGTAAGTTTATCAAGGTTAGTAATCTTATAATCAGGATATTTTTTCAGCATATACCTGATAAAATTAGATCCAATAAACCCACATCCGCCGGTAATTAATATACGCATATTAAGTAATCCTTGTTAATGTGTTAACTACGGTTATCAGGACATCAGGATATCAGGAAGTAGGTTATCAGGATACCAGAATATCAGGTCAAATGTTTTTCCTGATACCCTGATCCGCTGATATCCTGCCCCCTGATATCCTGATAATCTGATATCCGTTTTATCCATTTTGTTTCTCTGCCACCAGATTATTCACCTTTAGCAATGAATCAAACGTGCCTGCATCGCTCCACCAACCGTCCAACATATCATATTCTATCTGGCCTTTTTTAATATACGCATTATTCACATCCGTAATCTCAAGCTCTCCCCTGCCTGAAGGCTTTAAGGTCTTTATAATATCAAATACTGTTTCGTCGTACATATAAATACCTATCACAGCCAATTTTGACTTGGGGTTTTTTGGTTTCTCCTGAATGCCTGTAAGTTTGCCGTCTTTTATCTCTACCACACCAAAACGCTCAGGGTCATGGACTTCTTTTAACAAAAGCCTAGCGCCATGTTTTTGTTTTCGAAATTTCTCAACAGGCGTCTTTATATCTTTCTCTATCAAATTATCGCCTAAAACAACAATAATTTTTGAATTATCAGCAAAATGCTCTGCTAATCCCAGGGCATCCGCTATGCCACCCTCACCTTCTTGATATGTATAATTTATATGTTTAAGCCCAAACTCTTTGCCGTTGCCAAGCAGCCGCAAAAAATCACCCGCGTGATTTCCTCCGGTTACTATCAATATATCTTCCACACCCGCGTCAACAAGCGTCTGGATAGGATAATATATCATCGGTTTATCATAAATAGGCAGCAAATGCTTATTTGTTATTTTTGTAAGTGGCTCAAGCCGCTTCCCCAGCCCACCTGCTAAAATAACCCCCTTTAACTTATCCATTTTTATCCTCCAAACTTGCCTCTCCACTTAAAAGGTATATCATTATTAAAAGGATCCGTCCTGTATTCATCGGGTTTTTTATAGTCATAGAGATCTGTACAGAAATTTATTATAGCTGCCTCATTTTTACTGATACATTCAAACCCATGCGATATTCCAGATGGAATACTCAATAGAACTGGTTTATCAAAACTCATTATTACTTCCTGCGCCTTGCCAAAAGTAGCCGATTTAGGGCGCGCGTCATAAAGGCCTACGCGCATCCTGCCAAAAATGCAAAAAAAATTATCTGTCTGTTTTTTATGGTAATGCCACGCCTTCACCGCCTTAGGTTTTGCTGTTGTAACATATGCCTGCCCGAACTTCTTAAAAAAATCATCATCTTTTCTTAAAATCTCGGCAAGCCTTCCGCGCCTGTCTCTTATAAATTTTAGTTTTTTAATCTTTATGCCGTCTATCATCTACGCCCTATCCCTGTATACTTAAACCCAAGTTTTTTCAAAACTGCCGGATCGTACATATTTCTTGCGTCCATAACTATCGGCAGGCGCAACAATTTCTTCAATTTACCAAAATCAAGCTCTGTAAATTCAGGCCACTCTGTAAGCACTAAAAGACAATCACTCCCCTTTGCCGCATCATAAGCATCCTTGCATAATACCACGCTGCTGTCTAGCGCCTCTTTAGCCTTTTTCATTGCCTTCGGGTCATAAACCTTTATCTTTGCGCCCTCTTTAAGGAGCATATCTATTATATCCAGAGAAACAGCCAATCTTATATCATCCGTATTAGGCTTAAACGCAAGCCCCAGGACAGCCACTGTTTTACCGTGAAAATTCCATAAGCTGCTTCGTATCTTTTCAATTACAATCTTTTTTTGCTCCTCGTTTATATTATATGCTTCTTTTAAAAACTTAAAATCATATCCTAGTTTTTCAGAAATATGAATAAAGGCAAGCATATCTTTTGGAAAACAAAATCCTCCCCATCCGGCTCCGGCGTTTAAGAATGACTTGCCTATCCTCTTATCCATGCCCATGCCTTCAGCAACCTTGGTAACATCAGCGCCTGTCTTATCGCAAATATTGGCTATCGCGTTTATAAAAGAAATCTTTGCCGCAAGAAACGAATTTGACGCGTGCTTGATAAGTTCCGCGCTTTTTATGTCAGTAACGATTACCGACGCCTTGAAAGGCTCAAATAGCGCAAGCAGGGTTTCTTTGGCGCTTTTTGACTCAACGCCCAAAACAATCCTGTCAGGATGCATAAAATCATTTATCGCAGAACCTTCTCTTAAAAACTCGGGATTTGACGCCACATCAAAATTCGCCTTCTTTTTGGAATTAATACTCAACGTGTATTTTACCCATTCGCCTGTTTCAACAGGAACCGTTGATTTTTCCACTATAATCTTATATGAAGAATCCAAGACAGAAGCAACCTGCCTGGTAACGGCCTCAATGCTTGACAGGTCAGGTTCGCCGCTTGGCTTGGGAGGCGTTCCAACTGCAATAAAAATTACGGTTGACTTTTTGGCAGCTGTTTTTATATCAGTCGTAAACTTGAGCCGGCCGGCCTTATAATTTCGCAAAACCATCTCTTCTAATCCAGGCTCAAAAATAGGCATTATGCCTTTTTTTAAACTGGCTATCTTTGCCTTGTCGTTATCCACGCAAAAAACATCGTTTCCCAGATCAGCAAAACATGCGCCTGTTACAAGGCCAACGTATCCTGAACCTACTACAGTTATCTTCATCCTTCTTCTTGCTCCTTATTAATTCCCTGCTATCTCCGGCTTCGGGCTCTCGTATGTGCTGCCCAATTGAATCGGCAAATTAGGAAACGCCTTAAGCTTAAATATCACCCATATAGCGCTTCCGCCGACACCTTTGTTAAAATTCAAATCCATTGTCCAGCAATGCAGGTCATACGATATACCATATTCCTGCTCCTTGAAATCCTTGTCATAAAACTGGTATCTTTCATAATTATGTATACCAAGTTTTTTTGTCAGAGGATAATAAGTATCAAACGTCATCTCGCTGCTTTCTTTTTTCTCGTAACGATGGCCTATGCCTAATTTAGCGCCGTCTTCGCGCCGCGCCACAAGATCCAGGTTGGCTATATCAACTTTTTGTGAATGAGGATTAAAACTTACGTCAGATTCCACCAGAAGCTTGCTTGAAGGCCTAAGCTCCAGATCCGCCAATATATTTGAAAACTCGCCGCCAGGCGTTCTGTTGAAATTATAATCCGTGCTTAATACAAATCTTGCCAGGTCATAAACATCATAGCGGCTCGCCAGTTCGCTTTTATCTGTTTTTTCACTTTCAATCTTTGTCTGAAAATCATTCTCCAAGGCAAACGTCAAAACGTTACTTCCGGAGATAGAATCTATGTCGTCAAAAGCGGTGAGCCGGTTATCAGAAATATTAGGTTTATGATTATACCCATATCTGACTAAAGGCGTTAAAACATGCCTTAAACCGTGCATCTGCCTGCCTGCAATCTTTGTTTCTAGATTATACGTTTTATAGAATCTCGTGCTGGCATCTATGCCGCTATAAAAAATACCCCTGGCAAGGTCTTCATCCCCGTTTTTATCTTTAGAATACCATGTCTGCCTTGTAGCTATGTAAGGCCTCAATGATACCGGCCTGACAGGCATAAAAACAGTTGACAATTCATCATAACCATCAAGCCGTACGGCGTCATCATCAATATCACTGTTGGCATTCTTTTTAACAAGGCTTGCCGCGCTATATGCGCCCTTGTAATAAACAGGCAGATTATCAAATACCCTCTGATTTTTAATGTCAAGATTGACTTCCGGCTGATATTCGGTTTCAGTGAAAAATTGATTAACCCTGTGCTGAGAAAGAACGCCTACGCTATATCCAGGCTCAGATCTGAGCCCGTAAATATACGTTTTGGGCTGGATTTCATTAACATATTCCTGCCTGTAGAAATAATCCTTAGTAAAATTTACGTCAGTCTGCTTGTTGTATTCGCCGACCATCTGGGTTTTTTCATCTATCTGCCATATATGCCTTAGCATTGCCCTGTATCTCTGCGTCTGGCGCTGCGTGCCCTCAGGCTTTGACTTGTCATCTTCGTTCATATAATAAAAATCAAACAAACCCTTGCCCAGATCCAGCTTGTCTCCGAACAGATTAACATTATAATTATGCGTAACACCGCTTGCTACACCTTTTTCGCTTCTGAAATCAAGATGAAGATTGCCGATCTGGCCTTCGGTAATCCTGTACCTGTATCCGGTAAGATTATAATAACCCCATTCTTTGCTATGGCCGGGCACCAACGTAATCATGGGTTTTTTACCTTTTACATCCTGTGTATAAGAAGGCAGATACAGTATGGGTACGCTTCCTGCGCAAATAACAACATTCTTTGCCTCAATCCTGTCGCCCAGATACAGCTTTACCTGTTTTGTGCGTATCTTGTAATGCGGTGGGAATTTGTCGCATGTTGATATATAGCCTGTGCCTAAAACATATTCTTTATCGCCTGTTTTATTTATCTCTTCGCACCTGCCATACCACGGAGGCGCGGACATAACGCCATTTATGAGCTTACCTTTTTTGTTCTGAAAATTATAAAGCACATTATCGGCCCTGAATGTGTTTGTGCCCTGGCGCATTATTACGTTTCCCGAAGCAAAGGCCTCTTTTGTCTGGAGGTTTACTTCGACCTTATCCGCATCTATCTTTACGTTTCCGTACTTAAGCGAAACATTGCCCTCGCCTGTCAGGCTCTTATTTCCGTCTGCGTATTCTATCTTGTCTCCGTTACAGATAATAGGCTCTTCTTTTGCGATGGTTTCGCAAAATGCTTCTGAGCAAAACAAAACAAAAAATACAGCTATTGTTATTGGCTTTATCAATTTCATCTTACAAGTTCCGCAGCTCCTATAACCCCTGCATCATTTCCCAGTTTTGCCCTTACAATACGGACTTTTTCAGCCGGCACGCTCAACGCATGTTTTCTGATATATTCACGGAGCGGTTTTAGAATAAACTCTCCTGCGCCTGAAACCCCGCCGCCTATAATTATAACCTCCGGGTCAAAAACATTTACCACCATAACAAGGCCACGGCCCAAATATTCCGCTGTTTCTTTCCATATATTTTTCGCGCGCATATTTCCCTGCTTTGCTAATTTTGTAAGCTCTTGCGGTGTTACGCCGAATTTTTTAATAATGTGATTATTTCCAACATAGGCCTCAACACATCCACGCCCACCGCAATTACACTTAGGGCCTGATGCATCTAAAACAATATGCCCAACCTCGCCTGCTGACTGTGTATTGCCGCGGTAAACCTCGCCATTTATTACTATCCCGCCTCCAACGCCTGTGCCAAGCGTAACGCAAAACAGGCTCTTAACGCGCCTGCCGGCGCCATACCTGGCCTCTGCCAGCGCCATAAGGTTAACATCATTATCCACAAATATTTTTCCAATGCCTGTCCTGGCCTTTAATTCTTTTTTCAGGTTAACATCTTTCCAGCCGGCGATATTGGTCAGATAATGCACAATTCCGTTTTTTGAATCAACAAGCCCCGGCACGCCTATGCCTACGCCGGCTATACCCCTGGCCTTAAAACAATTTATATTGTCAGCGATGGTTTTTATCAAAATATCTTTATTTTTACAGGACTTTGTCAGAAATTGCCTTTTTTCTAAAATGCGGCCGCCTGAGCCAACTAAGGCAATCTTTGTATTTGTCCCGCCCATATCTATCCCTATGCTATATTTTTTCATTTCCCAACTCCTAACTCTTCCAGGTACATACTTTATTTCTTCCGTCCGCCTTTGCCTTATACATCGCCTGGTCAGCGCAGTCAATAATCTGGTTTAAATCACTTGCGTCATCCGGAAAAATCGAAGCGCCTATAGAAACAGTAACTTTTATATTTTCATCATAGGCCTTAAATATATGCGACTCAACCCCGGCCCTTAACCTTTCTGCCACGTGCACCGCGCCCGCTGTTGATGTATCAGGCAGCACAATGCAAAACTCTTCTCCGCCGTAACGGCCCGCAAAATCCACTTCGCGGATATTATCTTTTATTATAGCCGATATCTGCTTTAAAACCTCGTCTCCGACAAGATGGCCATATTTATCATTGCAGGATTTAAAAAAATCTATATCCACCATAAGGCAGGCCAGGTTAAGTTTATGTTTTATGGATCTTCTTAATTCATCCTGGCATCTTTCAAGTAAATGCCTTCTTACAAACATACCTGTAAGCCCGTCGAGTATCGCAAGCTGCTGCACCATTTCGTATAATTTAACCTTTTGAAGCTCAAGCGCAAACTGGCCTACTATTATAAGAAACTTTTCTATCTGCTCAGGAGGCATGCCTTCTATACTTAATATGCCCATCGGCGTATCCTTAGAAAAAAGCCATACGCCTGCAAGATCTGAATCCCTTACTGGCTCCGGATACCTCTTAATAAGAGCTATATCCGAAACTTCCGGCTCAACAGAAGCATACTGAAGACTCTCGGCATTATTATTTAGAAAATCATCCGATGATACCGTTATATGCGCCAGTTTATTGTCGTTGAAAAATAAATCTTTTTTAGACGACTCTATGTTATACACAGCCTTGATGACAAATTCTCCGTTCTGCTGGTTTTTGTCAACCAATATAAGCCTTGCGCGCCTGAATTTAAATATCCTGTTAATAATTTTATCAAGCACCATAAATATGCCTGAAAATTCCATTTTGCCTGACATTGCCTTTGTTATCTCGTATAACCTGGCCATATCAAGCACATCCCTTTCAAGCTGGGCATTGGATTTTTTAAGATTTTCGTCTTCCTTAAGCGTGCCGGCATAATCATTCTCAGCCTGACTCAATGACTGTTTACACTCTTTCTTTGCCCTCTCAAACATATTATTAAATTTCATAACTATTACCGGGGCTATATTAAAACTGGCTACACATATAAACATCGCCGGCATATCCAAGCCAAGCTTCACAAGCCCAATATAAAACGCGCTTAATGTCACACTCACCAGATATGCCCATATAACGCCATAAAAATAGCCTGTTAGCACAATAGGCACCAATGAAAACGGGATTACAAACGCAAACGTCTCGCCTGAATTAACCATGGAAAACGAAACTGCCATTATAACTATTATAGATAAATACAAAAATATCTTCATTATTTCACAGCCACGCAATTGCGGCCGGCCTTTTTTGCTTTATACAACGCATTATCCGCTGCCTTTATCAAATCCTGGCATATTTTTGCGTCATCCTGACACGTGGCAATACCTACGGAAATTGTAACCTTCGTCTCTTCCCTTCGTAAAAGAAATGTTTCAGCCTCTACGGCTTTTCTTATGCCTTCGGCAAAATCCACTGCTTCACTCTTTGTTTTGTTGGCGAGTATAAGGGCAAATTCTTCCCCGCCATAACGGGCAACCATGTCGCCGGAATCATGCACAAACTGCGTTAGGATCGCCGCTACCTTCTTAAGCACCATATCTCCTGCGGAATGCCCATATTTATCATTATATGCCTTAAAAAAATCTATATCTAAAAGCAGGACGCTGGCATTATAACTGCCTCTAAGGCATCTTGCTACCTCTTCTACAAGCCTATCCTTAAAAAACTTATGCACATATACGCCTGTAAGACTGTCTCTTATCGCCAACTCCATAGTCCTTGTGTATAGAAATGAATTATCCAAAGATACGCTTGCAAGGCCGGCTATAATATCAAGAAGCCTCAAATCATCCGCCAAAAATGCATTGGGCCTTAAACTATTTAAACGTATAGACCCGGCTACCTTTTCATCTATAATTAACGGTGTTGATATAAGCGACTTAAAATTATTTATGGTTTCAGAGCCCCTGTCCATATCGAACCTGAAATCCTTGCGCACATCTTCTATAAAAAGCGCCTGTCTCTGCTTGAATGTCCAATGGTCAAATATATCGCCGGTTTTATTCTTTATCCTGTCATCGGCCTTTTTATATTTTGCCCCGGCCAAGGCAAGCGCCTGTTTTTCTGTGTCAACTGTATAAAAATAACAACTGTCGGCCTTGCCGATTATCTCAAAAGCCGCCTCTGAAGTGGCATTGGCTATGTCAACCGCCTCAAACTTAAGGCTTAAAACATTCATAAGCTCCCTGAGCTTAAAAAACCTGTTTATTTTTTTCTTAAGCGCCTCTCTCACGCCCCTGTGTGAAAACAGGCCTTCTCTTAAGATGTTCAGGTTCTTCTGTATCTCTTCGGTGGATACGGCTGCAACCCTCTTTTGCGCGTAGACCTCAGACCTCAAATAATAACCGGCTAGCGCCATGGCTACAAAAAGAAAGATCTGCGCGGCAATACTGTAATCGCTTGCTGCCCATGCCATAATAAAACATATAACCGCTGAGAAAGAAAAAATCGCAATGCCCCAGAACGGATTTATAAAAACCCATGCCGCAAAAATAGCCAACCCCAGAAAAACCAACAAGGCCTTTGCCGTCTCAACAGCCATAAAAGATCCTCTTTATGCTATCGCTTCCTCCGTATGCATATCAAAAAAGTGCACCCGGCTTGTATCAAAAACAAGGTCCATATCAGAATTGACCTGCGGCTTATCGTGGCCGCCCATCTTTGCGACAAAAGTATTTTTGCCTGAATTCAAATAAACATATACCTCAGAACCCATAGGTTCAACCACCTCTACGGTAGCCGTAACGATATTCTCAGGCGGAGCGTCTGAAACAAACAGTTTATCGTATATATCCTGCGGCCTTATGCCTAATGTAACGCGTTTACCTTCGTATGAAGCTACATCGTCAAGCATCTCGTCCATAACTTTAATCTTAAACGCTCCTTCGTCAAAATAAAACTTGCTGTCTTTTTTTATGATACGGCCCTCCATAAAATTCATCGGAGGCGAACCGATAAAGCCCGCCACAAACTTATTAACCGGTTTCTCATATAAGGTCAATGGATCCGCAATCTGATGCACTAAACCGTCTTTCATGACAACAATCCTGTCACCCATTGTCATTGCCTCAACCTGGTCATGTGTAACATAAATCATCGTTGACTGCAGGCGTTTGTGCAGCTTATTTATTTCTATCCTCATCTGAACCCTGAGCTTGGCGTCAAGATTGCTCAAAGGCTCGTCAAACAAGAACACCTGGGGTTTTCTCACTATGGCCCTTCCCACTGCAACCCTCTGCTTCTGGCCGCCTGAAAGTTCGCGAGGCTTGCGCTCCAGCAATTTTTCAATGCTTAGTATGGCGGCGCCGTCTTTCACGCGCTTATCGATTTCCGACAGCGGGTATTTACGTAACCTAAGCCCGAAAGCCATATTTTCATAAACAGTCATATGCGGATATAAAGCGTAATTCTGAAACACCATGGCTATATCGCGGTCCTTGGGAAGCACGTCATTTACAAGCTTGTTGCCGATATAAACCTCGCCTTCGGTTAATTCTTCCAAGCCCGCTATTATGCGTAATGTTGTGGATTTTCCGCAGCCTGAGGGCCCGACTAAAACAAAAAACTCCTTGTCCTTCACAACCAGGTTCACTTTTGAAACCGCAAGTATATCCTTATTATAAATTTTTGAAACTTCCTTAAGCGTAACCTGAGCCATTGATTTTCCTGCTCCTTCCTAGTTGAAAATCATCCCGAGCCACCAGCTATCACGTTTAGTGGCGAGGGATCACTTTTTGTTATTTAAATAATCCAACAATTTACTGAGCGTTTCTTTCAGCTGTTTCCTGTTAATAACAATATCTATCATTCCATGATCCATCATAAACTCAGACCTCTGAAAACCCTCGGGCAGTTTTTTATGTATTGTCTGCTCTATTATCCTGGGGCCTGTAAAACCTATCAATGCCTTTGGCTCGGCGATTATTACATCTCCCAGTGACGCGAAACTCGCCATTACCCCCGCCATGGTAGGATTTGTAAGTACGGATATAAATAAGAGCTTTGCTTCACTATGCTTGGCAAGCGCCGCAGATGTCTTTGCCATCTGCATAAGGCTTAATATACCTTCATACATGCGCGCGCCGCCCCCTGAACCTGACACTATAATCACCGGCAGCTTCTCTTTTGTGGCAAGCTCTATGGCCCTGGTTAACTTCTCCCCGACAACAGAGCCCATTGAACCCATTATAAACCTTGAATCAGTGACGCCGAAAACAACAGGCACTGAATCAAGCTTGCCTTTACCTGTAACAACGGCCTCTTTTAATGAAGTGGCTATGCTGTCACTGCGTATTTTATCCATATATGACTTTGTTCCGGTAAATTTTAAAATATCAACAGAATGCATATCGGTATCCATCTCGGTAAACGTTTCCTCATCAAACAGCAATTTTATCCTCTCGTGGGCGCCCATGGTAAAGTGATACCCGCACTTCGGGCAAACTTTAAAATTCTCTTCCAGCGCCTTATTGTAAGTAAGCTGCGAGCACTCAGGGCATTTTGTCCAAAGGTCAGCCGGCATATCCTTCTTTTTCGCCACTTTTACTATGGTGTATTTTGGTTTTCCGAATATAGCCATTGAAATTTCCCTTATTTTTCGATTTGAAATTTCATCCCGAGTCACCAGCTATCACGTTTAGTGACGAGGGATTTCCTTTATTTATTTAATTCCAAGTAATTCTTTTACCTTATCCACCGCGCTCGCCGCGTCAGACGCGTAAGCGTCGGCGCCTATCTGGTCGGCATATTCCTGGGTTACAGGCGCGCCGCCTATAATAACCTTTACATCTGAAGAAGCGCCCGAGGCCTTTAACGCATCTATTGTCTTTTTCATTGAAGGCATTGATGTGGTTAAAAGCGATGACAAGGCTATCACATTAACGCCTTTTTCCTTCACAGCGCTGACGAATCTCTCAGGCTGCACATCAATACCGTAATCAAAAACCTCGATACCAGCGCCTTTAAACATCATAGACACAAGATTTTTGCCTATATCATGCAGGTCGCCCTTTACCGTGCCTATCACAATCTTTGCTATTGGTTTTATGCCTGCGCCTGCTAATAAAGGCTCAAGCACCTTCATGCCTGACTGCATAGCCTTTGCCGACAATAAAACCTCGGGCACAAATATGTCGTTTGCCTTAAATTTTTTGCCGACTATATCCATGCCGGCTATAAGCCCATTGTTCAGTATCTCTTTTACCGGCGCCTTGTCATTGACGGCTTTACGGGTAAGTTCTTCTACTGCGGCTACATCGCCCTCAAACAGTTTGCCTTTCAGCTGCGTAAAATCATACATCAATAAAATCTCCCAGATTTTTCAGGGACCTCATAACAAGGCCGGTCAATAGTTTCGGGTAAAAATAGGTTGACTTGTGCGGCATCTTCTCGCCTCTTATACTGGCGTCTTTTATTTCTTCCGCGCGCGTGGGATTTAAAAAAAAGGCTGCCTTGTATTGTTTTTTATTCACCAGCTCAACCGCTTCAGCCGCGTCTCTTGTGTAATAAATATCTTTTGCGCCTTGCAATATCAAATCATGCAATAATTCCACATCCAGTTTTTCGCTATTTCTCAACTTCAACGCTGAAAATTTACCATCGGCATACATTCCAAAAATATGCGCCTTGCCGAAATTCTTATCAAGCGCCTCAAGCATCTTTTTCTTATTTAGAACTGGCGTAATATCAAAAATATTTTCCGGAATACGCGGCAATTTCTTAACCACCCTGTGCGTGGGCAAGATTGTAAGGTTCTTATCTTCTATGCTCGCAAAATACATCATTACATAATTGGCTGAAGGCGTGTTGTTTTTATCGCGGAAATTCGCAGCTGCCTCATACCTGTGGTGGCCGTCTGCGATAAACGCCTGCTTATTTTTCATAAACTGCTGCAATTTTTTTAATTCTTTTTCGCCTGACATTTTCCAAATTCGGTGCCTCACCTTGTCAAACTTTACGTCTATAAATGGCCTGGCTTTTGACGCTTCGCGCAACAACCTGTTGATCTTAAGCCCCTGGTCCTCTACGAGCGTATATATACAGCTTAAATTAACCCCAACTATATCCAAAACCTTTTCCCTGTCCTCTTTCGGCGCCGTAAATGTATGTTCGTGCGGCCTTACATGCGAATGCCGCGATTTGCCTATCTTGGCAACGGCTATAAAACCAAATGTGTTTCTTTTTTTGCCGTTATGCAGGAATGTTTTTGCGTATATATAAATAGCCGGTTTATCATCGCGCTCTAAAATTCCATTTCTCATCCAACTATCAAAAAAACCGGCTGCCCTTGTATAAACATTATTTTTACTGTTATCGCGCTTGGATGCCTTATTAAGTTCCAGGCGTATAACATTATATGGGCTTTTTCTGTAATAGGCTACCTGTTCGGCCGGTGAAATTATGTCATACGGCGGGCTAAAAACATCTGCCGGGTTTTTTATCTTTTTCTTATTGTATAAAATACCGCGAAACGGATGAATTATCATTTTTTTGGGCAACCTTTACAGTTATCCGAAGAATCTTTTTTTTCGCAGGATTTTCTTTTGTAATCCGTCTCGTAAAAACCGCTGCCCTTAAAAATAATACCACTGCCCTTGCCGATTAAACGCCTTAGGCTGCCCGAACACTTAGGGCATTTATCAAGCAGTTTATCGCTCATTTTTTGCTGCGCCTCAAATTCATGGCCGCATTTTTTACATTCGTAATCATACGTAGGCATCTATTTAAACATCTCCTTTACTTTATCCATAAACGACTTCCCCAGCGGATTTATATCTTCGCCGCTTAGCTTGGCGAATTCCACAAGAATTTTTTTCTGCTGGGAATCAAGATTAATTGGCGTCTCCACTATCACGCGCACATGCTCATCGCCTCTTGCGCGGTTATACAAATCTATAATGCCTTTACCTTTTAATCTAAAGATCTTGCCGCTTTGAGTGCCCGCAGGCACCGTCATTCTTACCTTGTTTTCAAGGGTTGGCACTTCTATTTCCGCGCCAAGCGCCGCCTGTACAAAACTTATCGGTATCTCGCATAATATATCATTATCATACCTGGTGAATATGGCATGGGGTTTTACATAGATTACAATATATAAATCGCCGCGCGGCCCGCCTTTTAAACCCGCCTCGCCCTCGCCGCTTAAACGTAAACGCGAACCGTCCTGCACGCCTGCGGGAATCTTAATGCTCATCTTTCTTTCCGCAGTAATCCTGCCTGAACCCTGACACTTAGGACATGGCGTTTTTATAATCTTGCCTTCACCGTTGCACTTACGGCAAACGGATGAAACTATAAACCCAAACGCGTGCTGCTGCGTTGTTTTGCCTGAACCGTTGCATGCGCTGCATGATTGTTTTTTAGTGCCTGGTTTTGCGCCATCACCTTTGCATTCAGAACAAACTTCATGCCTTGGTATTGCTATGGATTTTTCAGCGCCGAATGCCGCATCCTCAAATGTTATCTGTATATCATACTGAAGGTCAGAACCTCTTCTTGGCCTTTTTGAAGAACCCCTGCCTGAACCCCCCTGGCCGAAAATTCCGGAATTCTCGAATATATCGCCGAATATACTGCCGCCAAAACCCATATCCTCAAAAATACTCGAAAAATCAGCGCCCCTGAAAATATCTTCAGAGCTGTAACGCGAATCAATGCCCGCGTGGCCATACTGGTCATACTGAGACCTCTTATGATCGTCAGATAAGACAGCATACGCCTCTGATATTTCCTTAAATCTTTCCTCGGCATCTTTCTTTTTATCAACACTCACCCTGTCAGGATGATGCTTAAGGGCAAGGCTTCTATAGGCGCGCTTTATCTCATCCTTTGATGCCTGCTTGGCAACGCCTAATATTTCATAGTAACCGCGTTTTGTGGACATTATTTTTTATCTTCACCCTCTACACGGTAATCCGCGTCAACTATATCCTCAGGCTTAGAACCCGGCCCTTGATGCTTAGAGTCATCATTCTGCTGCGGCCCCTGATTCTCTGGACCTGGAGGCGCCTGCTGTTTATTCGCGCTTGCCTTATAAATCTCCTCGGCAAGTTTATACGAGGCCTTTGTCAAATCATCTGTTGACTTTTTTACGCGTTCTGTATTTTTCTGTTTTATGGCATCTCTTAGATCGTTTAATTTTTCCTCTATTGACTGCCGCTCGCCGGCTGAAACTTTATCGCCAAAATCCTTAAGCGACTTTTCAGTGCTGTAAACAAGCGCATCCGCCTGATTTAACACCTCAACCTCTTCTTTGCGCTTTGCGTCATCGGCTGAAAATTTCTCAGCCTCTTTAACCATTTTATCAATCTCTTCCTTGTCAAGTTTCTTAGGCGCTGTAATACGTATGGACTGCTCCTTGCCTGTTCCCAGATCCTTTGCTGAAACATGCACGATACCGTCTCTGTCAATATCAAAGGTTACTTCTATCTGCGGCACCCCGCGCGGCGCCGAAGGTATGCCGATAAGGTCAAACCTGCCAAGCTCAACGTTATCATTTGCCATCTGCCGCTCGCCCTGTAATACGCGCACAGTCACTGCGGTCTGATTATCGGCTGCGGTTGAAAATATCTGGCTCTTTTTAGCGGGAATAGTTGTATTTCTTTCTATTAATTTTGTAAATACGCCGCCTAATGTTTCAATACCCAAAGAAAGAGGCGTGACATCAAGAAGTAAAACCTCTTTTGCATCGCCTTTTATTATGGCTGCCTGTATAGCGGCTCCCAAGGCAACGCATTCCATAGGGTCTACTCCGCGCTCTATCTTTTTACCTACGCAATTTTCCAGGAATCTCTGCACTACTGGCATCCTTGTAGGCCCGCCCACCATTATAATCTTGTCAACATCAGACGCGCTAAAACCCGCGTCGCTCAATGCCTGCTCTACCGGATGCTTACATTTTTTAATTATCGAATCAACAAGATCCTCTAATTTTGCCCTGCTTAAAGACATAGTTAAATGTTTCGGGCCCGCTGAATCAGCCGTGATAAACGGTAAATTCAAATCTGTATTAAGGGTGCTTGATAATTCCACCTTTGCCCGCTCAGCCGCCTCTCTTACTCTTTGCATGGCAACCCTGTCATTGCGCAAATCAATGCCTGTATCTTTTTTAAAACTATCGGCAATATAATCAACAAGCACGTTGTCCATGTCTGTGCCGCCTAACTGCGTATCTCCACTTGTTGATTTAACTTCAAAACCGCTTGCGCCGTGATCCTTGTCATACCACATATCCATAATGGTAACGTCAAGCGTGCCGCCGCCTAAATCAAAAACCATAACCTTAAGCTCTTTGCCTACTTTATCAAGGCCGTATGCAAGGCATGCTGCGGTTGGTTCATTGATTATGCGTAGCACCTTAAGCCCGGCTATCTCACCTGCGTCTTTTGTTGCCTGGCGCTGATTATCGTTAAAATACGCCGGGCATGTTATAACAACCTCTTCAACCGTGTCGCCGATATATGCCTCTGCGTCCTGTTTGATTTTTTGCAGTATAAAAGCTGATATCTGCTGAGGGGTGTAATCCTTATTGAAAACCTTAAATTTGTAATCAGTGCCCATTTTTCTTTTCGTGGCAAAAACAGTGCCCTCCGGATTTATGGCTGCCTGCCTTCTTGCCGGCTCGCCGACAAGCCTTTGGTTATCCTTGGTAAAAGCCACATAAGAAGGAAACGCCTTGCCGCTTGATACACCCGCGCCTTCTGCCGAAGGAATAATTGAAGGCCTTCCCGCCTCCATATGCGCAGCCGCTGAATTTGAAGTCCCCAGATCAATACCTATTACTTTAGACATGTTAAATTACCTCCAAAATTTCCAGCAGAATATTTTCGGTTGAAATTTTGCCCCGAGCCGCCTGCTGTAATATTATGCGGCGAGGGGCTTCCTTGACACCTTCACCATCGCCGGCCTTATGACCCTGCCGTTTAAGCTGTATCCTTTTCGTAAAACTTCAACCACTGTATTTTCATCGCAATCGTCTAAGACAGCAGTCTCAACTGCCTCATGCCTGTCATGATCAAAAGCTACGCCTGTCTGGCTAATAACTGTCAGGCCCTGATTTTTTAAAATATCCTGCAGGTGTTTTGTTATCATGTTAACGCCTTCAAACAATAGCTTGGCATCATGTTTTTTCTCAGCCGATTCCTTGGCAAGTTCAAATTCGTCAAGGATATTTATAAACTCATTTATAAGGCCCATGCTGGCAAATTTTACAAAATTCTCTTTTTCCTTCAACGACCTTTTTCTCATGTTCTCAACATCGGCCTGCAGCCTGATAAATTTATCAAAATGCTGATCCGCCAGGTCCGCTTTTTCTTTAAGCGCTTTATATTCATCAGAAGAAAGTACAAATTCCTCAGGCAGCAATTGCTCGGGATTATTATTTTTATCTTTTTTATCAGGCATCAATATTCCTCATTTAAAAAATCGTCTATTTCCCTGGCAATATAATCAACCATTGGCACTGCGCGCTTATAACACATCCTGGTCGGCCCGATTAAACCTATCGCGCCGGTTATTTCATCGCAAGTACCGTAACCTGATATAACAATACTGCAATCTGACATATCGCGGCACTTGTTTTCCCTGCCTACAAAAACCTTGACTTGCCTTGAGTTTACACTTTCCTCTACAAAATCCAACACCTCTTTTTTTTCCTCAAAGGCCTTAAGCAGCCTAATAGGGCCTGAGATATTTCTAAACTCCGGCTGAAGGAAAAGATGGTACCAGCCAAAAGAAACAAGCCTTGCCTTCGGAAGCAACACCATTGATACTTCATTGCTTATGTCGGATAAAAGCCTTGACATCTCTTCGAGCAGGCCTTCCGGCTCATTAATACTTGACTCGCAGACAGAGATTATCCTGTTTTTGTCATCCTCAACAAGGGCCTCTGGCTTCATTATGTTGTCCAGATAATAACGGTAGCCTGTCTCGGTAGGTAACCTGCCTGCAGAGGTATGTGGATGGGTTATCAACCCTTCGGTTTCAAGATCTTTCATTATATTTCTTATTGTGGCTGGGCTTAAATCAAGTTTAGAAAAATTACGCAGAGTAACAGAACCTACAGGAATACCCAATTCTGTATACACTGTAACTATATACTCAAGAACCTTGTCTTTTCTTGTCTTTAAATCAGTTTTAGTCATTTATCGGGGTTTGGTTAGCTGAAACTAAAATACTTTAATAATGTTATGATAGTATTATATTATATATATATTATATAGTCAAGATAAAATACTAATAATTGTATGCTATTTTGGGATTATAATAAGGATTAGGCAATCTCTTTGATATCTCATCTGCTAATGCCTTAAGCCCTTTTTTACGCAAAGCGCTTATTGGGATTCCTTCGCAGGATATCCTTGAAAATAACTGTACCGCGTTTTCTGAAGCAAGATTATCTATTTTGTTTAAAGCAAGTATAATAGGCTTTTTATCCGAACCAAGCTGTTTTAAAACATCGAGCACATCCACCTGATGCTGCGCGGCCTGAGGATGGCTTATATCCGCGACATGCACCAGCATATCGGCGCCGGATATCTCTTCAAGCGTTGCCTTAAACGCCTCCACAAGATGATGCGGCAGATTATGAATCAATCCGACGGTATCAACAAGAAGTATCTTTCTGGAATCAGGCAGCGTCATGCGCCTTATTACCGGGTCAAGCGTCGCAAATAATTTGTCAATAACCATTACGCCCGAATTTGTCATGGCATTAAATAATGTCGACTTTCCGGCATTGGTATATCCTACAAGCGCAACCAAAGGCAGGTTGTGTTTCTTGCGCAAGGCCCTTAAAGATTCTCTTTGTCCTGTAAACGACTCAAGCTCTTTTTTAAGCCTTGCGATCTTTATCTTTATACGCCTTCTATCTGTCTCTAATTTCTGCTCTCCGGGGCCGCGCGTACCTATGCCGCCTCCAAGCCTTGAAAGTAAAAGGCCTTTACCTGAAAGCCGGGGCAAGAGATAACTTAGCTGGGCAAGTTCAACCTGAACCTTGCCTTCTTTTGATTTTGCCCTTTGCGCGAATATATCAAGTATGAGCTGGGTACGGTCTATAATCTTCAAAGATGTCAGCTCTTCCAGATTTCTTTGCTGAGTGGGAGCTAATTCGCTGTCAAAAACAACCACATCTGCGCCTGCCTGATACGACAAAAGCGAGATTTCTTCGGCCTTGCCGGAACCTACAAAATAATCGGCTGTTACGCGCTGCCTGCTACAGGAAATTTCACCCATAGCCTTTAATCCGCAGGAGCTAACAAGCTCACGCAGTTCATCCGGATCGCCTCTAAGTATCACTAAAAATGCTTTTTTCATAAAAATTTTGCCAGGTTTAACCAATAAGAATGGGGTCAGGTTTCGAACCTGGCCCCATTCTTGTATTATAATCTTTTTTTAAAACAACGCCGAAAGCCCTACGCTTGCCGCCTTCTGATCTATGAACCTGCCTTCAACATTAAACGACAGGCTGTCCATTATCATGACATCTGCCCCGAAAAACAGGCCCCAGTTATCTTCCTGTTCCTTTGCGCCGGAATTTATCACGTTGGCATTCTGCGTCACACTCACTCTTGCGTTGGTGGCAGACCACGCGACGCCTACATAAGGCACAATTGAAAAATCCTTATAATCACCTGGTTTAAATTCCCTGCTTATTCCTATTGCTGCCTGCTTTTCGTATATCTGAAATTTTTTATTTGTTACGCCGCCTGTCACGCCGTTTACAGACAGGCTGTCTACCTTATCAGGTTTCGTGGACCTGAAAGAAGCTGCTGAAAAAACCTTAAGCCCCATGCCTTCAAATTCCCAAAGATACGCTTTCACACCTACAGCCCATGCAGGCGCATAATTCATATCAAGTTTTACTGTGCCGTTTGCATTATCTTTCCATTCCATCTCCAGATCAGAATAACCCAATTTCACATACGGCTGTATCTTATTAAAAAGCGTGACCGAAATCCTGCCCATATAATACTGGCCGCTTAAATCAGGCGCCTGAGTCGTAATAGCGCTATCGCACTTAAATTTCTTCTCAATTAACATTTCAGTATCAAAGCCTACATTTAATGTTACAAAATCAGCCATCTGAGAACTGTAGACACCTTTACCCGGAGGATAATTTATATCTGCGACATTACCTATTGTCTCGGCAAAAGAAACCGCGCTGATAAACAAACAAAAAAATACCACCCCTGAAAAAACCAATAATCTTTTCATTTGCTACCTCCGATTTTTTCCGCTATCCCGTCTTGAAAAATCGTCCCGAGCCGCCCGCTACCTCGTTTAGCGGCGAGGGACACTATTGCCATATATACTTGTTATTATATTATATCAATGCTAATACGCTGTCAAGGATTTTTTTGATATTTTGACTGTCTATCGCCACCGGCTTTATAGCCTTATCTCTTTTAAACCATGAGATTTGCCGCTTGGCATATCTTCTTGTATCTCTCTTAAGCAGCTCCTTTGTATCATGTAAAGAATATACGCCGTTAATCAGGCCTTTTACCTGTTTTATGCCAAGCGCGCATGAAGCTGTCTTTGACAATTTAACCTTCAATAGCCTTTTAACTTCATCAACCAGCCCGCTTTTAAACATCTCTTCCACCCTGTCATTTATTTTTTTATACTGCGCCTGCCTGTTTTTATAAAAAAGGCATACGATACGGCATTTATATTTCGCCCGAACGCCGCCTGATGTAGCAGTGTTTTTTAAATCTGAAATTGTGCTGCCTGTTGTCTTGTAAACCTCAAAGGCCCTTACCACTCTTCTAATATCATTAGGATGAATCTTACGGCTGGCAGCAGGGTCTATTTTTTTTAATCTTTCGTGCAGCCTGCGGCTGCCGTACTTTTTCGCATAGGCGTAAAGCTTCTTTCTTAAAACCAAATCCTCGACGGGTGATGAAAATAATCCGTCCAACACTGCCTGCGCGTAAAGCCCCGTTCCTCCGGTAAAAACCGGAACCCGGCCATTTCTATGAATAACGTCTATTTTTTTTAAAGCAAGTTTTCTGTATTCGGCGACGCTGAATGGCTCTGACGGTTTCCTGATGCAGAAAAGATGATGCCTGATGGCCGCCTTCTCTTTTTTAGACGGCTGGGCAGTCAAAATATCCATACCTTTATAAATCTGCATGGAATCACAGCAGATTATTTCACCTTTAATCTTTTTCGCTAATTTTACAGATACAGCGGTCTTTCCTGCGCCCGTCGGCCCGACGAGAAAAATAACTTTTGCCTTCTTCATGGGCATAATTTTGTTTTGTATCCTTTTTTCTCTAAGAGCGCCTTACAAACCAGCGCGTCTGATTTTGCCTTAAATTTACCGACCCTGACGCGGTAAACAACAGGAAAGGCTTCCTTCTCGCTGATATAGGCGTCAAGTCCTTTTCCTTTAAGCTTATTAACCAGGTTTTCCGCGTTCGCATATTTCGAAAATCCGCCAACCTGCACGCTGTAAACGAATTCTGAATTATCCAGCTCATCCATAAGTTTGGCTTCAAAACTCAACGGATAATCCTGCTGCAGCTTCTGCACATACACCCTTGCCTGCTCCATCTGCCCTAATTTTCTGTAGCATTTGGCTATCTTATAAAATGCCAACGCGCAAAAAGGGCTGCCGGCGTATTTTTCCTGTATTTTTCTGTATTCGCCGATAGCATCATCATAGCGCTCCTCGGCAAAAAATGCATCCGCCAGCCCGAGCTGGGCCACGTCATGCAAAGCTTTATCCGAATCGTTCTGAAGTATATTTTCAAAAATATCATACGCCTGTTGTATTTTATTTTCTTTAAGCAGGATCCTTGCCTTTAAATAATTGCCGCGGCCGGAAGCATCGCAGTTTGCCAATGCCAAATCATGCTCTCCTTTTAAAAACGCTATCTCAGCCTGGTCCATATCGGCGAAAGCATACTGAGGAAGCCCAAATCCAAAAATACAAACTACAAACAAAATACAAATCGCCTGTGATTTAATCATTTTTAATAAAACCTGATTACGCCTTTCTTTTTCTTCCTTGGCAACGCTATCTTTTAATTTACTCGACGCTGTTTTGGGACGCGGCGAATATTTAAATATATACGCGGCGTCAAACCTTATCTTTTTCATAAGGCTGCATGTCTTGCTGAAATCCTTCTTTGTCTCATGCGGAAAACCCACTATCGCATCTGTAGTCAGCCGGCATCCCGGAATAATTTCTCGCAGCCTGTTTACAAGAGAAATATATTTTTTAACAGTATAACCCCTGTTCATCGCCTTTAATATCTTATCAGAACCCGACTGAAGCGGCAGGTGCAAATGTTTAACAACTTTATCCAGGTCGCGCATCGCACAAAACAAATCCTCTGTCGCGTCTTTTGGATGCGACGTCATAAACCGTATGCGCTCTATGCCGTCTATGCGATTAATCTTCTCAAGCAGGCGAATAAACCCCAGACCGCCCCGGGAGCGGTCTTTACGGTCTTTGTATGAATTGACGTTTTGGCCCAAGAGCATGATATCTTTTACGCCTTGAGCCGCCAGTTTTTTTATTTCATTTATTATATCTTTTTCTTTTCTTGAAATTTCCCTTCCTCTTACATAAGGCACTATACAATATGAACAGAAATTATCGCATCCATGGGATATTACAACATATGCAGAATCTTTGTTTTCGCGGTAACCGGATAAAACCTCTTTGCGGGGTTTATTGATATTTTCTACGCTTAAAATATTCTTTTTTGTTTTTAAAAATTTGCCGATTAGACTGGGAAGCTTTTCTTCGTCGGATGGGCCGCATACAATATCCACAACATTAGAAACCTCAAACAGTTTCTGCTTAAAATGCTGCGCCATGCATCCAATTACACCCACGACTAGATCAGGCCTTTTTTCTTTAAGCTTTCGCAGGATGCCTATATTGCCAAGCACCCTGTCCTCGGCATGCTTGCGCACAGAACAGGTATTAAAAAGTATGATATCCGCCTCGTCCTGGGATTTGGCAAGCCTGTAACCTTTATCAAGAAACAACCCTGCCACAATCTCCGAATCGCGAATGTTCATTTGGCAGCCGAAAGTCCGGATAAAGACTTTGGGGGCAAAAAATTCGTAACTCTTTTTAGATTCTTGGTTTGGCATTTTTGTTTTTCCTCAAAAAATAAAAAATTAAAGGGGGCAAAAAATTCAAAAGAAAA
>Ga0210044_10001690_pt1 | contig 33809 bp, 25 predicted proteins | sample CryGey13umfilter_2_FD_183959 | JGI IMG/M metagenome (GOLD analysis project Ga0210044, IMG submission 183959) | Groundwater microbial communities from aquifer in Utah, USA - Crystal Geyser 4/9/14 3 um filter (SPAdes) (version 2) | ecosystem: Environmental > Aquatic > Deep subsurface >...
CATCGCCAGAGGCGTGATGGCAGCGTCGGTCTGCTTCGACGATGCTGGGCATCGCCTGCATCGACCTCCTTGCCCTCCCACCTCTGACTTCGCCCAAATGCGCATTTTGTTCCCGGACGACGCCTAAGTCTGTGGGCCGCCCCTTCAGGGCGGGTGCCCAGGTCATGGGTGCGTCGCGATTCGTCCGGCGTTGCACCTGGGCGTTCGCGAGCTGGAGTCACCACCGATGCTGCGCCTCTCAGATCCTGGCATCACGTTGACAAGGCTCGAGATGCGCTGCTACGTTCCGCTGCCAGCCTCGGTCTCGGTGGCCCTTCGAGGGACACTCCCGGACTGAACGATTGAGAACGAATGAGATTGATGGTCTCGCTTACCACGACCAATTTTTCGCTTCATTCTGACAGGTTGCGGTGCGAAAATCGGTCGTCCGCTCGGCAAATCGCCATTCCTAACGAAGGAAAAAATCCGTGAAATACGGCACAAGCGTGCGCATCCGACAGTTGGTTGGACGCCTCGACAAGGGCGAAGAGTTTATCGACACCATTCGCAGGCTCTGCTCGCGGGAGAAGATTCGCGCCGCCACCTTTGATGCCATCGGCGTGTTCTCCAGCGTCGACGTGCAGACCTTTGCCACGAAGAAAGCGGAGTACGTCTCGCTGTTCAGCGCCGAGACCCCGCTGGATATCCTCTCGCTGTCAGGAAACGTCTCGACTCTCGGCACCGAGCTCATCGTCAACGCCTCGACGATGCTCGGGTACAGCGTTCATGGCCAGCGGCACCTCATCGGCGGCCACCTCGCTTCGGGTCGTGCCTTCGTCTGTGAGTTTCGGCTCACGGTCTATGAAGACCTCATCCTCGAGCGCACTTACGACGCCACGACCGGGCTGCCGCTGTGGAATCGCATTGGTGGCGGCGAGCTTTCCGAGGCCTATACCAACGCCATCCTGAGCTCCGCCCGGACCGATACGGCTCCTCCGGAACCTCATGAAGAGGCAACGAAGCCCCAAGAGGAACAGGAAGAGGACTACCCCGTCGAAGTGAACGTCGAGGTTCCTGGCGTGCATGTGGCCGCTCCCAAGAGTGAGCCCCAGATCATCCGCAGGGGTCGCGGCAAGAGTGAGCCCGAGATCCCCGCAATCGTCCCTGAGCCCAAGGCCGCGCCGGCCACCAAGGACGCCTGGCAAGACGCCATCCGCAAGGTCCAGGTCGCTGAGGCCAAGAGCCAGTTCTCCATCCCCGAGGGCGGCAGCAGCAGCTCGAAGAACGAGGAGGACAGCGACGACGAGGACGAGGAGCTCAACCTCAAGAGCGGCGATCTCCTGCACCATCCCACGCTCGGGAAGTGCAAGGTCGCCAAGGTCGAGGACGAGGAGTGGGTGTTCATCAAGGTCGGGACCACCGGTAAGATCCGCAAACTGGCTCTGCACCTCTTCGACCTCAAACCCGAGGGCGAGGAGAACGGCCAGGCCGTCTATCGACTCAAGAAACGGCGGGAGCTCTTTGCTCGCGCGTAGGGACGTCAGCGGTCCCGCCCCGAGACCGCTCGGTTCCGAGTAGCGCGCGAAAACCTGATGCCTCACCGCCACGTGGCGGCTCTTGACAGGTGTGCGCGATGAAGGTCCTCGGCTCACGAAAGATTCTCTTGCTCGTCGGCGGGGGCATCGCCGCGTACAAAGCCCCGCTGCTCGTCCGAGAGCTCATCGCCAACGGCGCCGAAGTCCGCTGCGTCCTGACCGCCAATGCGGCCCAATTCGTCGCGCCCTTGGCCCTGCAGACCGTCTCGAATCACGCCGTCGCCAGCGACCTCTTCGACCCGCAGCGCGAGGAGCAGATCAACCACATCGAGTTGGCTCGCTGGCCCGACGCCATCTTGGTCGCTCCAGCCACGGCGAATCTGCTCGCCCGTGCGGCGGCCGGCATGGCCAACGACTTGGCCACGACGCTCCTCTTGGCGACCGCTGCGCCCATCGTGCTGGCGCCGGCCATGAACACCCACATGTGGCGCCACCCAGCCACACAGAGCAACCTGCGCACCTTAAAGAGCTTTGGCCACCGCGTCATCGCGCCGTCGGTCGGCGAGCTGGCTTGCGGGGAAGAGGGCGAGGGGCGTCAGCCCGACGCCGACGTGCTGGTCGAACACATCGCCATGGCGCTGAGCCCGCAACCGCTCGAGGGCAAGAAAGTCGTCATCGCCACGGGGCCAACTCGCGAGTTCCTCGATCCGGTGCGCTTCCTGTCCAACCCCTCCACCGGAAAGATGGGAGTCGCCTTGGCGCGGGCCGCGTCCTGGTTGGGCGCCGAGGTGTCGTTGGTGAGCGGGCCTGGCGTCGAGGTCGGACCCGCCTTGGTCTTGAAAGAGTGGGTTCGTGTCGAGACGGTCTCTCAGATGGCCGCAGCCGTCTTCGCCGCCATGGAGGGCGCCGATTGGCTCTTCATGCCGGCGGCGGTGGGGGACTGGAGCGTCAAGGACGTGCTGACGAGCAAACGCAAGAAGAGCGCGAGCTCGGACGAGACATGGACCCTCGAGCTGGTCCGCACCATCGACATCCTCGCCGCGGCCGTGCAGAGGCGCGTCGGGACTCGCCCGCGCATCGTGGGCTTCTCGGCCGAGACCGACGACCGCGAGGAGAACGCCGCCCTCAAGCTGCGGCGCAAGGGCTGCGACGCGATCCTGGCCAATTGGGTGCGCAGCGCCCACGGCGACAGCTTCGGGGCCGACAGCATCGAGCTGGTCGCCATCGGCGCCGATGGCTGGCGAGAGACCTTCTCCGGCAGCAAGCTCAGCGTCGCCGCCGCGCTGCTGCCGCGCCTCATCGACCGACTCGAGGGAGACGCGCATGAGTGAGTCGAGCCTCGACGAGCGACAACTCCTACAGCTCGCTTTACGCGACGCCGCGCGAGACCTGAGGCACTTCGTCGAGGCCCAGAGGCTGCTCGCCGCAGACGGCGCGCCGCGCACGCCCGACGACTGGCAGGTCGTGGCGGCGCCTCCCCCACCCCAGCGCACCGAGCCCAGAACGCAGTTCCCGCGTCGGCTGCCGCCCGAAGAGCCGATGGCGCCCGTCCCTCCCATGAGCGCCCTCGCCGCTCCTACAAGCGCAGCCACGGCCTCCGCCGCGCCCCCTGCGCCCGCCGCCGCCGCGGCGCCGACTGATACCGCCCCGCGAACCCCACCCGCGGGGCGGCTCGCTGCGGCCGTTGCGTCGGCCCAAGCCACCGCGCCCCCGCCTGCCAAGCCCCAGGGCAGCACCTTGGGCACGTTCAAAGCGCTGGCCAAACAGGGGAAGCCCCCGGCCGAAGCCCAGATGGGTGAACGTCCGAGCTCGATGGACGCCGTGCGCAAGGAGCTGGGCGACTGCCAGCGCTGCAAGTTGCATCAGCGGCGGACAAACATCGTCTTTGGGGTTGGCGAGCCCAACGCTCGTCTGATGTTCATCGGCGAGGGTCCTGGGGCGGACGAGGATCGACTGGGCGAGCCCTTTGTCGGCAAGGCGGGGCAGCTCCTGACGCGCATCATCGAGGCCATGGGATTGAGTCGCGAGCAGGTCTACATCGCGAACATCGTGAAGTGCCGACCGCCGGAGAACCGCGACCCGGAGCCCGACGAGGTGGCGGCCTGCGAGCCCTTCCTCGCCAAACAGGTGGCCTTCGTCGCGCCGGAAGTCATCGTGACGGTCGGGCGCGTCGCCAGCCACGCCTTGCTCAACCTGCGCACGCCGATCACGCGGCTGCGCGGGACGTGGCAGAAGTACCGCGGGATTTTGGTCATGCCGACCCTGCATCCCGCCTATCTGCTGCGCACCCCGGAAGCCAAGCGGCTGGTGTGGAACGACATCCAAGAGGTCATGCGAGCATTGAAACTCGAGCGGCCAAGCTGAGCCCGTTGGTTCGGGCGGTCGGACACAGTTCGACGTCGATGGTTCGGGCGGTCGAACGCTGCTCCCCAACGTTGAAGCGTTGGGCTGGTTCTGGGACGGCCCCTTCAGGGCCGACGCCCAGGTTCTTTAGGCGATGACGAGAGGAGACTTAGGCATCCTGGGCACCTGCTCCTCGATTTGATGCCCCCCGAAAAACAACCCCCTCGTTTCAGGGACTACTCTCGGTCGAGGCCGTATTTCTTGAGCAGGCGGTAGAAGTGCCGGCGGTCGACCTGCGCCTCACGTGCGGCGGCGCTGATGTTCTGCTTGTGCTTGCCGAGCAGTTTTTCGAGGTATTTCTTTTCGAAGTCGGCGACGAGCTGGTCTTTGGCTTCGCGCAAGGGGATGAGCTCGCCGTCTTCGCCCTCGAGGATGGGCGGCAGCACCGAATCGTCCTCTTCGCGCTCGACGAGCGCGGCGCCCGGCGCCAGGCCGAGCTCATCCTGGACGAAGGCCGCGGTGATGCGCTCGTCGTCGCAGAGGGTCACGCCCCGCTCGACCAGATTCTTGAGCTCACGGATGTTGCCGGGCCACGAGTAGGACTGCATCAGGGCGATGGCCTGCGGGGTGATCTGCGTCTTGCTCGTCGCCGACAACCCTTTGCGGGCCGACTCCATGAAGCTCTCGATGAGGAGAGGGATGTCGTCGAGGCGCTCGCGCAACGGCGGCAGCCGGAAGCGCACTTGAGCCAGGCGATAGTAGAGATCCTGGCGGAAGCGGCCCTCGGTGATCCAGTCTTCGAGGTCGCGGTTGGTGGCGGCGACCACGCGCACGTTGGTCTGGATGGACTTGGTGCCGCCCACCCGACGGAACTCGCCGGTCTCGATGGCGCGCAGGAGCTTGGGTTGCAGCTCGACGCTCATCTCGCCGAGCTCGTCGAGGAAGAGCGTGCCTTTGTCGGCGCGCTCGAAGACGCCTTGGTGCTGCTGGGTGGCGCCGCTGAAGGACCCCTTCTCGTGTCCGAAGAGCTCGCTCTCGAGGAGCGTCGGCGGGAAGGCGGAGCAATCGAAGATGACCAGTGGGTGCTCGGCGCGCCGGCTGCCTTCGTGAATGGCGCGGGCGAAGAGCTCTTTGCCCGTGCCCGTCTCGCCGGTGATCACCACGTGCAGATTGCTGGGCGCGACCTTGTCGATGACGGCGAAGATCTGCCGCAGTCCGGCGTTCTGGCCGACGATGTGGCCGTAGCGGTTGGAGGGCGAGGGCTCGATGGCCTTGCCCTCGATGTGCGCCTCGAAGGCCACGGGCGTCTTGCCGAAGCTGAGGTTCGTGACGGTCTCGAGGTAGACGTCGTTGATGCGTTTGTCGTCGACGAAGGTGCCGTTGGTGCTGCCGAGGTCGACCAGCCGATAGGCGCCGTCTTCGTAGCGAATCTCGGCGTGGCGTCGGCTGACGGTCGGGTCCGAGAGGACGATGTCATTGAGGACATCAGAGCCCACGCGGATCACGGTTTTTTTGAAGTTGAGGTGCTCGCCTTTGCCGTGCCCATCGAGGACATCGAAGGTGCATCGCGGCGTGGGGAAGGTCCCAGCAGGAAATCCTTCAATCTCGACGGTCGCTTGTTCGGGGATCGCACCGAACCTGTGATTTTGCTCTGGGGCCATTCACTCTTCTTGGGTTTAGTCTTCGGCTTTCGGACCGGGTACCCGCTCATCCGAGCTGCTCACGCCCAACTGGACGGCGCATCATAGCAAGTGTGAATCGGCCGGTAAACGGCGGGGGTGCGCCAATCAAGCGGGAGCGGCTTCAGGTGTTCGTCAAGAAATAGATGGCGAGCAGAATGAACGACGCGGCGAGCAAGAGCAGGAGGAGCGCGGTTTGTTGGCTTTGAGCCTTTTTCTTGCGGGTCTTCTTGCGGCGCGGCGCGGGCGATTTCTTGGCCGGCACGGGTGCGGGCGCTAGTTTTTCCGCCGTCGGCACCCCCGCTCTGGATTTGCGAGCGGGCATTTTCGGCTCCGGGGTGAGCACCTCGTCGTTCTCGACATAGGTGATGGAGCCGGCGTCCACTTTTTGGAGCGCGGCCAAAAACTCTTTGGCGGAACCGTAGCGGTCGGCGGTGGTCTTTGCGGTCGCCTTGTTGAGGATCGGCCCCAGAGCCGAATGGGCCAACCATTTGGGCATGGCGATGTCGTTGTAGACCTGCTTGGCGTAGACCTCGAAGATGGTGTCCGCCTCGACCGCCGGTCGCCCGGTCAGCATCTCGAAGAGGATCAGTCCCATGGAGTAGACGTCGGAGGCGGTGCCGACGGCCTCCCTCTTGAGCAGCTCGGGGGCCATGTAGTGCGGGCTGCCCAGCGCATCTCCAAAAGCCTCCGTGACTTCTTGGACGGTCTTGTCTTCGTCGGCCCCGATGGCTTTGCCGATGCCGAAGTCGAGGACCTTCACGATGTCTCGGTTGACGCCCTGATCGGTGAGCATGAGGTTGCTCGGTTTCAGGTCGCGGTGCACGATCTGGGTGTCGTGGGCCACCGCCAAGCCTGACAGCGCTTGGGTCATCACGTGCAAGGCGCGCTCGGGCTCGAAGCGGCCCTCGGCGCGCAGCACCTCCTGCAGGTCCTTGCCCGAGACCAGCTCCATCGCCATCCACAAGAGCCCACTGTCCGTCTGACCAAAATCGAAGAGGCGAATGACGTTGGGGTGCTCGATGCGTTTGACGACGTCGATCTCCCGCAGGAAGCGGGGCGCGACGCCGGCCACGGCCTCGATGATGTGCGGCAGGACGATCTTGATGGCGACCTTGCGGTTGGTGCGAGTCTGCTCGGCCTGAAACACCGCTGCACAGCCGCCTTGTCCGAGCAGCTTCTCGATCTTGTAGCCACCAAATTCATCGCCTGGCTGCGGTAAACCGGTCATCTTGGAGCCTTGGGGTCTTTGTTGGAGTGCGTTTGCGGACTCTTGCTGCGCAGCCGCGAACTATCGCCCATCGAGGGAACCGACTCAACAGACGTGGGTTCGGGCGGTCGGACGTTCCGTTTGACCCGTGCGGCCGCGCCGCGCTCTAGGCGGGGCTGCGGCGATCGCCGCGACGTCTTACTTCCCAGTACAAGCCTGACAGGATCGCGTCCCCCTCGATGTAGATGGCGATGCGCGTCATGGATTGCCTCCGAGTTCACCCATCCGCCACAAATCGCCCAGCCGATACGTCTCGAGCCAATGATTCAACGGGCCGGCCTCTAGGCGAGTCAGCTGTGTTCCATCTTGGTGCTCACAGATCAAGACCGATTCAAGGTGCTCAGTTAGGGCGGACACCAACGCATCGGAGTGGGTGGTGACGATCACCTGAGTCCGAGCGCTGGCGTCGATGAGCAGCTCGGCAACCAAAGAGAGTGCATCTGGATGAAGCCCAAGCTCCGGCTCGTCGATGCAAATGAGCGGCGCGGGGTTGGGCATCAACAGCTGCGCGCTCATGGCAAGAAAGCGAATCGTGCCGTCGGAGAGGCGTGTCGCAGGCACCGGCGCTTTCAGCCCATCTTCATGCAAGAAGAATTGCACGGAACCTGCTTGCACCAGCGTGCTCACCCGTCGAAAGCGAGGTAGGAATCGTCGCAGCATCAGGTTCAGCTCTGGCCCAGTGTCAGAGTGTTCGAGCTGGTTGAGAATGAGACCGAGATTGCGAGCGTCTGGCAACAGTACGTCGGTCGGCAGATCAGCGGGTTGCGGCTGCCGCAACGCCGCGTATCGACCAAAGCTCCACTCGCGAAAGCTCTGAATGCGGGTGAACTGGTTCGAGCACCACGTCAGCTCGGGATACAAATCGGGATCCTTACGCTGAGAGAGAACCGACTCGTCGGCGACAAGGCTCTCACGCTGCAAACGGCGTTGCGTTGTTGTCCCGCTCCCCGCCTCGCGCACGTTGAGTACTGGGTGGCCGCCTTGGAAGCGATAGTAGAAGTAGACGTCATGGGCCGACGAGAGGTTTCGCTCCGCCTCCTCAATCGCCTCATCGACCACCTCAACGCGTGCGCCTACAGCGGTGAAGGAGAGTCTGTACCGGAGCGCGCTTTTCGCCTCCCTACCGAGGCGCACGTCGAGTGTTGCGGGCAGAACGCCAGCTTCTCCCTTCCAAAGCCATTCCCGCACTCCACCACCGTCGCGAATCGCGGACGCAAAAGCTGTGGGCGTTGCGCGGAGCAGTTCCATCGCTTCGATGAGGTTCGATTTGCCCGAGCCGTTGGGCCCAATGATCACATTGAGCGGTTGGAGCGTGAACTCCGGTGTACCAGGGGCGAAGGAGAGCAGACCGTCGAGCCGCAGTGATTCAATGAACATCGCTTCCTCCTCAGCTCGCGAGCACAGGTCTCCAACGCCTCGAATAGTCCGCCTTTGTTGGCGTTCGCCGCGGTCTGCCCCACCGCCTTCCTCAAAACCCGCTCCTGGTCGTGTAGCTACCGAGTCTGTGCTCGTCAACCTGTCTGGTTACTTGTGCACTTCGTGTCCTCGTCTTGCGAATACCGAGCCTGGCTCTGCCCTTCTCCTCGTCCTTCTTCTCGTCCTTCTTCTCTTCCAACCGAACATGACGGTTGCCCAGGTTGTGCTCTCCGAATACTTTGAATCAGAGAAACCCCTGATCGAAAGGACGAACATGAGCACTCACGAAAGCAACCCGTCGTCACATGACGAGTCTGGGCCTGCCCTTCAAAGGGTCTTTGAGGTTTCGATGTCCTCTTGCGGGGCCTGGAGGCGAGCGTTCAACGGAGGTCGAGGGTAGACCCGCTGGCCTCTTCTCGAAACGACCCGGAAGCCCCATGCGCGGCGGTCTTCGAGCGCGCGGCCCAGAAGGTGTCGGTGAGCGCTTCGACGCCGCTGTACCACGCTTCGGACCTCGCGCTCCGGCGGCAACTCGCCGACTTCCTTCGACGTTACGGGTTCACGTTCGACGAAACCCGATAGCGTCGCGCCCCTCAGCCCGACCCGCGACGACGGCGCGGCTCTGAGCACGGCTTCGGACCGCCGGCGAGCAAGAATCAGAGCCCTGACTCGACCATGTAGCGCACGAGCCGACCGATGTAGGTCGAGAGCGGCGGGCAGGTGCGGCCTTGCCCTTCGAGGAGGGTGGTCGTGTTGAGGAGGTTGAAGATGGCGAGTTGGTTGAAGTCCTCGAGGAACTGCTTGTGGGGGAGGAAGAGGCGCTTGATGAAGGGGAGATCGAGGACGAGCTTGGACAGTGGATAGGGGACTCGCCCGCGCGGCAAGCGACGGTCGCCAGCGACAGCGACCAGCTCGAAGACAGCCCTCGCGCTGAGCGGATTGGAATCGGCGAGGTGGAAGGTCTTGTCGACGGCCTCCTCGAGGCGGCTCAGGACGTGAATGGACTCGCAAACCCAGTCGATGGGGACCAAATTGAGGGGCTTGTCGCCTTTGCCGGGGAGCGGGATCGCGACGTCGACGGGCGCGCCGAGCATGGTCTTCATGAGGGTGTAGGGGCCACTCATGCTGGTGCGATCGATCTCACCGGTGCGGCTGTCACCGACGATGAGGGTAGGGCGAAAGATGGTGATCGGCAGCCGCTCGCGCCATTTTTGGATGAGGATTTCGGCCTCATACTTGGTGCGCTCGAAGGGGTTGCGGAACTTTTGGCCGAGGTTGAGCTCCGACTCCATGATGACGCCGGTCCGATCTCCGGAGACGAACGCCGTCGAAAAGTGGTTGAAGCGGTTGAGGTTCGGCATCTCGGAAGCGGCCTGGAGCATGTTGAGGGTGCCGTCTACGTTGACCCGGCGCGCCTGTTTCACGTCGACCCCGATGTAGAAGATCGAGGCCATGTGATAGACGTCGGTGACGTTGTCGATGATCTCGACGTACTCGGGGCCCGAGAGGCCGAGGTCGATCTGGACGGTGTCGCCGGTGAAGACCGACACGTTGTCGGGGAGCGGCGCGGTGAGGCTGCTCTGCAGGCGCTCGCGCAGGTGTTCGGGGACGATGATGTAGTAGTTGGAGTTTGGCTCGCGCTCGACAAGGGTGAGGAGCAAGTGCCTCGCTGCAAACGTCGGCAACCCGGTGATCAGCACGACTCGTTCGGGATTCATTAGGGGCATCGAGGTCTCGCGGTGGTGGGTCAGCCAGGGAGAGTCGCTGGCTGTGCGCCGCGATTCAAGCTCCCTGGGGTCGAGGTCTCAGGAAGAACGGGAGCGGAGCTGGCGCAGAATCTCGGTGACTTGAGCGCGGGTCTCGTCGAGTCCGCCGCTGTTGTCGATGACCCAGTCTGCGACGGCGACTTTCTCGGCGAGGGGAAGCTGTGCATCGAGGCGGGCCTGGGCTTGGGACTCGTTGAGCCCGTCGCGGGCCATGAGCCGGGCGAGCTGCAGGTCGAACGGCAGGGAGACGACGATCAGGCCGTCCATTGCGGGATAGAGCATCTTTTCGACGATCAGGGCGGCGTCATAGATGAGGAAGGGCAGACCGTCCTCTCGAGCTTTTTGGAGCAGCGCGGAGGTGCGCGCGCCGATGTGCGGGTGCGTCGCTCGCTCGAGGAGGTGCCGGGCGGCGGGGTCTTGGAAGACGATGGCGCCGAGCTTCTCGCGGAGCAAGCGCCCGTCGTCGCCGACGATGCTTGGGCCGAAGGCTTCGATGAGGGCGACGAGCGCGGGCTGACCGGGCTCGACGACCTCACGGGCGAGCAGATCGGCGTCGACAACGTGTGCGTTCTCGTCGGCCAGCATCCGGCTGACCGTCGATTTTCCAGTGGCGATGCCGCCCGTGAGCCCATACCACTTCATGTGTTTCCTCGCCCCGGTTTGACGGCGACCTGCGGACCGACTGGGCCCGGTACGAACCCAAGCGCGCTCGATTCTAGCCTGTGCCCGTCCGGAAATACCCCCTCGCTCCTCGGCGTCCCGGTACGAACCCAAGCGCGCTCAATTCTAGCCTGAGCCGCGCTTCAATATACGTGTTTGGCCAGGTGTTTGGCCATGCGTTTGGCAATGCGTTTGGCAACGTGTTTGCGCGGACGCGGTTCCACGTCGCGGATTCGGGCGGTCGGACGCGGTTCCATGTCGCGGGGTCGGGCGGTCGGACGCGGCTCCACGTTGCGGATTCGGGCGGTCGGACGCGGCTCCACGTCGCGGATTCGGGCGGTCGGACGCGGTTCCACGTCGCGGGGTCGGGCGGTCGGACGCGCGGCCCAGCGCTCCGCACTGGCTAAGGCTGTGGGCCGCCCCTTCAGGGCGGATGCCCAGGTCATGGGGGCGTCGCGACTCGTCCGGCGTTGCACCTGGGCGTTCGCGCGCTGGCTTTGAGAGGGCCCGGCAGAGTTGGAAGCCCGGGGCGTACTCCTAGCCGACCCACTGCAACCCTCCTGATGGCGGCTGCGTAGCAGGCAGACTCCAGTTCGTTGACTCTGTCAACGTCGAGAACTATATGGTTCGCGCTGACAATCCGAGGTTCTCGGATCGTCGACGCGAATCGCCATTGGGGCGTGCGCGGCGCTCTTCTCCTGCTTCGGCCGTCAACGTCTTGCTCCGGCAGGGTGGGGACATCGACGAGGAACTGGGCTGGTGAACGCCGCCTGATGTTCGCAAGGCCACGTCATTGTGCGAGCATTTCTTTGTGCCGATGGCTTCGGGTGCAATCGAACCGTGCAGTTGGCGGAAGTGTTCTTCTCGGCGGCTGACCAAGCGGACCTCAGAGGTCTAGCGGTCAGGGGCCTGCAAGAGAATTCGTTCGGAGGTTCCTAGGTGAAAGACTACGCCAAGATTGGTTGGCGCCGTAGACGAGGTCTCGGCCACCAACTCGCGGATGACTGGCTCAATGGAGTCTGGTTGCTCGTCGCCAGCCCGACCACCAGCCTGGCTCTGTTGCTGCTTCTCGCAGGAGTGTTGCTCCTCGACTCGACGAGCGCCGGCTCCTTGCTGCCCGTCGAGGACTTGAGCCGCTTCGGCCCCATCGGTGGGCGCGTCATTCTCGTCCTGCTGGCCACGAACCTGGTCGCGCTGGGCCTGAACCGCGCCCTGCCGTTCCTGCTCCCGAGAGCGGCCAAACCAAACGAGCTGCGCCTCCCCGGTGGGTTGAGCAAGAACCTCGCGATTCCGTTCGTGAGGCGAAACCCCAAGCTGGAAGACATCGTCGAGCGCGCTGGCTTTGCTGCTGCCGTACCGGCGGGACGCCGACGCGCCTTTGGCGCCAGCAACGCGTTGCCGGTCGTCGGCGCCATCCTCGCCGCCGCTGGCGCGATGATCTTGTCGGTCGGGCTGATCGCCGGACTGGATGACCCCAGCGCTGGCCGCCTCAAACTCGTCGAAGGCCAACCTGTCGAGGTCGTCAGCCACGACCAAGGGGACACCAATGTCGACGAGTTCTTGGGCTACCAGTTCGAAATCCAGAACTCTTTCGGCTTGCTCTCGCTCTTGGAGCCCACGATTCCCTCCTCAGGCGACAGTCTGCTGCTGATCACCAATCTGGTCGACAACAGCTCTCACCAGATGAAATTGACGCCAACTGGGAAAATCGCCCTAGGCGACGGCGTGCTCCACCTCGCCTCGATCGTCCAGGGGAACACCCCCTCGGCAGCAACCGTCCGCGTGAAGGGCGCCAACGGCGAGCTCGGAGCCCCTCAGGTGTTGGGCATCGGCGCGCCGCTCGTGGTTGGCAACGAGACACTGAGAGTGACCAACATCTCCCTCGATCACCTCAACTCCATGGGTCCCGCGGTCGAGCTGACGGGCGAGGGCGCTCCACAACTCGTCCTCATGAACCTCCCCAAGCTGCAGGACGTCTCTCCCTCCGATGTGGAGCTGGTGTCCGTGGAGCGTGGCTACGAGATTACCCTCGAGTACGCCAGAACTCAGAATCAGCTCATGCCGTTGCTCGGCATGGCGTTCCTCATCCTGGGTGGGCTGCTGCTGCTCTCAGGGGCGCAGCTCTCCGTCGAAGTCGACGACGAGGTCGACCGGGTCGTCATGAAGGGCACCTCGGTCAACGCCATGGAGCCCGTCTATGCTGCTCTCGACGACCTCGCCAAAGAGATCGCGACGGCCTACGAGGGATTTGGCGACGGGGATGAAGACGTTTCGAGCGAGCCCCTTGCTGCGGCAACCAAAGACTCCGACGAGGAGGACTCCGACGAGGAGGACTCCGACGAGGAGGACTCCGACGAGGAGGACTCCGACGAGGAGGACTCCAACGAGGATGACTCCGACGAGGAGGACTCCGACGAGGAGGACTCCGACGAGGAGGACTCCGACGAGGATGACTCCGACGAGGAGGACTCCGACGAGGATGACTCCGACGAGGAGGACTCCGACGAGGATGACTCCGACGAGGATGACTCCGACGAGGAGGACTCCGACGAGGATGACTCCGACGAGGAGGACTCCGACGAGGATGACTCCGACGAGGAAAAGAACGGCAACAAAGGCGAGGAGGGAGGACGATGATTGCTCTCATCGAAGGTCTCATCGCGCTCGGTGTGGCGTTGCGGGTCGCCTCGGGGGTGATGCAGGTGCGCGGCGTCAGGACGGCGTCGAATCGATTTTTCGTGGGGATGAGTGGGGCCGTGCTGCTCTTGGCAGTCGGGGCTTGGCTGGTCTACGCCAACTCGACTCCCATTCCCGCTGAGCTGGGTCCGAAAGGGGTCTGGGTTGGGCAGTGGGCTCTGGCTGCTGGGGCAATGAGCCTCGCCGGTCTGCACCGGACGGAGCGTCGGGCCGGGGCATGGGCCTCGTTGGCGAGTGGCCTAGTGGCTGGGGGCGCTGGCGTGCTGGCCATCTGGTTGCTGCTCTCCGCTCCACGCGTGAGCTTGGACCTTTCAACTCAGCTGGGTGCTGTCTACGCGGCCTGTAACAGCACTTTCCTGGCCGGCGCGCTGGCCTTTCTTGGCTATTCTCTGCTCGTCGCCACAGAGGATGAGAGTCTGAGCTCCATCACTTGGTTGGGGCTCGGTTTGGTCCTGTGCACGACCGCCGCTGCGACGTTGTTCCCCGGTGGGCTGCTGACCGAGCCCAACCTGCGACTGCTGCTGGTCGACTCTAACGGCGCCAGCGTCGATGTGGTGTTGCAGGCGATCTCACAATCGGGTCAAACCAAGTTCTTGTCGCTCCCGGCTCTCGATCTGGCCAATGGTGCCGAGCTTGGGGGGATGGTGTTGCTGGTCTCGGTCGCCGCGCTGCTCGCGGCGCTGAGTTCGACCGTCGATCGCCGAATGGGTCGCCTGCTCTTTGGCCTGGTGGGATTGCTCGCCCTGTTCGCCGCGACGCAGGTGGCTGCCGCGGTGGGGCCCGTCGACCTGGAGGTGGAGGCGATGATTCAGATCGGCGCTCGCTCCGGCGTGCCGCGCGATCTGCTGGTGGCGATTCCAACGCTGACGGCCGAGAAGGTGTTCGTCCACCAGGCCGCGGTGGCGCCGGCGTGGATGGCGCTGTGGGTCATTGTCGTGTTCTCGTTCTACCGGGCACTGGCGCCGCTCTCTGCGACGGTCGTAGTCTTCAAGCCGACCTCGGAGTTGGCGTTGAGCCGAGACGGCGCCATGGTTGGGGCCTTGCTCTTCTGGATCGGCCTAGCCTTCGGTCAGCTCGGCGTCTTCGAGATGAGCGGACGCTTCGTCGGACATCACTCCGTCGGCGTCTACTTTGCGTTGGCTGCGGCTTGTGCTGCGGTCGTTTTTGGCTGGCACGTCGCGCTCAACCGCGGCTCGCGGTCTTCGTTCGGGGCCTGGTTCGTGCTGCCGACGATGACGCTGGTCCTGGCTTCGATGGTGGTCCTCTCGGGCTTGTTTACTGCACCCTTTAGCCTCTCGTCGATATTGCCATGAAGCTGACCAAGGTCGAGTTCCTCTTGAGTGCCGCCAAACCGGTGCACTACCCTGCTCCCGATCGCCCTGAGGTGGCGTTCGCGGGGCGCTCCAACGTAGGGAAGTCTTCGCTGTTGAACGCATTACTGAACCGCCGCAACATCGCGCGCGTCAGCCGCACCCCAGGACGCACGCAGCTCATCAATTTCTTCGACATCAACGGGACGCTCTACTTGGTCGACCTGCCGGGATACGGCTACGCCAAGGTCCCTGTCGCGGTGCAGCGACAGTGGGGCCCGATGATGGAGCGCTACGTCCGAAGCCGTGAGACTTTGGCGGCGATGGTGGTCCTGCTCGACGTCCGTCGGGACCCCAACGCGGACGACCTGCAGCTGCTCAACGCCCTCAACGCCATGGAGATCGCAGCGATCGTCGTGCTGACGAAATGCGACAAGTTGAGCGGCAGCCAGAGCAATACTCGGCGCAAAGAGATCGCCAACGTGCTGGGCTGCCGGGCCGCCGACCTGATCGCCTTTTCGAGCCAGACCCGACAGGGGCGAGGCGAGCTGTGGCGCGCGATCGCGGATTGCCTGCCGAGCGACCCCGCGCCCTCCGAGGAGCTCCCCATAGTCGAGGAGGCCGTGGTCGAAGAGCCGCCTTCGGAGCTTGACGACCATGAGTGAAGCGCCCCTCGCGACGATTCGCGAGATGACCGTCGACGACCTCGATGCGGTCATGGAGATCGAGGCGGCCGCTCACCCGACGGCTTGGCCTCGCGCCCTCTTTGTCGGCGAGATCGATTTGTCCTGGGCGACCGTCGAGGTGGCGTGCTGGGATGAGCGGATCGTCGGCTATGTAGACTACTGGCTGGTACATGACGAGCTGCACATCTTGAACGTCGCCGTGGCGACGGACGCGCGGCGGCGTGGCGTCGCTGGGTTCCTGCTGGAGCACGCCATGGAACGGGGGCGCGACCGGGGCGCTGAGGTGGTGACTCTGGAGGTTCGCCACCAGAACGAAGGCGCGATCGAACTCTATCGGCGATTGGGATTTCGAGAGATTGGGCGCCGCCGAGGCTACTACCAAGACACCGGTGAGGACGCGCTGATCCTCGCCTTGGAGCTATTGGTGGGGGCCTGAGTCTTGGAGCCAGGGGTTGAGCGGCTTTGGGCTGACGAGCGGGGTGCTTTCGACTCCCGTACAGCTACGAAAACATGCTTGCAGTCGGGCAGATCGGGTTATTCCGACGCTGCGGAGTGGGCCCCTTGCTTGTGTTGGTCGTATGGACCTCGTATATTCAGCCAAGCGCGGGATCGAAGCGGGTCTGGGTGATGCTTGCGATGTGAGTGGTCGTGGACCGTTCGAACACCGGCTTGGGGCCCCCCAACGCCACACACTGAGTGAGTACCAATGAGCAAGGATCCTCAACTACAGTCTGGCCGAACCAAAGCGATCGACCTCTCCGAGCTCGAGGCGCAGAACAAGAAAAAGAAGGCTCCCGGCGACGAATGGACCAAAGAGAGTTGGGACGATCCATGGGCGGACGGTCCCAAGGAGCGGACCTGGGCCGAGGATGAGCGCTGGGCCGGAGACGACGCGGTCAAGCCGAGCATCGGAGGGTCGAGCAAGAGCGACCGCACCGCCGCGCTGGACCTGAGCGATCTCAACGCGCCGCCCCCTGACGACGCAGAAGGCTGGGGTCAAACCGCCGGCCGGGGCTGGTCGGCCCCCAAACGCGACGAGATGGTCGCTTCGGGAGACGGCTGGGGAGGAGCTGGCGACTGGAACGACGAGGGCGGCGGGGCGAGCACCATGGCCATCGGCATGGACGTCCTCGAAGAGCAGCAGAAAGACCAAGGAGGGCGGCGCAAACGACAGGCCGCTGCGTCCTACGAGAAGGATGACACCAGCGCCTACGGCGATGGCAAGGCGAGACGCCGAGAGATCTATCAGAGCAAAGAGAATCTCGAGTTCAGAGACCAGGGACGTATGGAATACGTCGACGGTCAGCGCCAAAACTATGGCGGGCAGCCCCGCCTATGGCCGCGCAGCCTCAAGTCCTGCAGCCTGCAGAGCGCACCGTGGCGCTTGATCTGGGCGACGTGCCCGACAGCTTCGGCATGTCGAGCCCTGGGTTGCCCAAGACCCTGGCCCCCCAAGAACGCACCATGGCGCTCGACGCCGTCGACGCCGTCGATGCCTTCCGGCTCTCCAAGAATGCCAGCCCATCCTCGGTCGGCCAGCTCGCCGGCGAGGAGGTCCTGGGCTCCCTCGTCATCTTCGCGCAGGGCTCGGCGCCAGTCGTGTTCGGCCTCAACCGCGGCGTCTCGTCCATCGGACGTGGTCTGGAGAACAACGTCGTCCTCAGCGACCCCTACTCGAGCCGCAAACACCTCCTGATCGTCAATCGCAACGACCAATTCGAAGTTCGAGACGCCGGGACCGACAACGGGACCTCCCTCAACGGGCACCGCATCAGTCAAGCGCTGCTGCGTCCGGGTGACCACATCGAGGTCGGCAGCACCGTGCTGCGCTTCGTGGCCGGACTGCCGGGCCCACAAGACATGGCGTTCGGCCCGGCACCAGCCATTCCTCCCCAACACCTGGCCCCGCCTCCTGACGCCGGGATGATGCCGCCACCGCACATGGCGCAGATGATGGCGCCGCAGCCCGTGAAGAAGGGCAAGGGGCTCGTGCTGCTGCTCGTGTTCTTGGTCCTCATCCTCTTCGCTGGCGGCGCAGCCGTCGCGATCTACTTCTTCGCATTCGCCAACAAAGCCACGACCTCTACCGCCTCCGACGACAAGAAGGAGGTCGACACCAAGGTCTCCACCGGAGATATGGCCACAGGCTTCGAGCAGACCGGCTCCGACGGCAGCGACAAGCGCGTCGTCGAGGCCATGAAGGCGCACGATGACCCCGACAACGCCAGCATCGACGAGGACGATCCCTACGGCGTCGGTGGCGACGTCGCCACGGTCGGTGAAGACCCCACCGGAGAAGGCCCACCGACCGCCGACGACAAGTTCAACGTCCCTGGCGAAGAGCCCAAGGACGCCCCTCCCATCGTCGCCGCCGTCGTCGACGTCGACCCCATCTTGGTCAACGGCCTAGTGGGCTCCTTCGCCATGGCCACCGGCAAACCCAAGCCCCTCCCCGTCACCACCGCCGGTGAGTACATCTCGATCAAGATCGAATCCGAGCCCATCGACGCAGAGGTCTATGACTCGCGCGGAACCCTTCTGGGGCACACTCCCTACGATTCCAGCCGCCTGAAGGCTCAAGGCCTCGAGACCTGGGTGGTCAAAAAGGTCGGCTTCGACGAGGTCAAAGTGAAGGTCGATCTGGGAGCCGGTGCGCAGGAATCCCTGAATCTGGGCAAACCCGTCAAAAAGAAAGAGCCCAAGCCCAGGAAGGACAAAAACAAGGACAAGGACAAGCGCCCCGCGTCCACCAAGATCCCGACCGTCGATTGAGCCCTTCAAACCCACTCGTCCACCCGTCGCTCAACACGTTGCGGCAGCGGGCCCGGGCCATCCGAGAGGTCCATCGCTTCTTCACAGAGCGCGGCTACCTCAGCGTCGAGACCCCGCAGCTGAGGGCTTGGGCTTCGATGGAGCCCCACTTGGACTCTTTCCGGTGCGAGCAGGTCTACCCCGACGGCCGGGTTCGGCCGGTCTACCTGCACACCTCGCCCGAGTACGCAATGAAGGGCGTCCTGGCCCTTCATGGTGTTCCGATCTACCAGCTCGCGACGGTCTTTCGGAACAATGAAGGGAGTCGCACCCACAACGCCGAGTTCAGCCTGATCGAGTGGTATCGGCCTGGCGAAGACTACAACTACCTGATGAACGAAACCGAGGCGTTGGTCATGGCCCTCGCCGCGACCTTCTCGCCGGGCCGCGCCGCATCTTGGGCAGAACATGAGGTCCCCTGGTTGGCGCCGTTCGAGCGGCTCACCGTCGAAGAGGCGTTTCGGCGCCACACAGGGTTGTCGTTGAGTGAGCTCGGTGAGCTCTCCGACTTTTGCGCCGCGGTGCAGGCACTGGGCTACAACGTCGACGCGAGCTGGACGTGGGATGACCTGTTCCACCTCGTCGTGCTGGAGCACATCGAGCCTCATCTCGGAGCGGAGCGCCCGACCTTCCTCTGCGACTATCCAGCGCGACTCGCCTCCCTCGCCCGACTCAAGCCGTCGGACGCCCGATTCGCGGAGCGCTTCGAGCTCTACGTCGGCGGGTTGGAGCTCTGCAACGGCTTTAGCGAGCTGGTGGACCAGGCAGAACAACGAAAGCGCTTCGAAGCCGAGCAGCAAGAACGAAGTCGCTTGGGAAAAGAGGTGTTAGACCTTGATCCCACCCTGCTGAGCGCCCTCGAGGCCCTCGGCGATTGCACCGGAAACGCCTTGGGATTCGATCGCTTGATGATGCTGCTCCTCGGCCTCTCGCAGATCGAAGAGGTACGCGTAACTTGAGCGTATGACCCTTGCGTGTTCGATCGTTCGAAGTACGATGGCGGCAATTCGTCGTGAGGACAGACAGCTCGACTCTTTTCCTGGCTCCGAGGTCGAGCGGACGTCTCTGTGCTCATGAGTCAGTCGTGTTTCGGCGGCGGAATCTGACAGCCCAATTGCCGAGCAACGGAATCCAAAAGAGATTGTGAAGTTGGAGGTGGGCATGGGTGAGCCATTGGGCGACTCTGGTGGATTGCTGAACGAGCAGTTTGGGGAGTACCTCCTGCAACGTCGTATCGGGCAAGGCGGGATGGCGATCACCTTTGTCGCCAAGGAGAAGATCTCGAACATCGGCGAGCGTCTGGTCGCGATCAAACAGATCCTGCCTGAGTTCTCTGCCGACCCGAAGTTCCGCCAAATGTTCCACGACGAGGTCCGTGTCTCCTCGTTGCTCAACCACCAGAACATCTGCCGCATCTATCGCGCTGGGGAGATCAACGGGCAGCTTTTCATGGCCATGGAGTTCGTCGATGGCCTCTCCCTCGCCGATCTCTGGCGCGTCGTTGGGAGCCGAGGCGAACCCTTCCCCATCGTGCATGCGCTCTACCTGATGTCGGAGGTTTTGGAGGGGCTGCATTCGGCGCACACGCAGGTGGACACCGAGGGTGTCCCGCTCAACCTCGTGCATCGCGACGTGTCCCCGCAGAACATCCTCATTTCACGCAAAGGGGAGGTGAAGATCATCGACTTCGGGGTCGCCAAGGCGGCCTCGAACATGTCTCAAACCCGCACTGGCGCCATCAAGGGGAAGGTCCTCTACCTCAGCCCCGAGCAATTGCAGGCCAAGGTCCTCGACGCTCGAAGCGACATCTACTCAGCGGGTTTGGTGCTCTACGAGATGCTCACCGGCGAGCACCCCTTCAGGGGACCGGACGAGCACGCGACGATCTTCAACTACTGCACGAAAGAAGTGGTCGCTCCGTCGCGGGTCGCGTCGTATTTCCCCAGTCATCTGGACGGTCTCGTGATGTCCGCCCTCACCAGGGACCGAGAAGGACGCTATCCATCAGCGGCGGCCATGGCGCGCACGCTGAGCGATGGTCTCTACGCGTTGGTCCCCAACTACCGAGCGTACCACTTCAAGGACTTCATCGAGTGGGCGTTGAGCAGTGGGAGCGTGGGGCCAATGCCCCAAATTGCCACCTCGAATCCCGACCTGGTAACGGGACCTGGAGTGGTCTCAGCATCGGGATTGGGGCACACAATGCCGGCCTCGATTCCCCCGCTCATCTCGAGTCCGAGCGCTGCAACCGGCGAATCTCCTGCCAGCCCGCGCGTCGTGCCTCACCAGACCACGAACAAGTTGGGCGTGGAATCGAGGAACACCACGCTGTGGATCGCGCTGGGAGTCATGGTGGTCATGATCGTCGGGGCCGTGATCGCGGCGGTGGTGATCTTCACGTCGACCGAGAAGCCGGCCTTGGACAGCGCGAAGGAGGACAGCCCAGCCGAGAGCGAGGAAGCGACGGCGCCTGCAGCAGGCTGGGGTGATGGGGCGGCGGCTGGAGGCTCCGGGCAGAAGACGGCGGCCTCGGTGCTCAACCTGTTCGCGGGCAATGGCAAAGCCTCACCTGACGACGTCAAGGAGCCGGTGGTCCCCGATGCCACAACGCCGACCGTGATTGAAGCCGACAAGGTCGACGAACCCCCTGCGGTGGGTGGCAATTCTTGGATCTTGGACAAGTCAGAGGGCTGGGGTACGGAGAGTGACAAACCAGCTTCCGACAACGACAACCCCGCGGCCGGAGGGGGTACGGACGGCGACAAACCCGCGGCCGGATGGGGCGACGACGACAAGCCCGCGGCCGGAGGGGGTACGGACGGCGACAAACCCGCGGCCGGATGGGGCGACGACGACAAGCCCACGGCCGGGTGGGGTGCCGACGACGACACGCCCGCGGCCGGATGGGGCGACGACGACACGCCTGCGGCCGGATGGGGCGACGACGACAAGCCCGCAGACGACCCGTCCTCGGCTTGGGATGAACCCGATCCGACTGCTGCCGATTGGTTCGCCGCCATCGAGGTGGGGACCATGGACGTCAGCCTCTCGCCGGACCTCGAGGCGCAGCTGAACATGGTCCTCGAGGTCTTCGAAGGGGTGAGGGGAACCCGTGTAGAGATTCTGTATCGAATCATGTATGCGGCGCAGTCCGATCCAAACTCCTATCTCCCCAATGTGAAGGCTTTGTGCATCGACGTCTCGAAGCGACCTTGGACCGCTGCGGAGTGGGCTGCGCTCGGCGTTTCCTACGGCGGCATCGATCCCTGTGCGATGATGTTCGAGTGAGCGTGCGTCGAATTGCACCGCAAGCCGTCGGAATACCTTGCTATCAATTGGACACTGACTGGCGTGCCAATAGAAATCCAAAGGGGTGGCGCACCGTTTTCCCTCGTGATATGAAGTCGCGCGCCGGGTTTCTGGGTTGGGTTGGCGAGGGCCGAGTCGCGGTGTGGTGACGCCTCGCGTGGATCGGTGGCGATTCTTCAGGCGAGTGGCGTTCCGCAGCCAACCACGCTGACGTTCTTTCCTGCGATGTTCAGCAGGCCACTGCGGCATCGCTCAGCAAGCGAACCCAAAGGGTCGGCCACGAGGAAAGGATCCGTGGGCTGCCAAACTGAGCCTGTGCTCCGGACGAGCGCAGCTCGGGAGGCCTGGCGACCACAAAGTGCCTTGCCGAGCGGACGACCGATATTCGCTCCGTAAGTTCCTGGTATGAATCGAAAATCGGTCGTGGGGAAGCGAGGCAATAGAACCCAAATGATTCTTTGAGTCGCTGGCCTGAGCGACCTTCGGAGGAAGTGGATGACGACGCGAACCAAGGCTGCACTCATCGCACTCGTGATTGCTGCGCTCGTAGGTCTCGTCTTTAGCGGATTGCTCTACTACAAGAGCGTCGCGCTGGCGGCTGGGCTTAACGATTCGATCAGTTGCGACGTCGGCAGTTACAGCTGTGACCACGCTCTGCGCAGCCAATACTCGAAGGTCGCAGGAATCCCGACGACGGCGGCCTCGGCGGCGTTCTACTTCTCGATCATCGGCGTGCTGTTGGGACTCTTCTTCGCCAAGGACAAGCGGGAAGAGCAGATGCTGCCTGCCGCCCGCTACTTCGTATTCACCTATGCCTTGTCCGTACTGTACTCGGCTTACCTCGGTTACATCGCTTTTGTGGTTCTCCCCATCCCTTGCCCCTTCTGTATCGCGCTCTACGTCGCGAATGCGGGCGGCCTCACTGCAGCCATGTTCATGGGCCCGAAGTTGGGGGAGTTTTTCAAGAGTGTGGGCTCGAATCTCGGCCGCTTCCTCTCCAGTCGTGTCGTGCACAGCGGCGTTCTCGTCTTTGCCGTCGGTCTCGTAGTTCTGGCCTATTCTTACCAGTGGGCCGTCGCGCAGAGTCGCAGTCAGTCGCAAGCGGAGTCCCGCAAGAAGGGCGAGGAGGCCGCGGAGGAGTTCAGCGAGCCCGGAGACACGATCGTGCCGCTCGACGGGCTCCCGAGGCTTGGCAAGCCCGACGCGACAGTGACGATCGTCGAGTTCTCCGATTTCGAGTGTCCCTTCTGTGAGATCTTCTCGCAATCGATTCACCAGGTCCACGAGGCCTATCCCAACGACGTGGCGATCTACTTCGTCAATTTCCCGTTGGACGAGTCGTGTAACCGCCGCTCGAGCGGTCTTCACGCCAACGCCTGTTTCGCGGCCCAGGGCGCGACGTGCGCGCAAGAACAAGGCGACTTCTGGGAGATGCACGACAAGCTCTTCGAGTTCTTTGCGGCTGAGCGGGACGAGGGCCGCAAGCCCGTCCTAACGGAGGAGTCGATGTTGACCTTCGCCGCCGACATCGGCATGGATCCTGAGGCCTTTCTTGGGTGTTTGAACAGCGACTATTCGAAGGACAAGGTGGTCGCGCAGATTGAGCTTGGGTTCGACGCCCACCTGCGTTCGACGCCCACCTGGGTCATCAACGGTCACATACGGACCGGCGGACATCCCTTCGCCTACATCAAACCCCAAATCGACCGTCTGCTCGAGCTCGCGCGCGGCGCGGCGCCTCCGGAGAAAGGGGCGGAGGCCGAGCCAGCGAAGACGGGTCGAGGAGGGCAACCGGTCGAGGCAGCCCCAAAAGCCCGAGCGGTCGAGGGAGCCCCGGAAGCCCAACCTGCTGAACCTGCTGAGGCAGACCCAGAGCCGCAACCCGCGCCCTAGCGTCGGCAGGTCCAGGAACGGCGTGGAAGCGCGGGGTTCATACACCGCGCAGGCCTGGGCGCGACTGCCTTTTGGAGCCAATTGACACTTTTCCTAGACTTGTTAGGGGTCCAGCCGTTATGTTCGTGGGGTTGTATTCACCAGGTGCCTCGCCGCGCTCCTCTGAAGCACAAACCATCGAAACATGCCCAAGAGCCTTGCCCACACCCCACGCAGTTTGAGTCTCGGCCTTGCTGCGGTGGTGTTGCTGACGGTCCCCGTCGCAGAGCGGGACGCGGACGCCTTCGGGCTTCCGATGCAGCCGATGAACATCCAGCTGCGAGAGCCGGGCTTCGAGTTGCCACTCGCGCTCGAGCCCGGGTTCTTCACGGTCCCTGGAGTCGTCAACTGGCTCGTCGATCGGCTCTACGCTCCCATCGAGCTGCGCGTGGTCTACTGGCAGGTCGAGAACGATTCGTCATTGACCCACCTATCGGCGCTGTGGGGGTTGGAGTCGTCGCAGCTTCTCGAGCTCAATTCTTGGCTCGAGGCGGACATGACCGTCCCCGCAGGGACCAAGGTGCTGGTCTACCGTGCCGATCAGGACCGTCCAGCGGCCTCGATCGGCAAACCCAATAGGGGCAAGCTCAACAACGGTCTTCCTTTCCCCGAGGGCCCGTTCTGGGTGCTGCGTGAGAACCGTAGCCGCGAGTGGGGGACAGAGCTGACCATCCAGACGCTGAGCGACGCGTTGATGGCCTATGGACGCCAATACCCTGCGGGGCCCAAAGTGCTGGTCGGTGAGATCTCGAAACGCACCGGCGGTCGCCTCACCCCGCACCGCTCGCACCGCTCAGGGCGCGATGTCGACTTGGGGTACATCGGCAAAGAGAGCGAGCTGCACGGGAATTGGAACAGGGTCACGGCGGAGAACATCGACACCGAGAAGACCTGGTTCATGGTCAAGAGCCTGATGGCTTCAGGGCAAGTGCAGTCGGTGTACATCGACCGTGAGCTGCAGCTCGCGCTGTCCAAGGAGGCCGAGAAGGAGCTCAGCCCCGAAGAGCTGGCCCTGATCTTCGAGTACCCCAAGCGGCCCGACAGTCACCTCGCGGTCATCCAGCACTGGCCCGGCCATCGCACGCATATGCACGTGCGTTTCCGTTGCCAGTCGTGGAACGCTCGATGTAACTCCTACTAGAGGGCGAAGTCCGGTCCTTTCGCGCCACTGAAGAGCTTCGCTGTTCGGGGGTGAGCGATGTCGGCGCGGTACGACTCCACCCAACTTTGATGGCGACCCGGAAATCGGTGATGCTCTCTCTCTCGGGTCGTTTTTGCCCGAGGTCTGCCGCGCGCACGGCTCGAGCGAGACAACGAGCATGATTGAGTTCAAGGGAATCTGGAAGGCATTTGGCGACAAGGAGGTCCTGCGAGGGGTCGATCTGGCCGTTCAAACTGGCCAGATCCTGTTCATTATCGGGTCGTCGGGGGCCGGCAAGTCGGTCTTGGTCAAGCACCTAGTGGGACTCCTTCGGGCCGATAAAGGCCAGATCTTCCTCGATGGACGCGATGTGACCAACCTAAGGGAGCACGAGTTCTACGAGGTCCGAAAGCGTTGCGCCATGGTCTTTCAGAACTCGACGCTCTTCGACTCGATGACCCTGCTGGAGAACGTCGCTTTGCCCATTCGCAAGCATCTGAAGTGCTCCCCGAAGGAGTCGGCCCGGCTGGCGATGCAGCGACTCGCCCTCGTCGAGATGGACCGCGTCGCCGACCGATATCCAGCCGAGTTCGGCGATGGAATGCGCAAGAAGGTCGCCATCGCCAGGGCGCTCACGCTCGACCCGGAGTACATCATCTTCGATGAGCCGACGACCGGCGTCGATCCCATCAGCGCGCGCATCGTCGACAATGTCATCCTCGAGCTCTCCAGGAGGACGGGGGTAACGTCGGTTGTCATCAGCCACGATCTCCGGTCGATTTTCGGCATTGCCGATCGCATTGCCTTTCTCTACAAGGGTCAGCTGCGGCTGGATGGCACGCGCGACGACTTTCGCCAGAGCGACGACCCAGTCGTGCGGCAGTTCATTGGCGGGTTTGCGGACGGCCCGATGGAGGTTTGACGTTGAAGACGAAGGAGAGCGCCATCGAGGTCAAAGTCGGGGTGCTCGTGTTGTTCAGCCTGGCGTTGCTCGGGGGCTTTATCACCCTCCTTGGTGATCTGGGTTTCGACGAGGTCCAGAAGGTCTACGTCGACTACAAGGACATCGCCGGGCTCAAGCCCGGAGCGGTCGTGAAGCAGGGCGGGATCGATGTCGGCCGGGTGCGAGGCATCGAGTTCATGAACGGCGAAAAGAACCCGGACACTGGGGAGACCATCTGGGCGCGCATCGAACTGGAGATCGAGAACCGGCGGTTCTCTGCGCTGCGCTCGAGCAGCCAGTTCTTCATTACGACCGAAGGCGTCCTCGGGGAGAAGTTCATTCGCATCAACACCGAACGCCTCGAGGACGACGAGGTCGAGCCAGGCCACATCTTCCGAGGTGTGGATCCCCAGCGGCTCGACGAGCTGGTGGCGAAGGTCTCCAATAGCCTGGACAGCCTCAACAAAGTCTTACAGATCGAGGATCTTCCCCTGGAGCAGGTGCTGCGCAACATCGATCAGCTGGTCGTGCACACCGACGAGATCCTGATGGAGAACCGCGGACAACTTCATTCTCTGCTGGGCAACGCAGACCAACTCGTGACCAACGCCGACGGGACGATCAGCGAAAATCGCGAGACCGTCCGGTCCTTGTTGACGAACACTGACGCGCTGGTGAGCGATGGCCGAGTGGTGTTGGAGAATGTGACGCGCTTGAGCCGCCAACTCGACCGCGACTTCGGGCCGCTCGTCGCGCGCCTGAGCAGCGCGCTCTCCAGTGCCGAAGCGCTGCTCGCCTCTTGGCGCTCCATCACCGACGACGCAGGACCAAAGGTGGGCAGCCTGCTCGACGACGCGGCCGTCACCATGGACCACCTCAAGACCAGCAGCGAACAGGTCGCGGAGGTGACCGACTTTGTCTCCTCTGGCCGCGGGAGCATTGGGATGCTCATTCGGGATGAAGAGCTCTTCGACAACATCCGAGAGATGCTCAGAGAGCTCAAGCGCCGGCCTTGGAAACTGGTCTGGAAGGAATAGACTAGCGACCGAGCGCCCTTGAGCACTTTCGCGAGCTGCGCTCACCGTGTGAGCACCGCTCAGCACAAGAAACCGGAGTCCGAAGCGTTTTGACTCGACGTCTCGCCAGCACAGTCTTCCTGACGCTTCTCGCCCTCCTCGTCCCGTCGTGCGAGCGCGAGCCCCGCATCTCTGAAGCGGAGCGCGCCGAACGGGTGGCTGTGGCTCAGAACCGCTGCGAGGTCGACAGCGACTGCCTGCGCACGGGATGCCGAGGCACGGTCTGTCGGGCAGAACCCGACGAGCGCTTCTGTGAGCATCGGCTCGTGCTGTCCGTGCGGGGCAAAGGGGGCGACTTGATCAACGAGCTCACCTCCTTCGTGGGAGGCGCCCTGACGCCCAAGGAGCGTGAGACGCTGGCCGTGCATCCGGGAACTGGAGAGCTGATGGTGGCTTTTCACGGCAGCATCGAGCGTCGCAATGCCGTCGAGGGGCTGTTCAGCTCGCTGGAGGCCGGCGGGATCTATCCATTTCACCCGGACAGCGACGAGATCGCTCGGTTTCTCGCCGAACGCCTGAACCGACCTGGCGAACTCGAGGTGAGGCGCGCCGAGGGCGGCCCCTTGTTGCTCGAGCGAAGGGTGACCTCGGGTCACATTTTGACGACCGACGAGGCGCGCTCCGTCGTCGAGGAGACGCGCGTCCTCGTCGAGCCGCTCGAGCCTGCCACCGGGACCTTCGCCTACGAGCTCGTGAGCGACGCAGAGCCCCCCCTGGTGCGGGTTTGGGTTCGTGCAGGGGATGGCGTCAGCTTCGGTCACATCGCGAAGATGGGTGCCAAGGACCGGCGCGCCCCGAACACCTTGGAAGGCGTGCTGGACGCAGAGGGAACCGCTGCGCTCGAGGCGTTGACCGAGGCCAACGTCGACCGGCCCCTGTTGTTCGTGGTGGGTGACGAGGTGTTGGCCTCGCCTCTGGTGTCGGCGACGATCCGTGATGGGCGCTTCAGCTTGCAGCTCGACGACGACTCGAGCGCCGAGCTCCTGGACCGCATCGAGCGCATCAGGGCGACTCCCGCGTTGTCTGGTCGCGTCGCGCTCGACCCCGTCGCCACGCAAAAGAGCGAGCGGGACATCACGTGCCTCGCCGCGGTGCCTTCGCTGGCGCAATGTGGTTGTGTGGAGGGCTATTGTGGCTGGCTCGAGTCCGAGGCCTTGAATCAGTGTATTGTCCAACCCGCGCAAGGCGCACCTTGAATCGCTGGGGGCAGTGCCGTGATTGGTCGGTCTTCAGACTGGGCTGAGGTTGTTTGGCTCTCGTACCAGTTTGCGAAGAGGGTACGAAAGTGAGGGTGAGGGCTTGTTCCTGTCATTCTCTCGGATGATGAATTGAAGACTGAAGGTTCATGAATTGTGGGCGTCTATTTCGTCGAGAAGCGCCCAACGTTGGTCCCCTACGACCCGAGTCCAAAGATGAAGAACGCTGTGCGTCCGCTGAAGTCTGTCCTTCCCTTGTTGATGTGGACCTTGCTTGGCTCTGCGCCAGCCTGGGCAATCGAGGGAAGGGGGCTGGGTGTGCTCCTCAGTTCGGCCGCAGAAAACTCCGCGGTCTTTGGCGTGTTCGAGTGCGACGCGCCCAACCACTGCGTCCAAAATCCGTCGATGAACCTGACGCTGCTGGTCGACCGCAGGGACGTCGCGCCGGGCTCGGTCTTGCGCGCGGCGGTGCGCTTCGAGGTCGAGGACAAGTGGCATGCATACCACGGCCCGAACACTGGCAGCATCGGTCTCCCCACCGAGGTGACCTGGAAGTTGCCAGCGGGCTACACCCACACCGAGCCCATCTGGCCAGCGCCCGTGCGTTACAACGAGCCCAATGGGGACATCTCGTACGTGCACGACGGGGAGTTCTTTCTGGATGTGGAGATTCAGATCCCGGCCGACGCCAAGGTTGGCGCGCTTCTGCCGCTCGGCGCCGAGGTCGACTATCAGGTGTGCAATGACAAGTGCGTCCGAGGCTCTGCGGACTTGAAATTGGAGTTGCCCATCGTAGCGAAGGCTTCGCCCGCGCTGTCACTGTGGAGCCGTCCCTTCGAGCGCGCCAGAGCGATGCGCCCGTTGAGCACCTTCGAGGGCAACCCAGCGACGGTGGAGTTGTCCAACCGGCCTTTGAACCCAGGCACGCAATCGGTCTTGGTGATCGCCATCGAAGGGAACGAGGAGCTCAAGGCTCCACAGGGCGAGAGGCCCGTCATCGTTTTCGAGAAGCGAGCCGGCGTCGAGGTCGAGACTCTGGAGACCCGCCCCTTCCACGAGCGAGGGCTGCGTGTGATCGCGCGTGTTTCGGTGGACCAGGATGCGGAGGCGAGCGACTCCCCCTTGAACGGGATTCTGCAGTTCGACCGGCAACAGGGAACGGGCTGGGAGCCTTTCGCGCTTGCGGTGCAGCTTCCACTTCTTATTGCGGACGCGGAGAGCGTTGCCACGGTGAACTCCGAGCTCTTTGACGGCGTGGATATCGTCTCCATCGTCGAGGTCTCAGAGCCCACACAAAAGGAGCTGAAACGCCCGCTGAACGCGACGATCCCCATCTGGCAGGCGCTGTTCTACGCGTTGTTGGGGGGCTTGATTCTGAACATCATGCCTTGTGTGCTGCCGGTCCTCTCGCTCAAAGCGCTGGCGTTGGTCGAGGAGGCCAACGAGTCACCGCGTACCATCCGAGCGTTCGTGGGGATGTATGTGCTCGGCGTGGTCGCCTCTTTCTGGGTGCTTGCTGGTGTCGTGATCATCCTGAAGCTCTCTGGGGAGTACGTCGGTTGGGGATTCCAGTTCCAGGAACCTGGCTACGTGCTGGCGATGACGGGCGTGATCTTCGCGTTCTCGCTGAGCTTGTTCGGCGTGTTCGAGATCCCCGGGCTCACAGTGCGGGGTGGCAGCAAAGGTGGCCTTCGAGGCTCCTTTATCCACGGCGTCTTGACGACGGCCCTGTCGACTCCTTGTTCGGCGCCATTGCTGGGCTCGGCGCTGGCGTTTGCGCTGCTCCAGCCGCCCCTGATCATCCTGGCAACGTTCACCCTAGTCGGCATCGGCTTGGCGCTGCCCATCGCCGTCCTGACGCTGGCCCCTCACGCGCGCCGCTTCATCCCTAGGCCCGGGGCGTGGATGGACACGTTCAAGCACATCATCGCGTTCCTCCTGGTCGGAACGGCGATCTGGTTGCTGTCGGTGCTCAACGCCCAGTTGACCGTCAAAGCGATGACGACGGTCTTTATTCTGTTGGGGTTGATCGCGGTGGCCTCGTGGATCTTGGGGCACTGGCTCACCCCGTTGGCGAGTCGGCCAAAGAAGATTTTGGCGATGCTGGCGGCGGCCTTGGTGGTCGGAGGCGGCATCAGCCGACTCTCGCTCGCGACCGTCGATGACAACCCGGGGGAGGACATCTCTTCGGAGCTGATCGATTGGCAGCATTTCGAGGGCCAGAAGACGCTTGAGCTGGCCGATGAGGGCTACACGGTCTTCATCGATTTCACGGCCGACTGGTGCAGCACCTGTATGACCAACGAGACCGTGGCCATCGAAACGGAAGCGGTCGCCGCGCTGATCAAGACGAACCGTGTGATCGCCGTGAAGGCCGATCTGACCCGCAAGGACTCGGAGACGAGCAAGTGGGTCGAGTACTTCGGTCGACAGGCGATTCCACTCTATGTGATTCTGCCCGCCAACCGTCCGAACGAGCCTTTGCTGCTGCCGGAGCTCATCACGAGCGGAGACCTGCTCGAGGCTTTGCACGAAGCAGGTCCGTCCAAGGCCAACCCAGGCTGAGCGCGGTGTGGGTCAGATTCTCCTAGACGAAAAGGGATAGGGAGCCCGATCGATGCAGCATAGACGTGGCATTTTCGTATTTTTGATCGCTCTGTTCTTGTTGGTCCTTGGGTTCGGCTGTGAGGGAACGCCCAAGGACGACTCCCGCGCCGCCACCAAGGCGAGCATCGAGTGGAACCTGAAGCACGACGAGGCGTTGGCGGCGGCGAAAGAGGCAGGCAAGCCGGCGATCATCGACTTCACGGCCAGCTGGTGTGCGCCTTGTCAGCAGTTGGAAAGGGAGACGTTCTCGGATCCTAAGGTAATCGAGGCGCTGCAGCGGTTCGCGACGATTCGAGTCGACGGCAGCGGCGACATGGAGGCGGTCGAGCCCTTCATGGAGCGGCACGAGGTGGTGGCGTTTCCGACGGTCGTGTTCGTGGATTCGAAGGGAAACACGATGGCCGAGCCGCGAGTCACGGATTTTGTGCCACCGGCAGAACTGCTGCTAATGCTAGACAAGGCCAAGTAGGCTCTTTGGGGTGGCACACGGCGGCGCCACTGTGCTGGTGGAAGTGGAATGCACCTGTATTCGGAGTTCAGACAGATGGTCGGCCGCCGCGACGCCTTGGGTGTTGAGCAGCTGCTGGCAAACATCCCGTCCCCGGTCTCTGGTGGGTTCGGCCACGTCCTACTCGAAGTGATGGGGGTCTTCAGCCCCGAAATTTCTTGGTCCGCGGCAGAGAAGCTGGCCGCGATGCCCCATGGCATCGGGATGACCTTTCTCATCGAAGCGCTGACCATCCCGGACCTGCCCATCGCGTCCGCGGTTATCGAGTTGTTGGAGATCAACAGGCTCGGTACGGGCTGGGGTCGCCTGCCGAAGATCTTGTCGGTGCTCGGCCCAACGCAACGTCGTCACCTAGTAGAGCGCCTCTTGGAGCATCGCTCCGAAGTTCCGACGAACAAATGGCGAGTGTTGGTCTGCGCCGCGGAACCTGGGGTCGACCTGGAGTTGATGGTCGAGACCTTGTGGGAGTTGACCAAGTGCCAGCTGCCCGCTCTGGGACCGGAGTGCCGGGCACAGCGGCTGCTCGAGCACGCCATCGCTGATGCTTTCGTCATGCGCATGGAGCGCAACTGCGACCCTCCGAAGGTTCAGACCCTCATCGCGGAGGCCTTGGTCAAGATCGCAGAACGGCATCGTTTCATCAGCCGCAGGCTGATGCGAATGCTGATCGAGGGGGAGATATCAGCTCGAAGTATGGTCTTGCTCGCCGCGCTGTCCAAGAGTGGAGACACGCTCATCCATGGGCACATCGACGCGGCGGTGCCGTCATTCGTGGCGCTCGCCTGCAGTGACGACACTGCGGCGGCGCTCATTGCCCTCGAGACGCTCAAGCAAATCACCTCTCAAGGGACCCCCACAGACTGGCTTCCCCTCTTGAAGTGCTCGCTGCCTGGCGCCCGTGCGACCGCCATGCTGGCGTTCGAGAGTGTGGCTGGTGACATTGGTGCGGCGCTCCCGACGTTGATGTCTTCGGAGAGCACCGAGGAGCGTGTTCGTACCGTCAATATGGTCGGGCATCGTCTGCTCAAAGGACACAAGCTCGGCGCTGACGCCATGCAGAGCTTCATTCGGAGAGTCGCCACGGACGAAGACATATCCGTCGCAGACCAGCTCGATGTGGCCTCTTTGCTGCGTCACTCGGACGGTCTGAGCCGTTACTGCGCCACGGTGGAGTTGCTTAGGACCCCGCATGACCGTCTGCTCGGCCGTTGCCTCAGCGCACTCGAGGAGCCCGAGGTCTGGCGTGAGGTTCGGGCCGCTGCGCAGCCGCGCTTGCTGGTCACCGCCTTCGTCGACGCGCTTTCGTTGCACGACTGCGATGGGGAACAAGAGCGCTTGGATCGCCTGGTCCACCTCCTCTCCTTGCTCGACCCGAGTCAGGTGATCCGTGAGTTGAACGACAGTTTGCCGATGATCGGCCGACGGTTGTGTGATTTTCTCGTGGCGGCGCTCTCCGAGATCCCCGACGATGACTGGCGTCGCCAGCGAGCAACCTACCTTGAGTGGCGCGACGCGGCGAGCCCAGCGCGTCTCCCACGTCTCGGCAGGACGTGTCCTTCGTGGGTGCTGTTGTCGGCGCTGCGCAATCCCAACGTCGAAGTTCGAATCGCGGGCCTGAAATCCGTCAGACGTTTTGATCGGCCGCTCATTACCGAGATCGGTGGGCTTCTCGAGAGTGAGGAGGAGCATCGCACCGCGCTGGCAGCGTTGGCTCGCATCGTTCACCCCGCATCGATTGGTGTTCTCGAGAAACGGCTCCCCACCTCCCCTGAAGCGATCAAGCTGGCAGCCGCGATGCGCACCAAGTTGGAGATCCTCGAGGGCGAGCCCTTCGCTTGGCCAGAAGGACACAAGCCGCCGCACGAAAAGGCAGATCTTGACACCCATGCTTTGTGGCTTCCTTGCGATGCGTTCCGACCGAGTCGTTCGAGTTGGTGGAGGAGGTTTTGGGAGAGACGAGATGCCCAGCCGATACGAATCGGGCGTGTTGCGTTGTCTTCGCAGGCCTGGTGGCACCGCGATTACCGACGGGACGAGGTCGTCACCTGGTCAGACCCTTTCACGATCGAACTCTACCAAACCCTAGAGGAGTCTGCTGGTGGGATCTGCTCCGTAGAGCTCCGTCTAGAGCAGGTGCGCCCCTTTGGACGGGTGGAGGTCGGGGCGAGCCTGTGGGTGGCGCCGAGCATGGCCACCAGCCGACTCCCTAAGGCAGCAAGACGATACGGCTATTTGGCGATGGATGACACACGGCGATTCCTCTCCACTCTCACCTATCAAATCGAGCGCTCAAACAGCGCGCCGGCGTTGGCCAGTTTGATTGCCCGGTTGTCGGCGCGGCCTAGCCTCTCTGTCTCCAGGCCAATGGAGTGAGTGGATGCGGAACTAGAGGCAATACTTGACTTGCCCTGCGCTGTGGAATCTGATACTCGCGGCGGGGCTCTTGTTTTCGCGGCCCGACCAATGGGGCAGCCCGCAGGCGGCCGTCCGGGTGATGAGTCCTTTGGACCTCGGTGTCGGTATGGAATCACCAAACCGCGTACCGCAACTAGACGGTGAAGAGTTGGCGAGAACGAGACGAGGAAGACAGCGACGGTATGTCACTCAGCAGCTGGGTGGGCCGGGCGAGCTGGAGCAGGATATGGACGAAGTCCATGAATCTCGTCAGAGCCTCGACATTGCTGTGTCAGACGTCCCGTCGGGCCGTGCCCAGCGCAATGGGGAAGGTGGCCCGGTCGGTGACGAGCCCCCCCCTAGGGTCAGACGCCGCATCAGGGTCCCACCGCTGCGTCCCAATCCTGCAGTAGCCGCCGTAGAGCCCCCCCCCCCCAGCAATGGTGCCGAAGCTCAAGCTGGCTCTTTGGTTGGACAGAGGGCCAAAGCTTCGGTGCGCGAGATGCCTGCGAAGATCAAGCCTCGCAGCGCCCACGCGCTCTTCCATTGGA
>Ga0210044_10001691_pt1 | contig 33788 bp, 28 predicted proteins | sample CryGey13umfilter_2_FD_183959 | JGI IMG/M metagenome (GOLD analysis project Ga0210044, IMG submission 183959) | Groundwater microbial communities from aquifer in Utah, USA - Crystal Geyser 4/9/14 3 um filter (SPAdes) (version 2) | ecosystem: Environmental > Aquatic > Deep subsurface >...
CGGACTCAATTATTAGCATTGATTATGATACTCATGGAAATTTAGAGCTCACTTTTAATAGTGATCCAACATTATCATCATCTAAATCAGCTTTTCTCGATGGCGGTAATATTACCAGTTCAGATTTAAAACTCGGTACAAATACAGCAAAAGACTTATATTTTAAATCTGGTGGTATAACTCCAGCTTATGACAGAATGGTTATTAAAAGCTCTGGGGAAATAGGAGTTAAAACTACAACTCCCACATCTGGATTTGTAGTGAATACATCCGTTGCAATGGCTTATGCCACAAAAAGCGCAAATTACACTTTAACGGCCAATGATGTTGTTATAGGTGTAAATGCGTCATCATCTCCTGTAAATATTTCTCTTCCTTCTGCTACTTTATCTCAAGGAAGAATATATACTATTAAGGTTATTAATATTTCTAACCCAATACAAGTTACAGCCAGTGGCGCTGAGACAATTGATGGAAGTAATACTTATAATTTTAGTACAATTTATCAGTTTATTACAATCATTTCTGATGGTACTAACTGGCTAATAATTGCAAAAGGTCCGTAGGCTTTCATAATTAATTTTCAATAAAATATATTCCAGATTACTCCAAATTATGTAATATTTCAAGTTTACATTGATTTCTTATAATCATTTTCTATTTTTTTGTATTTATTTAGATGTACATTTTAAAAACAAATATTAAGCTTTAAAATTTTATTAAAATGGGTTACAAGTATATCCAGATAAATTTGCCAACTAACTATTCTGAAGATGAACTTAGAAAGCATGTTCAAAAGCAATTAGGAATCAATGAATTTTCAATAAAAATTGATAAAAAAAGTTTGGACGCTAGAAATAAAAATAATATTCATTGGCAACTTAGCGTGAATATTGTTTCTAATCAAATAAAATCAGATAACTATTTCGCGCCTAAATCATTAGAAATAAATTATAAGAAAAGGGATAAAAAAGTTATAGTGGTTGGAAGTGGACCAGCAGGATTTTTTGCTGCACATGTCTTGCAATTAGCTGGATACGCTGTAACTATTATAGAAAGAGGCTCCATGGTGGAAAAACGAACTAAGGAAATTAAGCTTTTAGATACTGCTGGTAAATTTTCTGAGCAAGATAACTATGCTTTTGGTGAGGGTGGTGCTGGTACGTTTTCAGATGGAAAACTAACTTCTCGCTCAAAGCACATTTCTGCTGAAAGACAATTTATCCTCTCAGAATATGTGAAAGCTGGCGCGCCTGCTGAAATATTATTTTTAGCACACCCTCATGTTGGAACTGATAATTTGAAGTTGGTAGTTGAAAATCTTAGAAAACAATTTCTCGAAAATGGAGGCGAATTTTTGTTCAATATGCAACTTGAAGATTTAATAATTGAGAATAGGAAAATTAAAAAAATAATTTGCAATTCTATAGAATATTATGCTGATTTTGTAATACTTGCCACTGGACATTCTGCTTATGATACTTATCGAATGTTAATTAAAAGAGGTATTAATTTTGAAACAAAAAATTTTGCTATTGGCCATAGAATTGAGCATGAACAAACTTTGATTAACAAAGCTCAATGGGGAAAAGAAAATATTTCTGGATTAAAAGCAGCAGAATATAGGTTAACAAGCAGAACAAAATCTGGTTTACCAGTTTATACATTTTGCATGTGCCCAGGAGGCATTGTAGTTCCAGCAGCTGCTTATAATGAAAAAAGCGTTGTTAATGGAATGAGTTATTTTGCTCGTAATGGACACTTTTCGAATGCAGGTTGTGTTGTTGGTATTCACCCAGATATGCTTGTTGGACACCACTCTACTCCTACTGAAATCCTTGATTGGATGGACAAACGCGAGGAAGAATTTTATAATTTTTCAAACAGCTATATGATTCCAGCAAATATCGCAAGTGATTATTTAAAAAAGAAAGAATCTAATAAACTGAATAAGAGCAGTTATCCTTTGGGAATCAAATCTGCTCCATTATATAATATGCTTCCTTCTATAGTTACAGATGCTATCGCAGAAGGCCTTGTTGACTTTGCCAGACAGCTAAAAGGTTTTGATAGTGGAACGCTTATGGGCTTCGAAAGTAAAACTTCTTCTCCTTTACAAGTTTCGCGTGAAAAAGATGGCAAATGTATTGGCTTTGATAACCTCTATTTTGTTGGAGAAGGAAGTGGATTTTCTGGCGGAATCATTTCCAGCGCTGCTGATGGCATTAAATGCGCTTTAAGCTTATGCTCAAAATAATTCATTTTGATTTATTGCTTTGTTATAGAATTTACGGAAATACCATTAATTTTGATTCTAAAATAAAATGCTTTAGTTTTAATCATTAATATCAAAAAAATATTAATTTCGCCGTCTCAAAATTATAATGGTCTTTTAAGCATTTTCTCTTCGTAGCTCAGGTGGTAGAGCAGCTGACTCTTAATCAGCGGGTCGTAGGTTCGAGTCCTACCGGGGAGACACAAAAAATACAAAGGGTACAGAGTTTTTATCACTTTGTACCCTTTTTCTTTTGCACAACAATTTACCAGCGTAATAATAATTTTATATATTTTGTTGCATCTATTTTACCATTCTCAAAAACTACAATTCCAATTAATACAATCACAAAGCTTATAATTAAATTCAATCGCAATGAAATATGCATTTTGCAATTAAAATTTCATTATCTTTCACTTTTTATATCAATCCATGTTCACCATCATTTCTGCACGATCAAAAACCATTTTATTTATGTTTCAGAGGCTCTGGTTTTCCTATGCCCGAAAAAGGAGTTCGTGAAATGTCTTATAATAATTTATTTATTTTCGATAAAATTTTCTTGTCGGTCTTTTGCCAGTACAAATTATACAAATTAGGAAAATAGCCAACAATATACATAATGTCGACACCTTATTATCAGGAAATTACAGAGGGAAATATCAATAAATCCAATTATAAAATAGTGGTGGTTGAATAATTAATGAACCCAAAATATTTTAGCCACATTTGCTATAAATACCTAAGAGGAAATTATTTAAGCTTTTGATGCTCAGAATTATGGAAAATTAGAATATTTGAAAATTAATTATTAAGCACAATTTTGTCTGAATATAGCAAATCGCTATTGCCATAAATATTAGCAAAATAAACTCCTTTTGGAAAATTAGAAATATCCATTATCACAAGCGAATTTTTTTCGGATTGACTGAAAATACTTGTGGATAATAGCCTCCCATCATCATCATAAAAACATAAATTAATATTTTCATTCGGGCAATTCTTTAAGTTAACTAAAAGCTTTCTATCATATTGCCAAAAGCTAATATCCGACTTTTGCCTTGTTAAAACTATTGTCTTCGAGCTATGAATCTTTCCACTTAAATCATGCTCTTCCAATTTATAATAAATTGATCCACTCTCATTTGTTATATCGTCAAAATCATAATTATTGCAAATATTGGAATTTCCATCAGCTTTTTGAACTAATATTTTTTCAAATTTATTATTGTCATAACTGCGTAAAAGCACAAAGTATTCGGAATTTTGTTCGGATGCCGTTGCCCATTTTATATGATTAAATTTTTGCTTTGCTACTCCTTCAAAGCTTAACAATTCAACCGAAAATGGCGACATCTGTTCACTCATTCCTTGTAAATTTACAACTGAAATATTGCTGCTTAAAATGAGTAAGATAACAACAACTTTTATTATATTTTTCATTTTAATTAATTTTGAATACAGCTAATTTATCATTTAAATTTGCAAAATTCAATTTATTGTAATCAAAGAAATTAAATTAGTTGATTAATAGTTAATTGCATTTTTCCATAATAAGTTGGTATTTTACAAAATATGGATTTTTCTCAATAATGGAATTTCAAATATAAAAATTTATAAGGTTTTACTTCGAAATAAACTAAAAAATCTATAAAATGGATGTGAATATATTAAGTGAAAAAGCCTTCCAAACTTCCCAATGGTCTGGAGGAACTACCAGAGAATTGTTTATTTACCCAACTGGCACGGAATATAAGAAGAGAGATTTTGATTTTCGAATTAGCAGCGCAAGCATAAATTCAATGATATCAGATTTTACACCTCTAAATGGTTTCTCAAGAAAACTTATGATTTTAGATGGTGAAATATTTATTAATCACGAAAACCATCACAGTAAAATAATGAAAAAATTTGATATAGATGAGTTTGATGGTGGCTGGAAAACAAGCTCTGTGGGAAAATGTAAAGATTTCAATTTGATAACAAGTAAAAAAGCCGACGGCAAATTATCTTATGAGATTATTGAGAAAAATCAAAGCTTAAATATTGACATAGAAACCGACAATAATTGGCTTCTAATATTCATAAAATCTGGAAACATTACGCTGACTTTGCAAAGACAAACATTTAATGTATTACAAAATAATTTATTAATATTGAATAACTTAACATCTAATAAAATTAAAGTTTTCGCAAATGACAATAGCGAATTAATTTTTGCCTATGTAAAACTTGTTTAAAATTTTCTTTTCAGAAAATAGCTGAGCAAATTCCGTTTGTTATTTTAAATTTTAAAGCAAATTTAAAACGCACTTTGGTAATAAAAAAATTATTTTTGCAGCATTATGCATTAACTTAATTTCAACAAAAATATCATTGAATGAAAAATGTCCTCTTTTTCTTAATCTCCATGTTATTTGCCACAGCAAGTATAGGCCAGAATACCTCCGAAAATCAAAAAATTAATCGAAAAGGAAGCATGTATTTTTATTGGGGTTGGAACTGGGAAAAGTATAGCAAATCTGATATTAATTTTAGTGGAAGTAATTATAATTTTACTCTTTACAATATGATTGCCAACGATAGACCATCAAAATTTGACTTTGATACATATTTCAACCCAACTCGATTAACAATTCCGCAATACAATTTCAGATTGGGTTATTTTTTAAATGAACATTACAATTTTTCTATTGGAATTGACCACATGAAATACGTCATGCTACCGCTCCAAAGTGTTGGAATAAAAGGAAATATAAACAATGGAACAAGTTTCGATGGCAAATATTCTGGCGAAAACATACAGTTAACTGAGAACTTTCTCAAATTTGAACATACCGATGGATTAAATTATGCAAATGTTGAATTTAGAAGATTTGATGAAGTATATAATTATAAAAACATAAAATTTAACATTACCGATGGAATTGGAATTGGAATGTTGATACCTCGAACCAATACAACATTAATGAATAATCCTCGCTATGATCAATTTCATCTTGCAGGTTTTGGAATAGGTGCCGTGGTTGGAGTTAATATCGAATTATATAAATATTTCTTCATTCAGTCTGAGTTTAAAACTGGATTTATTAATATGCCCGACATACGCACCACAAGTTCAACCTCCGATAAAGCAAGTCAACATTTCTTCTTTTATCAAATAAATGCTCTTTTTGGCGCTCGATTTAATATTCCTTGCCCTGACAACAAAGAAAATTAAATTATCAAAAACTTATATTAATTTCCACCATAGACATTCATTAACATCTATTAGTTGATAAATTTAACTAATTGAACTTTAGTTATAATGTTAATATTGGCTACTTTCAAGAAGAATTTTAAATCCAAAATATGGGAACTTTTGTAATTGAAGGCGGGCATAAATTATCAGGTGAAATAACTCCACAAGGAGCTAAAAATGAGGCCTTGCAGGTGATTTCTGCGGTGTTGCTAACATCTGAAATAGTGGAAATCAGCAAAGTTCCAAATATTAGAGACGTCAATAAACTTATTGATTTGCTGCAAGATATGGGAGTATCCGTTACTAAGATTAATTATGATACTTATTCGTTTCAAGCAAAAAATATTGACTTAGACTATTTAATTACCGAAGATTTTAAAACAAAAGCAGGGGGTCTTAGAGGAAGCGTTATGATTCTGGGTCCACTTTTAGGCCGTTTTGGAAAAGCATATTTGCCCCAACCTGGAGGTGATAAAATTGGACGCCGACGACTTGATACTCATTTTATTGGTTTAGAAAAACTTGGAGCTAAATTTACTTATAATCCTGACGAAAGATTTTACGAAATAAAAGGAGACGACCTTAAGGGAACCTATATGTTATTAGATGAAGCTTCCGTTACTGGCACTGCAAATATAGTAATGGCCGCAGCTCTTGCGCAAGGCGAAACAACTCTATTCAATGCCGCTTGTGAACCATATATTGTTCAGCTTTGCCGTATGCTCAATTCTATGGGAGCTAAAATTAGTGGCGTTGGTTCCAACTTATTGATAATTCAAGGAGTATCTACGCTTCACGGCACAAAACATCGTTTATTAGCCGATATGATTGAAGTCGGAAGTTTTATTGGAATGGCTGCAATGACGCAATCAGAATTAACAATTAAAGATGTTGATTATAAGGAGCTGGGAATAATTCCGCAAGTTTTTAGAAGAATGGGAATTACCGTCGAAAGAAGAAATAATGATATTTACATTCCTAGCATGGATGAATATTGTATAGAGACTTTTATCGATGGCTCAATTATGACTATTGCCGACTCTCCTTGGCCTGGATTTACTCCCGACTTAATTTCAATTGCTCTTGTAGTTGCAGCGCAAGCAAAAGGTTCAGTTCTTATTCATCAGAAAATGTTTGAAAGCCGCTTATTTTTTGTCGATAAACTTATTGATATGGGAGCTCAAATAATTCTATGCGACCCTCATCGCGCCACTGTCATAGGTTTAAATAGGCAAATGCCACTGCGAGGTATTCAAATGACTTCACCCGATATTAGAGCAGGCGTTGCCTTGCTTATCGCTGCACTTTCAGCACAAGGCACAAGCTATATAAATAATATTGAGCAAATTGACCGCGGATATGAAAATATTGATGAAAGACTTAGAGCTTTAGGAGCTAATATTATCAGACAATAATCAAATTATGATTGGACTAAAATTTCTCTGTTGCCAAATCCTTATTATGCCAATTTGTCTATGAAACATCAGATGGCAAAAGAATTGTAATGCAAGCTCACGATTAGGCTATTTTTACAGCCTAATCTTATTTTATTGATATTCATAATTTTACACAATCTATAAATATAAAGTCATGAACGAAAAAGAAAAAGATTTCGTTGAAAAAGAAGATATAAATCAAAATACTGCCAATAATTCGGAAACTCAAAATAAAAACGGTTATAATGAAATGTCAGAAAGTGAAGATGACATCAAAAACCTAAAAGGAGCGGCAAAGCGCAAAGCATTGAAAGCTAAGAAAAAAGAAGATGAATTGAAAGGCGAAATTGAAAAAATAAAAATTCAGAATGCAGAACTTAATGATAAGTTTTTGCGCTTATATTCTGAATTTGATAATTACCGAAAACGCACTATCAAAGAGAAATCCGAACTATATAAGACTGCAGCTGAGAGTACAATTATTGCACTTTTGCCCATCGCAGATGACTTTGAAAGAGCCCTAAAATCTATTGACGAAAGTCAAAGTGCAGCCGCTCATAAAGAAGGTATGGAATTGATTTACAACAAGTTTATTAATAGCATTATATCTCAAGGTGTAGAACCAATCTCTGAAAAAGATGTAGATTTTAACACAGATTTTCATGAAGCAATTACAAAAATTCCAGCTCCAACGGAAGCTTTAAAAAATAAGGTTGTTGATGTGATTGAAAAAGGTTATAAGCTTAATGGGAAAGTAATTAGATATGCTAAAGTAGTAATTGGTGAATAAAAAATAAGGAGAAATAAGGTGTCAAAAAGAGATTATTACGAAATACTTGGAGTTAGTAAAACGGCTGATGAAGCAGAGATTAAGAAAGCTTACAGGAAAAAAGCAATCCAATTTCACCCAGATAAAAACCCAGACAACAAGGCGGCGGAAGAAAAATTTAAGGAAGCCGCCGAAGCCTATGAAGTTCTAAGCGATAACGACAAGCGTCATCGTTATGATCAGTATGGACATTCTGGCGTTGATGGCTCCGCCGGTCAAGGTTTTGGCGGTCATAATATGTCTATGGATGATATATTTAGTCAATTCGGCGATATTTTTGGAGGATTTGGTTTTAATAGCGGTTCATCCAGAGGAGGCAGAAGAAGAGTTAACAAAGGCTCAAATATTAGAATAAAAGTAAAGCTTGACTTGCGCGAAATTGCTAATGGCGTGGAGAAAAAAGTAAAAGTCTCAAAATATGTAGCTTGCAACTCGTGCAATGGTACTGGCGCGGAACATGGCTCATCTTACTCAACTTGTTCTACTTGTGGAGGTTCAGGTCAAGTTACACGTATTCAGCAAACCTTTCTTGGTCAAATGCAAACTGCATCAACCTGCCCATCTTGCGGTGGTGAAGGGCAATCGATAACTCACAAATGCACATCATGTCATGGGAATGGAATCGTACATGGCGAGGAGGTTATTTCAATAAAAATTCCAGCAGGTGTTGAAGAAGGAATGCAACTTTCTGTAAGTGGAAAAGGTAATGCGGCTGCGCGGGGCGGCATTAATGGAGATTTAATTGTTCTAATAGAAGAAATTGCTGATGAAGAGCTCGTTAGAGACCGCCAAGATTTACAATTCACAAAATATATTTCTTTTCCAGAGGCAGCTATTGGGACAACAATCGAAGTTCCGACCATTGATGGAAAGGCAAAAATTAAAATACCAGCAGGAACTCAAGCAGGAAAAGTGTTTCGTTTGAAAGGGAAAGGATTGCCAAGCATCGATTATCATGGACTTGGAGATTTGTTGGTGAGCATAAATATTTGGACACCACAAAATCTTACAAATGAAGAGACTATTATTTTGAACAAATTGGCAATGTCGAAAAATTTTGAGCCTGCTCCTACTGCTCATGATAAAAGTTTTTTCGATAGAATGAGAGAATATTTCAAACAATAAAAATGAATACCATGTCTATCGGATAGATTGCAATCCAATAGATATCTATTGATTAGATGGTAAAAATCAAAACAAAAATCCAGAAATTTTAATTATAAAATTTCTGGATTTTTGTTTATGCTAATTTGAAAGCAAAACTCTAAAAAGGCAAGTCGTCTGTTGGTTCAGAGGACATACTCTCTGAATCTTCAATAGTTGGTAAAGGTGGATTTTTCCCATTTCCTGATGCATCACCAGACTGTTTTGCAATCTTCCAAGCTTTAATATTAGTGTACCATCTACCATTGTACTCTCGCGATTCCACATCGAAATCAACTTTAACGGTATCATCAATTTTTAGGGCTCTCACATCATCAACTTTATCACCCCAAGCGTCGATACAAACTTTTCTAGGGTATTGTTCTTGTGTTTCTAAAATGAATGATGTTTTTACCCAGGTTCCATTCTTGCCTTGGCCACTTTGCTCAGCTAATATTTCTACTAATTTTCCACTAATATCCATCTTTTTCCTCCTATTCTTCTATAATTTTTATTGACTCAATTTTATCTCCAGCACGAATTTCGTCTATCACTTCTAAACCTTCATATACTTTGCCGAAGCAAGTATGTTGACCATCTAAATGGGCAGTATTCTGACGGCTATGACATACAAAAAACTGCGATCCACCAGTGTCGCGACCAGCATGAGCCATAGAAAGCACACCGCGATCGTGGTATTGATTATCACCATTTAACTCACATTTAATGCTATACCCTGGTCCTCCAGTTCCAACTCTAGGATTGCTCATATCTTTCGATAAAGGGCAACCACCTTGTATTACAAAATTTGGAATCACTCTATGAAATGCTAATCCATCATAGAATCCTTCACTTGCTAATTTCACGAAATTGGCAACAGTATTTGGGGCGTCTTTTTCGTAAAAATTTACTTTCATTACTCCTTTTGCAGTGGTAATTTCGGCTCTCTTCATAATATTTATATAGTTTTATAATTAATTATCAATAGATTAAATAAAAGGTTGGCTATTATAGTCAAGCAACAAAGTTAAGTAAATCTTATTATAGTCTAAATATATTTGTCTATTCTTGGTTAATTTTTTCAAATTGTTCATGAAGATTTTCCCATTTCTCCATCTCAATCTCAAATTCTTTTTCCAATATTTTATAATCTTCGTAAATTTTTGATGAATTCAAATCAATATTATTTCCATCAGGATTCGCCAACATCTTATTAGTCAGAGCCATTTTCTCTTCAATAGAGGCTATTTTAGCTTCCGACCTTTCAATATCTTTAGCTACTTTTCTTTTAATTCTATCGGCATCTTTTTTCTCCTGATAGCTAAGTTTGCTTGTCGAATTTTTGATGATATTTTGTTGAGCAGATTTATTAGTGCTCTCCAATAATTTCAAATTTTCCAACGAACGTTTTTCAAGAAATAAATCTATTCCGCCAAGATATTCAATCAAACCGCTATGTCGAAATTCGTAAGTTTTATCGCTCAATCCACTTAAAAAATCTCTATCGTGCGAAACCAAAATTAATGTGCCAGTGTACTGAAGAAGAGCACTTTTCAATATATCTTTCGAAATCATGTCGAGGTGATTTGTTGGTTCATCGAGTATGAGCAAATTCACTGGTTTGAGTAAAAGTTTTGCAAGAGCCAGACGCGCCTTTTCACCTCCGCTGAGCACTTTCACTCTTTTATCCATATCATTTTCGCCAAAAAGAAAGCTACCAAGAATTGCTCTTATATTTTTTCTTATATCGCCCACGGCAATATCGTCGATAGTTTCAAAAACCGTTAGATTAAGGTCAAGTAAATCAGTTTGGTTCTGACCGTAATAACCAATCTCCACATTAAAACCTTTTTTTATCTCACCTTCAAATTCAATTTGATTCACAATTGACTTCACTAAAGTAGATTTACCTTCACCATTTTTGCCTACAAAAGCTATAAATTCATTTTTTAAAATAACCAAATCGACATTTTTAAGGACGGTTTTATCACCATATTTCTTAGAGTAATTTTTTATCTCCAAAGAAATTTTTCCTGATGGTGGTGCTGGTGGGAAGCGGAAATGCATGGCAGATTTATCGGTTAATTCAAGCTCCACTTTGTCCATTTTACCAAGCATTTTTATTCTCGATTGCACTTGTTTTGCCTTTGTAGCTTTGTAGCGAAATCTATCAATAAAATCTTCAATTTCCTTAATTTTTTTCTGTTGATTAGTGAATTCTGATTGATTTTGGTCGAGTTCAGCTTGCCTGACTTCGACATATTTTGAGTATGCAAATTTATAATCTCTTATTCTTCCCAAGCTAATTTCCACTGTTCTATTTGTTATATTATCCAAAAAACTTCTATCATGTGAAATTAAAACTATGGCGCCTGGATAAGCAGACAAGAAGCTTTCGAGCCATTGAATAGATTCAATATCAAGATGATTGGTAGGTTCATCGAGCAATAATAATTCTGGCTTTTTAAGAATAATTTTTGCCAATTCCACGCGCATTCTCCAGCCACCACTTAATGAGGAAGTGGGATTTTGAAAATTGGATCTTTCAAATCCTAATCCCAACAAAACTTTTTCTGCTTCACCTTCACTGCTTCCAGCATTCAAAATCAGAAGTCTTTCGTTAATATGATGCAGTCTATCAAGCTTTTTGTAATATTCAGTTGATTCATAATCGGTGCTGCTTACAAAATAATTATTGAGATTTTCCAACTCCAATTCCAGTCGGTTATTCTCCTCAAATGCTGAAAGAGCTTCATCTAAAATGGATTTTGTATCTTCAAATGCCATCTCTTGAGGCAAATATCCAAAAGTCTTGTCTTGTGGAATAATCACCTGCCCACTGTCGGGCTTCATTTCACCAGTGATAACCCTTAGCAAACTTGTTTTGCCAGCTCCATTTTTCCCAACAAGGCCTATCCTATCTTTTTCATTTATTAGGAAGTTTATATTGCGAAAAAGTTCGTTGCCCGAAAAATTTATTGATATGTTTTGTATGCTATACATTAAAATTTATTCCTTTCATTTTCTTCTTTTGTAATTTGCTGCTGAGCTTGTATTATTTCGCCAATACTCAAAAGTATATATGATTTCGTCTTTTCAAAAATTCTTGGCTCAATATCAATAGACTCATAAAGCAAAACTTCATTAACATAATCTCCTTCTGTCGAATTAAATTCATTAGTAGATTTCATAATTAATCCATTATAGATAAAATACTTATATGCCTCTGAGGATTGATAATTTAAGGGGTCATCAAAAAAAATCGAAATTGAGGCAATTATTTCTTGAATTTTATTTATGTCGAGAGTATTAAATAATTTAAGGCTGTCGGTAAAGTAAAATTCTTCTACTTTTTTGCCTTCTTTTAAAACCAGATATTTCTGACATTTACTACCTAAAATAATTTCTTGCTTCTGTTCGTCAGACTTTAAAATTTCAATAGAAATTTTTGGCATTTTCTTTTGAACTTTCTTCGAGCTAATTGTTGGAGTAATTTGTGATAATCCCTCATAAAATTCTTTAAAACTTCCTGACCAATAGGCTCTTATATTATTACTTTCATAAATAATATTTTCCAATTTGGTATCAATAATAATTGAATAGTTGGCAAAAGAATATTTAATTATAGAATCATTAATCCAAATATTTTCTTCATTTTGTAAGCCATTTTTAGTTGTACTTTTTACAATATGCCAACCAGCGAAAGCATCGAATGAGAGGATTATAAATGTGAATATCAGTATTTTAGAAAAAATAAATTTCATAAAAGAAGTCTTTAAATTCGGCTGCAAAGCTAATTATTTTAGCCTTAGAATTTTGGATGATTTAGAAAATGTGAATAATGAAAAATCAGGTAACTTTTCAAATTTTATTCAATTCGGAGAATTTTTTAATTGCTCCTGCTGCCTCTTCCATAAGCCACATTGGAGTTGAAGTTGCACCACAAATGCCAACAGTAAGCACATCATTTTTAAACCAATTTGACTTCAATTGTTCGATGGTTGAAATAAAATATGAGTTTTCATTATTTTCTTTGCACACTCCAAAAAGATATTTTCCGTTAGAACTTTTCTCACCACTTACAAAAATTATTACATCATTTTGCTTGGCAAACTCGCGCAAATGTGGAGCTCTATTGGAAACCGCACCGCATAAAGTGTCGTTTACAAGAAATTCAGTATTATTCCCTGTTTCCTCAATTTTTCTCTCAATTGCCTTTATTATGCTCGCAAATCCTTCTTTCCCTTTGGTAGTTTGCGAATATAATTCTATAGGTTTATGAAAATCAATTTTATCTAAATCAGCCTCCGATCCAATAATTATTGCCTCATCTTTTGTCTGTCCTGCCAGCCCAAGTACTTCAGCATGACCTTCTTTGCCATAAATCACAACCTGACCATTTAGTTCTTTCATCAAATTATAACCATTGAAAACTCTATTCTGCAATCGCAAAACTACTGGGCACGAGGCATCAACCAATTTGATGTTATTTTGCATTGCGATTTTATAAGTAGAAGGAGGCTCACCATGAGCGCGAAGCAAAACTGTGGCATCTTTCATATTGTTTAAGTCGCTGTGAGTTATGGTCTTAAGTCCCATTTTTTGCAAGCGTTCAACTTCCATATTATTATGCACTATATCACCTAAGCAATACAACTCACTATGGTTTTCCAAATATCTTTCAGCCGTTTCAATGGCATTTACTACACCAAAACAAAAACCCGAATTATTATCAATTTTAATTTTCATAAATTAAATCTCTTCGACAAAGATACAGACTTTCGACTTTGATATTTTATGATTTATATTTTGAGTTTGATATTTTTTATGAGCTATTTCTCTAAAATAAATCCAAGTTTGCCCATTGAATCATTATAATTATTCTATTTTCGCAGCTATAAATTTATTGTGAAATGACGAAATATAAACATATTTTTTTTGACCTCGACCGCACTCTGTGGGATTTTGAAAGAAATTCCAAAGAAACTTTTATGGACATTTATTTGAAATATAATTTAAAAAAAATTGGAATAAATAACTTGAATGAGCTCTTCGAAAAATATCAAAAAATCAATTCTGACTTATGGGAAAAATATCGTAATGGATTGATAATGAAAGATTTTTTAAATATTGAACGATTTTATCTTACTCTAAAAGAATACAATATTGACGATAAAAAACTTGCAAGCAAAATTGCAAACGACTATGTGAAAATTAGTCCAACAAAAACCCATCTATTCCCAAACGCAATTGAAATCCTTGAATATTTAAAATCGAAAAACTACCTTTTACACATTATCACCAATGGTTTTCCAGAAGTTCAATATATAAAATTGAGAAATGCCAACTTAAGTAAATATTTTCATGAAATAATTATTTCTGAAGAAGTTGGCTACAATAAACCATCTACCGAAATTTTTGAAATATCTCTGAAAAAAGCCAACGCCATAGCTTCGCAGTCGCTGATGATCGGCGACGATCCTGATGTTGATATTCTTGGAGCAATTCGCTCTGGGATAGATAGTTTGTGGATGAATTATGATAAATCTACAAATTTATGCAAAGCAACTTATGAACTTGAAAATCTGATTCAAATAAAAGAAATTCTTTAAATTGATATTAATGAAATAATTTTTTTTAAAATCAATTTTTTCTTTCCTATCTGAAGTGTTTTTAATACTTTTACGACATCAAAATTTAATGAAAATTTTGAGCAAATATTAAATTTAATTATGTATCAAATTTATCACAATCCTCAGTGTAAAAAAAGTCGCGAAGGACTTAAATACTTGGAAAATAAAGGTTTAAATTTCCAGATTAAAAAATATCTCGTTGATGGGATATCTCCTGAAGAGCTCAAAAAAATTTTTGTCATGCTTGACAAAAAACCTTTAGAAATGGTAAGGAAGCAAGAATCCGATTTTAAAAATAACTACAAGGGAAAAAGCTTCTCCGATGATGAATGGGTAAGCATAATATCTAAAAATTTGAAACTTCTACAACGACCAATTATCGTTCACGGATACAAAGCTGTTTTGGCAAATCCACCAGAAAATCTCGACGATTTAATCAAGTAAAATATACTAACTAAAAAATTTTAAAAAATGGAATATAGAATAGAACATGACACAATGGGAGATGTGAAGGTACCCGCTGACAAATATTGGGGCGCGCAGACTCAAAGATCAAAAACCAATTTTCTTATTGGACCATCTGCATCGATGCCAAATGAAATTATCAAAGCATTTTCAATATTAAAAAAAGCTGCAGCTTTGACAAACTGTGAATTAGGAGTATTGCCTAAAGAAAAAGCGAACCTTATAGCTAAGGTTTGTGATGAAATTTATGACGGAAAACTCGATGACAATTTTCCATTGGTGATATGGCAAACTGGCTCTGGAACTCAATCAAACATGAATTCCAATGAGGTAATCGCCAATAGAGCTCATGTATTGCACGGAGGCTCATTAAATGACAAAACAAAATTTATTCATCCAAATGACGATGTAAATAAATCGCAATCTTCAAATGATACATTTCCAACAGCGATGCATATTGCTGCATATAAGACGATTACAGAGATTACAATTCCTGGGGTAAAAAAACTTCGCGACACTCTACATTCAAAGTCGGAAGAGTTTATGAATGTTGCTAAAACTGGCCGTACCCATTTAATGGATGCAACTCCCTTAACAGTTGGTCACGAAATTTCGGGCTATGTTTCCCAACTCGACCATGGAATTAAAGCAATAACTAATACTTTAGAGCATTTGCGCGAGTTGGCCTTAGGTGGAACAGCTGTCGGCACAGGTTTAAACACACCCAAAGATTATGATATAAAAGTTGCGGCGAAAATTGCAGAACTCTCTGGTTTTCCATTTATCACAGCTCCGAATAAATTTGAATCATTATCGGCTCATGATGCTTTAGTGGAAGCCTCAGGAGCTCTTAAAACATTGGCTGTTAGTCTATTCCATATAGCTCAGAATATTCGATTGCTTGCTTCTGGCCCACGCTGTGGAATTGGAGAGTTGATAATTCCTTCTAATGAACCTGGCTCGTCTATCATGCCTGGAAAAGTAAACCCTACTCAGGCTGAAGCTCTTACCATGGTTTGCTGTCAAGTTTTAGGCAACGACGTTACTGTAAATATGGGCGGAATGAACGGCCATTTTCAATTGAATGTTTTTATGCCAGTAATGATTCACAATGTTTTGGAATCGGCAAAATTATTAGGTGACGCTTGTGTTTCTTTTAATGATAATTTGGCAATTGGTATTGAACCAAATTATCCAAAAATTGAACATTTTTTAAATACGTCTTTGATGTTGGTTACAGCATTAAATACTCATATAGGATATGAGAATGCTGCAAAAATTGCAAAGAAAGCTCATAATGAAGGAATTACACTTCGTGAATCGGCTCTTGCTTCTGGACTGCTAACCGCAGAAGAATTCGATGAATGGGTTGATCCTTTGAAAATGATTTAGAATATAATAATCGTTTAATAAAAATAGCTTCCCAAAATTTAGGAAGCTATTTTTTTGTCTTTTTTGCAACTTATATTCGGCTATCAATCAAAATATTTAGCATTTGAATTGCTGCTTCGGCAATTTTTGTGCCTGGACCAAAAATAGCAATTGCGCCAGCATCATATAAAAATTGATAATCTTGATGAGGAATCACACCACCCACAATCACCATAATATCAGGACGTCCTTGCTTTTTTAGTTCCTCAATAAGCTGAGGTACAAGGGTTTTATGGCCAGCAGCGAGGCTACTAACTCCAAGAATATGAACATCATTTTCGACAGCTTGGCGAGCCGATTCGGCAGGAGTTTGGAATAATGGGCCAATATCTACATCAAAACCTATATCAGCGTATCCCGTAGCCACAACTTTTGCCCCGCGGTCGTGCCCATCTTGACCCATTTTGGCAATCATAATTCGCGGTCTGCGTCCTTCCATGGCGGCAAATTTATCTGCCAATTTCACAGCCTCGTCAAATTTACCATCGTCTTTCGACTCCGCCGAATATACTCCCGATATTGATCTTATCACAGCTTTATACCTTCCTTTAACTTTTTCAATTGCATAAGAAATCTCACCAAGTGAAGCTCTTTTACGAGCAGCATCAATGGACAAAGCTAATAAATTTCCTTCACCAGTTTGTGCAGCTAAAGTAATTTTTTCTAAGGCTTCATCTACTTCCGATTTATTACGATTATTTTTCAGAATTTTGAGTCTTAATAATTGTGATTCGCGCACGGCAGTATTATCAACTTCCAAAATTTCTATGGGATCTTCCTTATTTAACTTATATTTATTTACTCCCACAATAATTTCCTTTCCAGTATCAATTCTTGCTTGCTTCCTCGCCGCTGCTTCTTCAATTCGCATTTTTGGAATTCCAGTTTCTATAGCCTTTGCCATACCACCCAGAGACTCAATCTCTTGTATATGCTCCCATGCTTTATTTACCAATTGATTTGTAAGGCTTTCAACATAAAAACTTCCTGACCATGGGTCTATAGCGCGACAGACATCTGTTTCCTGTTGAATATATAATTGAGTATTACGAGCAATTCTTGCAGAAAAATCTGTTGGCAATGCTATTGCTTCATCAAGAGCATTGGTATGTAGAGATTGAGTATGGCCAAGCACTGCAGCCAGTGCCTCAACGCAAGTTCTTGTAATATTGTTGTATGGATCTTGCTCAGTCAAACTCCATCCCGAAGTTTGGCAGTGAGCGCGTAAAGCCATAGATTTTTCATTTTTTGGATTAAATTCTTTTACAATTTTTGCCCATAGCATTCTGCCAGCACGCAGTTTGGCTATTTCCATAAAATGATTCATACCAATTCCCCAAAAGAAACTTAATCGAGGAGCAAAATCGTCGATATCTAATCCAGCTTTAATTCCTGCCTTAAGATACTCAAGTCCATCGGCAAGAGTGTAAGCCAATTCAATATCGGCAGTGCCTCCAGCTTCCTGAATATGATATCCACTTATGGAAATAGAATTAAACTTTGGCATATTTTCAGAAGTATATTTAAAAATGTCTGAAATTATCCTCATCGAAACTTCTGGTGGATAGATATATGTATTGCGAACCATAAATTCTTTAAGAATATCATTTTGAATAGTGCCAGTTAGCTGATTCAGATTAACACCTTGCTCTTCGGCAGCTATAATATAAAATGCCAAGATGGGTAAAACCGCTCCATTCATTGTCATAGAAACAGACATTTTATCCAAAGGAATTTCATCAAATAAGATTTTCATATCCAAAATGGAATCAATGGCAACGCCAGCTTTCCCTATATCTCCCATAACACGCTCATGATCTGAATCATAGCCTCTATGAGTAGCCAAATCAAAGGCCACTGAAAGACCTTTTTGCCCAGCAGAAAGATTCCTTCTATAAAAAGCATTAGATTCTTCGGCGGTGCTGTAGCCTGCATATTGCCTTATCGTCCATGGTCGAGTAACAAACATGCTTGAATAAGGTCCACTAAGAAATGGTGGAAAGCCAGCAGCATATTTTAAATGCTTTAAACCTTCAATATCTTTTTTCGAATATTGCGATTTTATGTTGATTTTTTCAGCAGTTTCTATATTGTTTTCAATATTTTCGATGGAAGACTCTTCTGGCTTTTGCCTAACAAAAATATCTTCTTTGGTATAATGTGGTCGCATAATTATTTATTTAATACTCAACATTTTTTGATAGGATTTTAATTCGTCCAAAATATTTGAACGACTGTGAATGAATTTATTGATACCCAAATTTTTAATTTCTTCAGCAAAATCTTTTGAATAGCCTGCAATTATAATTTTGTCTAAATCAAATTCTTTTGAGGCAGAGATTTCCTTAACAATACCCACATATTCTACATCAGAACTGCAAACAACCAACAAATCTGGTTTTGACTTTTTAGCATCTTTTAATCCTTGTTTAACAGAGGCAAAGCAATTATTATCAATCACTTGAAAACCAGCACAACCAAAATAATTAATAGCAAAATTTGCTCTTATTTTGCTTAAATTTATATCGCCAAAAGTGAGTAAAAAAACTTTTGGGGTATAATTATTTTGCAAGGCAAATTTTTCAGTTCTCAAGCGGATATCCTCAAAAGCTTGTGCGCCTCTATAGACTTTTAAACCAGCTTTTGTAGGTCGAATATCGAAATTAACTTCTTCAATTTTTCTTTCTTCAAGGTTTGGAAATTGATTTACGCCGAGAATATTAATTTTACGCATGGCAATTTCCATATTTTTTTTTGCAGCGGATTTTTCAATTTCATCGAAAATAAAATCATTTTCAAGTGCAGCTCTAAAACCACCCATATTGCTTATTTTAAGAAATATGTCCCATGCCGAATCAATTAATTTATGGGTGGCAGATTCGATATAATAGGAGCCTTTGGAAGGATCTATTACTTTGTTTAATTTAACTTCTTCTTTTAGTATAATCTGTTGGTTTTTAGCTACTCTCTTGCCAAATTCCGAAGATCTTTTATAGGAAGAATCATAAGTAGAGACAGTAATTGCATTGCTACCTCCGATGACTGCCGCCATTGACTCGGTGGTAGTTCTTAAAATATTCAAATAGGAATCATAAGTTGTTTTATTCCAAGAAGATGAAACAGAATGAATATACATTTCGCTATTTTTCTTGTTAACTTTTCCAAATTTTTTTACAATTTTGTCCCAAAGGAATCTTGCCGCTCTATATTTTGCTATTTCCATAAAATAGGAGCTTCCTGTGGCAAAAGTAAATTGCATACGAGGCAAAATATTTTGGAGAAGCATACCTTGATCAGTACAGTCAGTCAAGTATTCGGCACCATGTGCTAAAGAAAAAGCGATTTCTTGTGCCATTGTTGCACCGCTATTGTGGTAATGCTTGGCGTTAATATTTATAACTTTAAATTTCGGCAGAAGCTTAACCGATTTTTCCAGCAAAACCATCAATTCACGCCTATTAGCTTCAAATGAATGATAAAATTCTTTTCTAAAAAGATAATAACTATAATAATCAAAATCGAAGGAGCCCTTGAAGTCGGTTAAAGTTAACGAACGCAACTCTGATTCCTTTTTTAATTTAGTAAGTAACTTTGGAAAAGAGTAAACCGAGGTAAAATGAGTCGGAATTTTATTCAGGTCAATATTATCAAAAAGTACTGCGGCACTTTGATTATCTTCAAGATTAAATCCTTTAATAACTACAGATTCTGCACCTCTATGAATTGCTTCCTTAACACTGCTGATTTCAGAAAAATCAAATTCTTCTCTAATTTCCCAATCGTTATTTGATTGATTTCTACCTATATAAAAATTTTCCTTTTCTTCTTCTGCTACATAAAACGGCTGAATATCAAGACCTTCTTCGAAGTGCCAGAGCATTTTTTTTTCAAAGTCTGCCCCAGATAAATCCATATTTATCCTCTCTATCCATTCCTCTTTTGAAATTGGAGGAAATGCTGCAAACAAATTTTTATTTACATTTTCATCAATCATAAAGTTCACATTAATAAATACACATTAAAATTGCCTCGATTTTCAAAAAAAAAGAGCAAACAAAAGTATGTAAAAACTACTGCGCTGGACTAATTTTAACAAAATTTATTGAGCCTAAATAATTAAAATTACTTTAAATTTTTTTACAATTAAAATCTACTTTATTAGTTATAATACTTATAATCAATGAATAAACAAAATATATTTACTAAATCTAAATATAATACATTGTTAATGCAACTATTTATTTGCTAAACTGTCAATATTCATGTTATCCCAATAACATTTTTGGTTCATTTATTTATCGATGGTAATTCAAAATACTTGAAATTGGTATTTTGTATCACTTCAAAAAATGAACAGTGGTTTTCAATTACCGAAAATCATATTTTCTTTTCAAAAGTTTTTTCTGTAGTCAGTCCCACAAAAAAATAAAATTCAATATATAAGATTGCAATTTTAGTAGAAACAAAATCATTTTTTAAAACATTATCTATTGGTTGGATAAGTTTATTTGGATAGGAACTGCCTCTAAATGAGGCAGTTTTTTTATATCAAAATTTAATTGAACAAATATTAGATTAGAAATATGAAGATATAGAAAAAAGCAAGTAACCACAATAACTCATTGAAATTCAAATAAAAAAAATAGCCTTCAAATTTTAATTTTAAATTATTTACTTTTGCAGCATGGAAACAGTTGTTAGCGGCATAAGGCCAACAGGAAATTTGCACTTAGGAAACTATTTTGGTGCGGTTAAAAATTTTTTAAAAATGCAGGAAAATTACCTCTGTTATTTTTTTATTGCAGATTATCATTCATTGACCACACATCCAACTCCGAAGGATTTACATGGGAATGTTAAACAAATTTTAGTAGAATATCTTGCGTCTGGACTGGATCCTGAAAAATCTATTTTATATATTCAAAGTGATTTGCCAGAAACAACAGAGCTATATCTTTTGTTAAATATGAATGCTTATCTTGGAGAATTAGAGCGTGTTACCTCCTTCAAAGATAAAGTAAGAACCCAACCTGATAATATTAATGCGGGTTTGCTAACATATCCTACATTGATGGCTGCAGATGTTATTTTGCATAAAGCACAAAAAGTGCCTGTTGGCAAAGATCAAGAGCAAAACCTGGAAATGATTCGCACCTTCGCCAGACGTTTCAACAGAATGTATAAAGAAGACTTTTTTCCAATACCTACAGCTTTTAATTTTGGTGAGCAATTAATAAAAGTTCCTGGCCTTGATGGCTCAGGGAAAATGGGAAAGTCTGAGGGCGAAGGAAATGCAATTTTTCTAAACGATGATGAGAAAATAATTCGCAAAAAAGTGATGCGAGCTGTAACAGATTCTGGTCCCGTTGAAAATCATCAGGAAAAGCCTGAGGCAATTCAAAACCTCTTTACTTTGATGAAAATTGTTTCGGAAAAAGAAACTATAGACGAATTTGAACTTTTGTACAACACTTGTAAAATAAGGTATGGCGATTTAAAAAATAAACTTGCTGATGATATTATAAAATTTACAAGTCCAATACGCGATAAAATTAAAGAATTAAACTCTAATGAGATCTATCTTCGTAAAGTTGTCGAAAATGGAGCAGAGAGAGCGAGGATAAGTGCTCAGAAAACCATGACAGAAATAAGAGAAATTATTGGTTTTAGAAAATTTTAACTCTTGCCAATTTTTTTATATTCATAATATAATCAATTATATATGTTAAATATTTCGGCAGTAATTATAACTTTTAATGAAGAGAGAAACATCGACAGATGTCTTAAATCTTTGCAAAATGTTGCTGACGAAATTATTGTGCTGGATTCATTTTCAACTGATAAAACTGAAGAAATCTGTCGAACTTATAATGTTAAATTTTTTACCCATGCTTTTGATGGCCATGTACAACAAAAGAATAGAGTAATGTCGATGGCGTCTAACGATTTAGTTTTATCTCTGGATGCCGACGAAGCCCTTGACGAAGAACTTGCAAATGAAATTCGGAGTATAAAAAACAGATCAGATGTAGCTGCATATAAATTCAATCGCATGACTAATTATGTTGGACAATGGATAAAACATAGTGGCTGGTATCCCGACACAAAAGTGCGACTTTGGGATAAAACTCAAGGAAAATGGGGAGGCACAAATCCACACGACAAAGTAATTTTAAATAATAATATTGCCGTCAAACATCTGAAAGGTAATATATTACATTATTCTTATTATTCTGTTGAAGAGCATTTTAAACAAAATAATTACTTCACCAGCATTGCAGCTTTAGAAATGTTTAAGAATGGGAAAAAAGCAAATATTTTTATGGCAATAATCAAATCAATTTGGATTTTTAAAAGAAATTATCTTTTTAAACTGGGTTTTCTTGATGGTTATTATGGCTTTATTATTTGTAAACTTACTGCTCAAGCCACATTTTCAAAATATATAAAATTAATAGAGCTTAATAAAAGCAAGATAGAATAATAATTCGTCTTTAGCATTTCCAATAAATTCTAACTTTGCCGCTTGATAAAACAACAAATATGTCGAATAATTTTGTAGAAGAACTTAGATGGAGAGGCATGATTCACGATATTATGCCAGGAACTGAAGAATTGTTGAACAAGGAAAAAATATCTGCTTATGTTGGTATCGATCCAACAGCAGATTCACTTCATATAGGGCATCTTGTAGGTGTGATGATGCTGAAACATTTGCAAATTGCTGGTCATAGACCAATCGCCTTAATTGGCGGAGCCACAGGAATGATTGGAGATCCATCGGGGAAATCTAAAGAGCGCAATTTACTTGACGAATCAACATTGATGCACAATCAGCAATCAATAAAAATTCAACTTGCCAAATTTTTAGATTTTGAAACCACTTCTAATAATAAAGCTTTGCTTGTAAATAATTACGATTGGATGAAAAGCTATTCATTTCTTGCATTCATAAGAGATATTGGCAAACATCTGACAGTCAATTATATGATGGCTAAAGATTCTGTAAAAAAACGTATCGGCAACGAGAATAGTCAAGGCATGTCGTTTACCGAATTTTCTTATCAGTTGGTTCAGGGTTATGATTTTTTATATTTGTATCAAAATCATAATTGCAAATTGCAAATGGGTGGCAGCGATCAATGGGGAAATATAACCACTGGCACAGAGCTTATTCGCAGAAAAGAAGGTGGAGAGGCTTTTGCACTAACATGTCCTTTGATAACCAAGGCCGATGGCGGAAAATTTGGCAAGACCGAAAGTGGAAATATTTGGCTCGATGCCGAAAAAACATCTCCCTACACTTTTTACCAATTCTGGTTGAATACATCCGATGAAGACGCACAGAAATATATAAAAATATTTACTTTATTGAACCGCCAACAGATTGATAATTTGATAGAAAGACATTTTAAAGAGCCACATCTGCGTCTGCTACAAAATATACTTTCTGAAGAAATTACCAAATTAGTTCATGGGGAAAAAGCTCTACAATCCGCAAGAGATGCCTCTCAAATTCTATTTGGAAATGGCACAGAACAGCAGCTTAAATCATTGGATGAAAAAACTTTTCTGGCGGTTTTTGAAGGAGTTCCACAGAGCAAAATTTCAAAAAAGGAATTATCAGAACCATTGTTTAATATTTTATCAGATAAAACAGGTATTTTTAAATCTAACGGAGAAGCCCGAAGGATGATAAAAGAAAATGCTGTTTCGATAAACAAAGTAAAAATTTCAGAATCTTTCGTCTTTGGTGCTGATAATCTTTTGAATAACAAATATATTTTAGTTCAAAAAGGCAAAAAAAATTATTATTTAATTCTGGTTGAATAATCTTTGCCCTTCAGAATTTATTAAATTTGGATTTTTATATAAATCTAATGTCCATTAAAATTCAAAACTTTCGGAAAATAAAACCAGCTGTAATAGTCGTAATTTTTCTTTTACCACTTCTATTTACATATATTCGTGATAGTTACGATTGGGAAGGAGATACTGCACTTCTTCTTGAACAAGCTGAAAATATTGCTACCGGAAAACCATTTTACCAATCCAATTTCATTTATAATTCCGATTTTCCTATTTTATCACCTCAATATTATCCACCATTAACTCCCCTACTCTTTTCAAGTATTTACATTTTTTTCGGGCACAATATTGCTGCATATCTTATTCTTGAATCAATATTATTTTTCTTAAGTGGCATTTTATTTTTTTTGATTTTTAAAAGATATCTTAATGAAATTATTTCCTTAATTATCACAATATTATTAGTTTACAATCAATTTATCTTCAACACCAAATTAGAATTGATGTCAGATGTTCCTTTTCTATTTTTCTTGATGTTTTTCTTTTTAATTTATGATGAAGATTTGTACAAATTAAAAAAAATTAAGATATTAATTTTAGCGTTAATAGCAGTTATAGCATTGCAAACAAGAAGTTTAGGTTATGCAATTCCTATTACGGTATCTCTGCTATTTTTCTATGAAATTATAAAAATCAAAACTTTGAAAAACCTTGAAAAAGGTAAACTTAATGCCGTTATTTTAAGTTTTTTGATCTTTATATCCTCAACAATTATCTTCTGGATTTTCTTTAAATTAATTTTCCCTTCTCCTCTAAATGGCCTTTCACTTTATACAAATCAGTTTAAATCAACTTCATTACAAACAATTTTAAACAATTGCAGCTTATATACTAATATTTTTCTTGATGTAATAGCTTCTCCTTTAGCAAATTGGGTTATACTTAAAATAATTGTACGATATTCATTTCTATTTATTACTGTAGTAGGATTAATAAAATTATTTAGCAAAAGCAAATTTCAACTACCATTAATATTTACATTTGTTTATATCGCTGTTATAATAGTCTATCCATATCATTCAGCGGGCGTAAGGGGTTTAATGCCAGTAATTCCATTCCTAATAATAATGTTTATCGTTGGTTTTGAGGAAGTAATCAACTTAATAAGATTGAGATTTTTAAAATACTCAGCTATCGGGATTTTCCTTTTTTCAGAGATTCTCATTGCAGGAAAAGGCCAATATTATGTTTACAAAAGAGTGCAACAATTTCCTCCCGAATTAAAAAGCAAGGAGATTGCAGAGGCATTCTCAGTAATAAAAGGCAAAGTGTCTAAAGATAAAATTATTGAATGTTCATTTCCAAGAGCAATCTCCTTTTATACTGGGAGAAAGTCATATACATCAATAAATCAAGCAAGTGATTCAGTTTATTTTAATGATTGGAAAAGATTTAATACTTCCTATATTTTTATTTCAGAAAAATATAGTTTAAGTTCCGATAAGCTTTTTACAGCTAAAATGGCAAACAAAAAGATAAAATTACTATGGCAAAACAGAACATATAAACTTTATAAAATTCAAAAATAAATCCAAAAAAAAACTCCGCAATAAATTGCGGAGCATATTTTTAAAAATAAAAATGATTAAGAATCTTACATTTCCATAGGATCTGCAGCTTGTGCTTCACTTTGTTTTACATTAACTTCTTTAACCACTTTTTTCTCCACAGTAGTTTTTGCAGATACAGCTTTGTTAGCAACTACTTCTTTTACAGTCGTTTTCTTAGAAACAGTTTTAGTTCCTTTATCTCTTTCACATTTAGAACCAGTGCAATTTGCGTCTTTCTCGCAATTCTCTTTTGCATAAGTACATTTTGTACTGTCAGTTGCAATGGCGGCGGTAGTATCAACATTAACTGCTGTTGTATCGGCAGTAGCTTCAGCATTATCTGCTGTAGAGTTACAAGCTGTAAATACTGATAAAACTGCTACAAAGCCTAATAAAAAAATTGTCTTCTTCATAATTTAAAATTTTTGATAATTCATTAATTTGTTAAATAGTGCTATTTCACTATTTTATGGAGCAAAAGTATATATTTTTTTTAATTGATATAAATGAAAAATAAATATGACAAATTTATTATAAAAAATTTTTAAGTACTTTAATAGCAATGCTTTAAAAGAAAATTAATTTAACCATATTTTTAAAAATCTAACTTTTCTTTGCAAGAACATTTTTAATCTTATTAAGTTTCATCAAAGCTTCCACAGGAGTTAGGGTATTTATGTCGATATTTAAAATATCCTCTTTAATCTGAAGCAATAGAGGATCATCTAACTGAATAAAGCTCAACTGATAAGAATCTTCCAAAGCTTTTTGTTCGGAGGCCATTTTCACGGCATTGCCAAGATTATTGTTGGAGTGAGAATTTTCCAATTTCTTAAGCATTTCTTCAGACTTAAAAAGCACCGATTTAGGCATACCAGCCATTCGTGCAACGTGAATTCCAAAACTATGTTCAGAGCCACCTTCAACAAGTTTGCGCATAAAAATAATTTTATTGGCAATTTCTTTCACCAAAATATGGAAATTCTTTACACGCGAAAGTGAGTTGGCCATCTCATTAAGCTCATGATAGTGAGTTGCAAAAAGAACTTTGGCTCTAAAGGCAGGATGTGAATGCAAAAAATCTACTATCGCCCAAGCAATAGAAATTCCATCATAAGTACTTGTACCTCTGCCAATTTCGTCAAGAATTATTAGACTTCTGTTAGAAACATTATTCAATATGCTTGCTGTTTCATTCATCTCGACCATAAAAGTAGATTCGCCACTGGAAATATTATCTGAAGCTCCAACTCTTGTAAAAATCTTATCTGTCAACCCTATACTTGCAGATTGTGCAGGGACAAAACATCCAATCTGAGCCATAATAACAATGAGTGCAGTTTGCCTTAATAAGGCAGATTTTCCCGACATATTTGGTCCAGTAAGAATTATAATTTGTTGTTTATCGATATCCAAGAAAACATCATTAGCAATATATTCTTCATCATGAGGCATGTGCAGTTCAATCACGGGATGACGACCAGATTTTATGTCGAGGGCAAAGCCTTCGTTAATCTCTGGACGTACGTAGTTGTTGATTTCTGCAATTTTCGCAAAAGCCACAAGAACATCCAGTTGGGCAATAAGCGCAGCGTTAAGTTGCACTGGTTCAATAAATTCGGAGGCAGTAATTACAAGGTCATTAAAAATTTTTGCTTCCAAACTTATAATTTTTTCTTCAGCACCCAAAATCTTCGACTCGTATTCTTTAAGCTCTTCGGTAATATATCTTTCGTAATTGGCGAGGGTTTGCTTGCGTATCCAGGTTTCAGGAACCTTATGATTATGCAGTTTTGTAACTTCCAAATAATAGCCAAAAACATTATTATAGCCAATTTTCAATGAAGGGATTCCAGTATTTTGAATTTCTCTTTTTACAATTTCTCTCAGATAATCTTTGCCAGAGTATGCAATTTTTCTAAGCTCATCAAGCTCTTCAGAAATACCAGTGGCTACAACACCTCCCTTATTGAGTTGAACTGATGGCTCGGATATTAAAGTCTTATCAATTTCATCACTGAGAGGCTTACAGGCATTAAGCTTAGATGAAATCAATTTCAGCGGTTTCAAATCTGATGAAATGCATAATTTAATCACTTTTGGAATTTGCTTTAGAGATTTGCTAATATGCTGGAGTTCTCTCGGATTAATCTTAGCAATCGAAACTTTAGAAATTAACCTTTCAACATCGCCAATACCTTTAAAAATATCTTGCAATGCCTCTCGGCTTTTGGATTCTTTTTTGAAATATCCAACGGCATCAAGTCTATCTTCAATACGAGATTTTTCTTTGAGAGGTAGAACCATCCAACGTTTTAAAAGTCTTGCTCCCATAGGGCTTTTAGTATCATCAAGAACATCGATTAAAGTAGCAGCATTTTGATTTGGTGAGTTTAGAAGTTCCAAATTTCTAATAGTAAATTGGTCGAGCCAAACATATTTATCCTCTTCAATTCTCGATATTTTGCTGATATGAGATGTTTTATCATGATGCGTCTCTTTAAGATAATGAAGTACTGCACCAGAAGCAATTATTGAATCCTGCATTTCATCAATGCCAAAACCTTTTAGGCTGGTGGTTTGAAAATGCCTTATAAGTATTTCGTAGGTGAAATCAATAGTAAAAACCCAGTCGTCGAAAGTTGTTAGAAAATAGTTGCTGCCAAATAGATTTGTAAAACTATCCCGTTTGTCGCGTTGGATAATAATTTCTTTTGGATTCAAACCAGAAAGTAATTTATCAAGATATTCGGAGCTTCCTTGAGCAGTAAGAAATTCGCCAGTAGAAACATCTAGAAAAGACACTCCACCCTTCCTTCCATCGAGATGTACAGCGGCTAAAAAGTTATTTTCACGGTTTTCGAGCACCTTATCGTTGTATGCTACACCTGGGGTAACCAGCTCAGTAACACCGCGTTTCACAATTTTATTGGTAAGTTTAGGGTCTTCAAGTTGATCACAAACTGCAACCTTTTCACCAGCTCTAACCAGCTTTGGTAAATAAGTGTCGATGGAATGGTGTGGAAAACCTGCAAGTTCTATATAAGTTCCGCTACCATTGGCACGTTTTGTAAGAACAATACCTAAAATTTTTGATGCTTTTATGGCATCTTCACCAAATGTCTCATAAAAATCGCCCACTCTAAAAAGCAATAAAGCCGAAGGATATTTTGCTTTAAAGGCATTATATTGCTTCATTAATGGCGTGGCATTTCCTTGCTCTGTTTTCTTGGTCATAGTATTCTTATTGAAAGCCAAAAGTATAGATTCTTGTTTAATGTATTGAAAAATGTTAATATTTTTTAATTATTAATGCCAATGGTCATTGTGGCAAGCCTTACATTATGATAATTAATATTTTTTCAAAAAATTAACTGATAAACGATTTTTATTATTATTAAAATTTGTAATATTGCTCTGTTATTTCAGATAAATATTTATTACATTAATTAGCTTCGAATCATGGTTTGGATATTTTTTATTTTATTAATCCTCCTATTGTTGTTCCTCGATTTAGGTGTTTTTCATAAGAATTCTTATGCCGTTAGCATGAAAGAATCATTGGTTTGGACTATGATTTGGATTTTCGTAGCCTCTTTATTTGGAATAGTTTTGTTCTATCTTTATAAATATAATCTTTACAACATTAATCCAAATGGCCTTGATGCAAGTGATGCCATGCTCAAATACTATACTGGCTACGTAATTGAAAAGTCCTTGAGTTTAGATAATATTTTTGTTATTGCATTAATATTCACCTATTTCAAAATTGAATCACGTTTTCAACACAGAATATTATTTTATGGAATTTTAGGTGCCATAATCCTTCGTGGAATAATGATACTATCGGGCGCAGCATTTGTAGAAAAATTTAGTTGGTCAACATATATTTTTGGGGCTATTTTGATTTATTCTGCTATTAAGATGATGACTGCCAAGCACGATGATGTAGATTATTATAAAAATCCAGCTTTGAAATTATTTTCAAAAATTTATCCAGTAAGTTGGGAAGATCGCGAAGAAAAATTCATCATTCAGAAAAATGGAAAAAGATTCATGACAGCCTCCTTGGCAACTTTGATAGTTGTTGAATTCAGCGACGTATTATTTGCTGTGGACTCTATACCAGCTATATTAGCAGTTACTACAGATTCATTCATAGTGTTCACTTCCAATATTTTTGCAATCTTAGGCTTAAGAAATTTGTACTTTTTCTTGGCAAATATGATGGATAAATTCAAATATATGAAATACAGTCTTGTGTTTATTTTATTATTTGTTGGCATAAAAATGATTCTTCTAAATTACTATGAATTACCATCTTATGTATCATTAGTCTTTATTTTGGGAGCTTTAGCCGTTGGCATTTTAGCCTCTATTATTTCAAATAAAAAGAAAGAAAGAAATTTAGGGAAACCACTATTTTAGTTATTTAGAGTTCAATTTTTAGAGTAGATTAATTAAGATTAGTTAAGTATATAATTAACAATATTTTTATGGGAATTACTGAAAAAATTGTGGCGATAGCCATCGCATTTATTACATCTACTGGATATTTTGGTGTTTTTATTTTAATGGTTCTCGAAAGCATGGTGTTTCCAATACCAAGTGAGGCTGTAATGCCCTTTGCAGGATTTTTTATTTTCGATGGCAAAATGACTTGGACAGCAGTTATTTTGGTATCTACATTTGGAAGCATAGTTGGCTCATTAGCATCTTATTTCATTGGCTTTTATGGAGGAAAACCATTTATCTCTAAGTTTGGTAAATACTTATTGCTCAATCAGCATCATTTGGAAATTGCTGAAAATTTTTTCGATAAAAGAGGCGAAATCACAATACTTATTTCTCGATTCATTCCTATTGTAAGGCATATTATTTCGATTCCCGCAGGTTTTGGAAAAATGAATATCTTTAAATTTATTACCTTTACTCTTGTCGGAGCTTCAATATGGAATAGCTTTCTTGCTTATGTGGGTTATATCTTAAGAGAAAACTGGGAAGAAGTAATGAAATACTCGCATACTATTGATGTTTTTGTAGTTGCAATAATTCTAATTGCCTTTATCTATTTTGTCTATAAGCTATTCAAAGACAGACAAAGCAAAAAGTAAATATTTTCTCATAAATTTATACACCCAACTATTTTATCATCTCCAATCCTTTTGTAGCTGATTCATCCCCAGGATTGAGCATAATTGTGTAATCGAAAAGCACTTTGGCTTCTCGCATTTTGCCCATCATCAAATAATTCCATGCAGAATTAATAATTGGATCATAAGTAAATGGATAATTATTCAGCACAATATTAAAATATTTCTCTGCTTCGGTATAGCTTTTTCTGGCATAATAAATCTGCCCTATTTTAAGGTTGGCTGTATAGTTCATAGCGTCAATTTTTATGATGTCTTTATATTCGCTAAGCACTGCATCCCAATTTCCGATGGCCGAAGCTGGATATGTCATTCCTAATTTTGCTTCTATGGCAAGTGGTTTTAGCTTGATGCTTTTGCTGTAATATGATACCGATTCTGTATATTGGCCTGCAAGATATGTGAGCCAACCTAATCGCAAATTTATTGGATATGAATCTGCCTTATAAATCTTTTTCAATGTATTTACTGCATCAGAATATTTACCACCACTTTCCTGACTGTAGCTGTTTTTAAATGCAGTTTGTATTTCTTCTGTTGTCTGTGCACTAACTGCATAAGTGATTACGACAAAAATTACTGCCAAAATTTTCTTTAAAATGTCCATTTTATTCCTCCTATAATATTTAGTTGTTGAAAATAATAATTTGTTTTTTCTATGGTTTGGTTTAATGTATTTGGATAAGACAACATATAATTTTCTTTCAAAAGATTTTGAAACACTATGTTCATTTCCAAATGTTTAGATAAAAGTATTATAAAATTTAAACCTGCAATTGATTTTAGGTTGTCTCTTGTGTTATAAACGTAATAGCCATTATTGGAATTATAATTTGTAAGGTTTCCTACTGTAAGAGACAACTCAGACCATAAAAAATCGGTTAGTTTCATTCCAATCTTCTGTTTTACAATCATGTAGGAAACTCCATTTTCCCAAAGACCAGAAATTTGCGAAGTAAGATATGTATCGAAATTACCATTTGGAAAGTAAATAAAGTCGGTAGCTAATTGAAACTGCTTGCCTTGCAAAATATTAGAAAAGCTAAACGCTAATCCTGCTTTAATATTTTTATAATTGATTCCAGCTTCAATTGAAGCTACAAAATCATTAGCTTTTTGGCTTATAGTGTCGTAAATATTTCTATTAATAATTGAATCTTTGGCAACGATATTTAATTCATTTGATTGGTAGCTTACCAAATTAAAAGCCGGTTTTATATAAAATTTATCAAAGCTGTAGTTTAGTCCTAAAAAAAAATAATTTTGATACAATGTAAAATTCTGCTCAAAAGTATCAGGAATCTCCTTATAAAATTTATATCTCTCAATTTGCAATCCTGAAAATGCCACTTGATATTTTAAATTAGGCAATATATAACCTTGTATATCAGCGCTATAATAATTCATTTTTTTAAATAAATCAATCTGCTTATAAAAATAATACTTCCTTTCTTGGTAGGCCTTGGTAGAAATATCATCTGAAAATGAAGATCCACCCTCAAAATACAAACTTGAAACGGGTTTAATAAATTTTAGATTTGCAATATCTTTATCTGAGTGATGAGATTTGATGCCTTCGGCTTTTGTAAAATTCTTAGAATAAATATAGTCCAAATAAAGTGTTGAAACCAAAAGACTATCATCGTAAGCACCAGAATTTTGATTAAGAGCTTTCTCAAAAAAGTAGGCAGAAAGCATATATTTATTCACTTGATAGTATGCAATTCCCATTCTATAATTGAGGTAATAATAATCAATATCAGCTTTAATTGCTTTATTTCCAAGGTCAATTAATGCAACCCAACCTCCACTTAAATAATAATCATAAGTTTTCTTTTCTACCAAAGCAAAGTTCAATTGCTCTTGTGAAAAGACATTTAAGGATAATATCAGTGTCAATAGTATAATAATTTTCCTCATTATTCTTTATTAAAATAATATATCATTTTCTTGTTACCAAACTCAATTTGCCATTCTTTGATTCCCTTTTCATCTATTTGAAATTCAAAGGCATAAGTTCGAAATTTGCTTTGGATAAAAGTTGATTGAAGCATAATTTTGCTATCATCAAAATATGATTCCTTTGAAATATAATTGAGCTTAAATTTTGGCTTTATATAAATGTAAAAAGGCGCAATAAAATCTTGCAAAACCGAGTTTAAAGATTTTCTTAAAGTATTAGCTGGCAGCACATCTTCAACGGTTATTCCAGTGTGAAACGCAAAAATAACTTGGTATGCAGCAAGATAAAATTTGAACAGAAGTGATTTTTTTTCTCCTTTAAATCCAGTGAAAGTTAGCTGGTTATCTGACTTTACAAAAAAGGCAAAAGAGTTCGACTTATCGCAATAAAGATAAGTATTGTTAAAATAATCTATTTCAACTTTCCACGATAATTCTTCAAATTCCGATTTAATAAAAATCTCCTGTCCAGGTATAAATCCGAAAGCTTTTTTTAGAGAAGTTTCAACTTGGATATTTTGTACAATCTGATTCTCTGAAGGAATAGAATTTATTTTTAGAGAGTTACTTTCTTTGCTTTCAAGTAGATAATTGGCTATAGGGTAATTGATTGTTTCGGAGCCAACAAAAGGTGTGGCTTGTAGTTGAAAATGGAGATGTGGCGCAGGCGAACGCCCGGAATTTCCGACGTAAGCCAACAGCTGCCCTTTTTTAATAATATCGCCTTTAGCTACCTGAAAACTGCCAGCTTTAATATGACTTAATTGAGAATATAACCATGGTGAATGCTTGATAACAATA
>Ga0210044_10001692_pt1 | contig 33788 bp, 29 predicted proteins | sample CryGey13umfilter_2_FD_183959 | JGI IMG/M metagenome (GOLD analysis project Ga0210044, IMG submission 183959) | Groundwater microbial communities from aquifer in Utah, USA - Crystal Geyser 4/9/14 3 um filter (SPAdes) (version 2) | ecosystem: Environmental > Aquatic > Deep subsurface >...
AATCCAACAAAAACTCTTGCAGTACCGTCTCATTGGTTTTGCGCCAGCGGCTTTTCCGCACGCCGTAACTCAGTTCAGAGACCACCACGCTGGACAGATACACCGCCACGTCGTTTGTCAAGGACTCCAATCTGGATAGGATACACTGCTGATACTCTGGTTGACGTTGAGTCAGCAGATAGATACAGATGTTGGTATCCAGCATGTAACCCATGGTCACCAATCCCGTGCGTCAAAACCTGCCGGTTGGCCACGCTCCATATCGCCGCGCATACGGCCAACGCAAGTCAGAACATGGCGCCAGCGCGAAGCCAGTTTGGGAATCAGAACCAGTGTGTCGCCCTCCCGCCGAATGTAGACCTCATCATCCTGGAAACGGAACTCTTTGGGCAGACGTACCGCCTGACTGTTTCCTTGCTGAAAAACCTTGGCAGTTTTCATGGCGCCCATTTTAGTTGGTGTACACGTCTAAGTATACACTTACCACCCCGTGCTTACTATCGCGGTCGAACCCACTCCCGCCATCGCAACCTACGGCCGACACGCCTTACTGCTTCGAGCTGGTTTGCAGGTCGTTGGTGAAATTCCAGACCCGGGTGATGCCCAGGACATCGACGGTCATCCTCATCTCGGCCGAGAACGGCGCGAATGGCGCGGACATCCGGACGATCTTGAGCGCGGCGGCGTCGAGCACCTTGGAACCGGATGAGCGGTCGATCTGGACATCTTCCAAGGCGCCGTCGGCCTTGATGTTGACGGTCAACACGACTTGACCGTAGATGTGGCCGCGCTTGGCCGCCTCGGGATAGTTCAAGTTGCCCACCCGCTCGACCTTGATGCGCCAGTCCTCGACATAGCGGGCATAGCTGTATTCCTGCGCCCTGGCCCCGACAAAGACCCGGCGCGGCCGCTTCTGGTAGGCGTCGTATTCTCGGTCGATGCGGGCCTGAAGGCGGGCCATTTCGACGCTATCGGTAGACAAATCGAGGGGCGAGGGCGACGTGGCGCGGGGGGCGTTATCGGGCTGAACGGCGGGCATGGAATAGGTCGATTGGGCTTGAGCCATGAATTGCTGGACCCGCTCCTCCTGGACCTTGATCCGCTGGCTGAGGCTGGCCGACGAGGCCGGGTTTTCGGCCTCGCTGGTCGGCAGCGGACTCTTGGCCCGCCGGTCCTCATCGACATTACCGCCGCCGTCCAGGTTGGCCTGGGCCAGCAGCTCCGGCTTGATCGGCTTGGCCAGGCTACGGGCATTGACCAACGCTACCTCCAGCGGCTTGTCGTGCTGGAACAGGGCGGGGTTGGCGGCCTTGAAGGTCAGACCGAAGATCAGGATGGTATGGGCGATGAGCGACGCGATCAGCGCGGTATCGAAACGATGATCCATGTCGTTGGCGGTCAACGGCCTATACGGTGCCGTGCCGTCCGCCAGGAAACCGGCCGTCTTCAGGCGGCGGGCAAGGTCGCCAGGTAGCGACATGACAACTCGACATCCAGTAGATCGAAATCGGCCACGGCGACCCGGATGAGCTCGCCGGGATTGATGGCCGGCGCGCCGGTCACTCGGGCGACGAAGGGCAAGCCTTCGAAGCGAACCAGGTTTTCTTTCAACACGGCGGCGTGCAACTCCTGTACCCCTTCCTGGATCAGCCAGCGCAGGCACCAGTAACGTTCCATCTTGCGCTGAAAGTCGTTATAGGCGTCATAGGCCAGCTCAAAATCCCGCAGGGCGGCGAACAGCAACGGGTCACTACCGCTGTAGGGCGGCTTTTCCTCGCGGACCACGGCCAGTATCTGACGCTGGTTAATCATGTCTACATAACGGCGTAGCGGCGAGGTGCTCCAGGCATAACATTCCAGCCCCAGGCCTTCGTGTGGCGCCGGCCTCAGGGTCATGCGTACCTTGCCGATAGTTTGCGCCCGATACAGGCCGGCGACGTTATGATCGGCCAGCAGTTTGCCCCAGCGGCTGTTGGCCAGGATCATCAGCTCGGACACCAGCTTGTCGATCGGATTGCCGCGCTGGCGGGTCGATATCCGTACCTGGTCGTCGACTACCTTGAACAGGTAATCGTTGCGCTGGACCTGATCGGCCTTGCCGCGCGCCGCTTCGAGATGACAGGCGAAACCCCAGAGCCATTCCAGTTCACGCCGGAAGGCGTAGTCCGGAGCGGCGGGATTCTTGATGGTGTCTTCGTTGAACAACGGCTCCAGCGTCTCGTGACGCAGGTTGGCGGCGATGCGGACGGTATCGGCCTGAGTTTCAAGCCCCTGGATGCTGAAATCGGACGCCGCCTCGACATACAGCGACAACGCCGCACAGTCGCGGTTTTCGGCCAGCGTGTACTGGTTGACCAGGGCCTCGGGCAGCATGGTGATCTTGTCGCCGGGCATATAGACCGTCGACAGCCGGGCGGCGGCGATGCGGTCGAGGTCACTACCGGGCGCGATGCCAAGGGCCGGAGCGGCGATGTGGATGCCGACCCGGACACTGCCATCCGGCCGGAAAACCACCGAGAAGGCGTCGTCGATCTCGGTGGTGGCGGCATCGTCTATGCTGAATGCCGGCGCGTCGCCGGCCGGCAATGCGGGCGGCGGCGGCGGCGCGGTCAGCGCGGGGAAGCCCTTGCCCCTAGGAAACCATTCCAGCAAAAAGGCTTGTAGGTGGAATTCCTGGCTGGATGGGATGGCGCCGCATTTATCCAGCAGACGCGCCGGGGAAAGCCCGGTTTCGCCGCAGGCATCGATCAGCGCCTTGTACTCCAGGCTGTTCTTGTCCGGCTTGTGGGCGAGCTCATAGACCTTGGCCCGGAACGGCTCCGGCAGGCCGCCGGACTTCAACTGGTCGGCCCATTCGGCGCGCAGTTCGGCCTCGCGCGCCTTGCGCTCCAGCCCGGCCTTGGCGGCAGCCAGGGCATCGGCCGGCGCGGCCTTGTAGCGACCCTTGCCCTTCTTGTAAAAATAGATCGGCGCGCTGTGCAGGCAGAGCAGGACCGCGCCGGCCTCCGGACCGCTGGGGGTCTTGCCATGGTAATCGGCGGCCAAATCGGCGAAGCCGAACTCGTCGGCGCCGGCCGCTTCCCAGAGGAAATCGGTATCGATCTCGGCGGCCAGCCGCCGTGCCGCTTCCATCGCCTCGCTGGGCGGCGGCGCGGCAAAGCGGATCAATATGTTGGCGGCCTTCACCTTGGTCCGCTTGCCGAACTGGGATTCCATCTGCACCGAGCTGTTGTTGTCGGTCAGGATCGTGCCGGCCTTGATGTCGCCGTCTTCTTCGTAGTAAGCGAACACCGCCTAGAACTCCAGTAGGGTTGGAATGTAATCGGTGAACCGGCTGAAACCGTGGTCGCCGCCTGGCAGCACGATCTGTTTCGCGCCGGCGAAATAGGCGACGGCCTCGCGATAGTCGAGCACCTCGTCGCCGACCTCGACCAGCAGCAGGTAATTTTCCGGCCGACTCAGGCGCTCGACCCGCAGGGCGGCAAGTTCCGCCACATGTTGCTCGGTGAAAATATATTCCTCGCCGTCATGCCAATTCTTTTGCGCCTTGCCGACCTCCGAGGCCAGTTTGGTGTCACAGCCGACGCAGGGGTTGATGAACACCGCCTTTAGGCCGTGTTTCTCGGCCAGCCAGGCGGCGTAATAACCGCCCAGCGAGCTGCCCGCCAGCTTCGCCGTGCCTCGGCTGGCGGCGATCAGCCCCTCCAGCCAGGCGATGGCCTTGACCGGCCGAGGCGGCAGGTCGGGGCAAACGAATGCCTCCGCCAGGCCGCGCGCCGCCATCCATGCGGCTAGTTCGCGCGCCTTGCCGGATTGGGAAGAACTGTTGAAGCCATGGATGTAGATCAGCATACCGCGCGGCGAAGGGTCCAAAAGCCAGTAATTTTAACGTGAAACAACCCTCTATAGGGCGGACCATAGCCGCCACGACGGCGTTGGGTGCAGGCAAATTCAGTTATGAGGACCGGGTGACCAGGCTGGTTGTGCGGCTACGCGCGCCTTCCCATCACTCTGTCGCCTTGTCATGGCTCACCTGCGCCAGCCATAAGGTGATTTCGTCAATGATCCGGGTCGCCGCCCGATCCATGGCATCGGCGGCGCCGGCGGCATCGTAGGCAGCGACCGGCAACTGAGCGACAAAAGACTGCCGCGCCACCAGCTCGCCCCTGGCACGCCGCACCAGTTCGGCCTCAACCAGGAGGAAGGCGGAACCCGGCGGCATCGAGGCGTCGTGATAAAAATCGATTAACCGGGTATTGAGTTGATAGTCGCCGATCACCCCTGAGGCCATGGGCGCGACCGCTGCGAACACGCCGGCGGTCTCCAGCCGCTGACGCAACAACCAGGTCAGCCGCTTGCCCGGCAGTTCGGTCCACTGGGCGAAGGCATAGCGAGACCGGGTGCCCGGTTCGCGGCTGTAGGCCAAGCCAGGTTCCTGATAGAAGGCGGGGGTGTCCATCTCGCGCAGCAATAGCACGCCGGGCTGGCTGCGCGGCAGGTGCAACGCCGGCCCGGGATCGCTCAAAACATAATGGGTGACTGGCTGCGACGGGCCGGGCAGGCTGGCACAGCCGGCCAACAACAGTATCAGGGTGAACAGCGCTATGCGCTTCATTTCTTGATCTCCTCGCCCGGCCCCAAGTGTTTCGGGTTAGGGCCAAACAGCACCCGGGCCGGATCGGTCAGGGCGCGACCGCTGTCCTTCAGCGCATCGCCGGCCTCGCGCAGCGACTGGGCCGTGGACTGGATGTCCTGGCCGGCCAGATCAGTGGTCAGTTTTATCTGACCCGACAGGTTGGTTATCTCGCGGTCCATCCGGTCCAGCGTGGCGCGGGTCGAAGCCAGGGTGGCCGAGGTTTCGCCCGCCACCTTGTTCAATTGCCCGACCGCCTCTTTAAGCGAGGCGCGGGCCTCGACACCCAGGCCACCGATCTGATCTGCGGCCTGATGCACGCCGACCGCCGTGGCCGTAATTTCAGGCAGGGCCTTGTTCAGGTCGCTGGTCGCGCGGCTGAGGTTGCTCAGGGTAGCGGCGATCGCCCGCTGATTGCGGTCAGACAGCAAGGTATTGAAACGGTTGAACGACTCCTGGCTGGACTTGCCCAGTTCTTCCAGTGAATTGGTCACCTTGTCCAAACGCGAAACGCCCTCCGGAATGACCGGATATTTCTCGCCCTCCGGGACCTGAGTTAAGGCCTCGGTGGCCTGGGGCGGATTTTCCAGGTCGATGGCCGCCAGGCCGGTCACCAGATGACGAGAGACGATGGCCTTGACCCCGGCCATCACCGGCGTCCGATCATCGACCTGCAACAGCACACGCACCTTGTGGGCCTCACCGGGCAGGATGGCATAGTCCACGACCTTGCCCACCTTGACCCCTTGCATACGCACGTCGCTGTTGATCTGCAAGCCCTCCAGCGACTGCTCGCGGAAATAGACCAGGTAACGGTCCTGCGCCTTTTGTCCGGTCCGACCAGCCAGCCAGGCAAGGCCGCCAACCAGCAGCGCGATCAGCAGCAGGGTGATGATACCGACCTGTATATACCTTGCTTCAGATTCCATTCGTCGCCCCCTTCGATGATGTCCGGGCGGAAAAGTAGGACTGTATCCATGGCTGATCGACCTTGGCCACCTCAGCCACTGGCCCCTCGGCGATGACCTTGCCGTCATTGAGGACCACCACCCGATCCACCATGCCCCACAGGGTATCGAGATCGTGGCTGGTCAGCAACGCGGTCAGGCCGAGGCTGTCGCACAAGGTACGCAACAGCCGGTCAAATTCCCGGGCGCTGATGGGGTCGAGGCCCGAGGTTGGCTCGTCCAGAAACAGCATCTCCGGTTGCAGCGCCAGGGCGCGGGCCAGCGCCGCGCGTTTCTTCATGCCGCCCGACAGCTCGGCCGGCCGTTTGCCGGCGGCATCCAGCGGCAGACCGGCCAGGCGGATATCGAGGGCGACCACCTGATCGCGTAATCGGGCTGGTAGATCGGTGTGCTCGCGTAGCGGCGCAGCGACATTTTCCGCCACGGTCAGCGACGAGAACAGCGCACCCTCCTGGAACAACATGCCGAACCGTTGTCGCAGCCGGTTAAGGTCTTCCGGCGACAAGCTCCAGAGGTCCTGCCCCAGTAGTTGGATGCGGCCGCTGGTGGGCCGCAGCAGTCCAACGCATTCACGCAGCAAGACCGTCTTGCCAGAGCCGCTGCCACCGATCAAGGCCACCACCTCGCCCTTGTTGACACGAAAGTTCACGCCGTCGTGTAGCCACTGGCCAGCCAGCCGGGTACGAACCCCCTCCAGTTCCAGCACGGCGCTCATGTGGCCTCCGGATGCAGTATCGCGAACAGGGCATTGATGAGGATGACCGCCACCAGGCTGGAGACCACCGTCGAGGTGGTGCGCTCGCCGATGCTGCGCGCGTCGCGACTGACGGCGAAGCCGTTGCGGCAGGCGATCAGGGCGATGGCGGCGGCGAACACCGGGGCCTTGTACAGCCCATAGACCACCATGTCGAGCGGCAACACGTCCTTCAGCCGGTTGACGAAGGTGACCAGGGTGATGTCCAGTTGGCTGGCCGCCACCACCGCAGAACCGGCGATGCCGACCACGTCGCCGAAGAAGGTCAATAGCGGCATGGCGATGACGATGGCGATCAAGCGCGGCAGCACCAGCACCTGCATCGGCGACAGGCCCAGAGTGGTGATGGCATCGATCTCCTCGGTCACCTTCATGGCCCCGATCTGAGCGGTGAAGGCGGCGCCGGAACGACCGGCCATCAGTATGGCCACCAACAGCGGCGACAGCTCGCGGGCCATGGCCATCGACACGCCATCGACAATGAATATGTTGGCGCCGTATTTCTCGATCTGGATCCCCAGCAAATAGGCGAACACCACGCCGATCAGAAAGGTCATCAGGGCCACGATAGGCACGGCGCGCAGGCCGACGGCCTCCAACTGAACGACGGTTTCCCGACCGCGCAGACTGGCTGGTCGCCGCAACACCTGCCACAACGCAGCGCCCACCCGGCCGAGAAAATTCAGCCAGTCGGGCAATACGCCAACCGCCTCGCTCACCCAGCGCCCCAGCCGGGCGAGCCAGCCTGGCGGCGCCGGCACCGCCGCCCCAGGCGCGGTCAGGCGATCGGTAACCAGATCAAGCAACGGCAAACGCTCGGCATCGAAACCAGCCAGATCGACCTGCGACCAGGAGACGCCGGCGGCCTGCAAGCGGCGGTACAGTAGCATGACCCCGGCGCTGTCCAGGCCGGTCAGCGCCGCGCCATCAACAGTCAAGCGGCCTTTCGGCCAGACCGCGCCGGCCAGCGCCTGGTCCATCTCGACCAGATGGGCCAGGCGCCACTCTCCGGCCAGCCGCAGCACCGCGCCCGACTCGGTCGACTCCAGGGTAAACGACTGGCGGTCGGTCATGGTTATCGGGCCAGTCGGGTCAACAGCTTGGCGTGGATGCTGCCGAAGCCGCCGTTACTCATCGTTAGTATCTGGTCGCCGGACCGGGCCTGAGCCGCGACTGCCTCGACCAGCGCATCCAGATCGTCGTACACCGCCGCTCGGTCGGCCAACGGCCGCAGGGCGGCGGCGGCGTCCCAGCCCAGGTCCTTGGCATAGCAGAATACCTTTTGCGCGTCCTGCAAACTGCCGGCCAACTGGTCCTTCAGTATGCCCAGCTTCATGGTGTTGGAACGCGGCTCCAGCACCGCCAGGATGCGCGCCGCGCCGACCCGCGAGCGCAGCCCGGCCAGGGTCGTCGCGATGGCGGTCGGGTGATGGGCAAAGTCGTCGTAGACCGCGATGCCGTTGACCGTGCCGCGCAGTTCCAGTCTCCGCTTGACGTTCTGGAACCGGGACAGCGCGTCGATGGCCGCCTGTGGCGGCACGCCGGCATGTCGGGCGGCGGCGATGGCAGCCAGGGCGTTATGCTGGTTGTGTTCGCCGACCAGCCCCCAGGTCACCCGGCCGGCCGGCTGGTCGTCCAGCGTCACGTCGAAGCTCGCCGCGTCGAGGGCCTTGGCCTTCCAGCCGAAGCCCGGCCCGGCGAAATATTCCACCCCGCTCCAGCAACCCTTGCCCAATACCCGCAATATGTTCTCGTCACCGCCGTTGGCGACCACCAGGCCCTGGCCCGGCACGGTGCGCACCAGGTGATGGAACTGGGTCTCGATGGCGGCGAGGTCGGGAAAGATGTCGGCATGGTCGTATTCCAGGTTGTTCAGGATCGCCGTGCGCGGCCGGTAATGAACGAACTTGGAGCGCTTGTCGAAGAAGGCGGTGTCGTACTCGTCGGCCTCGATGACGAAGAAGGGCGACTCGGTCAGCCGCGCCGAGACCTCGAAGTTCATCGGTACGCCGCCGACCAGATAGCCGGGGTTGAGTTTCGCGTCCTCCAGTATCCAGGCCAGCATGGCCGAGGTAGTGGTCTTGCCGTGGGTGCCCGCCACCGCCAGCACCCATTTGTCCTTCAACACATTCTCATACAGCCACTGCGGACCGGAAATATAAGGCAGACCGCGATCGAGTATCGCCTCCATCAAGGGCTGCTTGCCCCGGCTGACCACGTTGCCGATCACGTACACGTCGGCGCCGCTGTCGGCCTGCTCAGCGCCGAAGCCCTCGATCAGCGCGATGCCCTGGGCTTCAAGCTGCGTGCTCATGGGCGGATAGACCTGGGCGTCGCAGCCGGTGACTTGGTGGCCGGCCTGTTTGGCGATGACCGCGATGCCGCCCATGAAGGTGCCGCAGATGCCGAGGATATGGATGTGCATGGATGCCTAAAAATACCGTTGGTCTGGCCGGATTATCGCTTCTGTTAAAGTTCGCTGCCAGTTTGCCGATATAGGGTTACGGCAACGCGACGGCTGGCGGATGCGCCCGATTTTGCAGCCTGGTCATAAATGCAAGTGGAAATAAAGCGTTAAGATGAAATCCTGGCCCCATCCATGGCCTGGCAGGAGAGTGAAATGAACGCCAAGCGGTTGAAACTAGTGACCAGCGTCCCCCGACCGGCCGACGCGTCCTCGGGTATTGCCCAACAACCCGACCATGGCGCGGTATTCATCGTCGACGACCGGGCCACCGCCCGCAACCTGCTGGTCGGCCTGGCCAAATCACTGAACCCCGGCTTGCGGGTGGATGGTTTCGCCGACCCCCGCGAGGCCCTGGAAGCGGCAAAACGATCGCCGCCCGATCTCATCATCACCGATTTCCGTATGCCGGCCATGGACGGCATCGAATTCACCCGGCAATTGCGGGTCGACAGCCAGTTGGCGGATGTCCCGATCATCGTCATCACCGTCGTCGAGGACCGCAAGGTCCGGCAACAGGCGCTGGAAAGCGGGGCGACCGATTTCCTGACCCGGCCCATCGATCCCCACGAGTTCCAGGCCCGCTGCCGCAATCTATTAGCGCTCAGACGCAGCCAGAAAAGTCTGCAAGAACGAGCCCATTGGCTGGAGACCCAGGTAGCCCAGGCGACCCACGACATTCACATGCGCGAAAGGGAAACCCTCATCAAGCTGGCCAAGGCGGGCGAATACCGCGACGAGCACACCGGCAACCATGTCTACCGTATGGCCCGCTACAGCCGGCTGATCGCCGAGGAGTTCGGCCTATCCGGCCTGGAGTGCGAAGAGATCGAACTGACCGCGCCGATGCACGACCTGGGCAAGATCGGCATCCCGGATCATATCCTGCTGAAAACCGGTCCGCTGACGACCGATGAATGGCGGGTCATGAAACAACACCCGACCATCGGCCACGACATACTCTCAGAGAGTCCATCCCGTTATCTGCGCATGGGTGCCGTGATCGCCCTCAACCATCACGAACGGTTCGACGGCAATGGCTACCCCGGACAGCTCGCTGGCCTGTACATCCCCTTGCCGGCTCGCATCGTCGCGGTGGCCGACGTTTTTGATGCGATCACCTCGGCGCGTCCATACAAGGCCGCCTGGAGCTTTGATGTGGCACTGAACTATATCCATGAGCAAAACGGCAGCCACTTCGACCCGGACTGCGTGCAGGCCTTTCTGCGCCGCATCGACGCGGTGCGCCAGATCATGCATAACTACTCGGACAGCCGCTAGGAGGCGGCGGCGCGATGACCAAACCGATCAACATGGCCCTTAGCCTCTGGCAGTCATTGCTGGGGCGCATCAGACGCCGCCCGGACAGCGAATTCCAGCAAGCGCTGATTCGCGTGGTCATAGGCGCAGGTTTCTATGCCTACTTTGGCAGCGGCCTGTTCCACCATCCCGAGGCGGTCTCGGGCATTATCAATCTGATTGCAGTCATTTTTCTTGGTCTCTCCACCGGGTTATTGCTGGCGACACTGTGGCAACCAGGCGCATCGGCAGCTCGCCGGGTATTCGGCGCACTGTTGGACTTTTCTACCGCCAGCCTGCTATTGCTCATCGGTGGAGAAACATCCGGCCCTCTGGTACTTATCTATTTCTGGGTCACTATAGGTAACGGTTTCAGGTACGGCGTCAACTACCTATATCTATCCACGGTGCTGGCGGCTATCGGCTTCATGAGTGTCCTTGCCTATAACAATTTCTGGTATACCCACCTGCCCTTGGGCATTGGACTGCTATTGGCCATTATTGCCGTGCCGCTTTATGCCGCCACTCTGATGCGCCAACTGCACCATGCCATCAAGCGGGCCGAGCAGGCCAGCCAGGCCAAGTCCTATTTCCTGGCCAACATGAGTCACGAGCTACGCACGCCATTGAACGGCGTCATCGGCGTCGCCGACCTGCTGGCTGAGACCCGGCTGGATCATGAGCAGAGGGAACTAACCCAAATCATCCGCGCATCGGCAGATACCCTGTTGGGCCTGATCGAAAACGTGCTGGACATCTCCCGCATCGAGGCCGGTCGTCTGATACTGACCCAGGAGGATTTCGATTTACATGCGCTAGCGAATGGCATCGTCAAAATGATGGCGCCGGCGGCCCAAAAGAAGGGGCTCACCCTAGCCGCCCATATCGCCCCAGAGACCCCGTTCAGCCTCCATGGCGACGCCAGCCACCTACGTCAGATACTGGTCAATCTGCTGGGCAATGCCATCAAGTTTACCGAACAGGGACGGGTCGATCTGTCTATACGCCCGGCCACCGCAGGCGATAACACGAGACTTTATTTCCAGGTGGCGGATACCGGCATCGGCATACCCGAGGCCGCCAAGGGCCATATCTTCGACAGCTTCAGTCAGGCCGATCCCAGCATCACCCGCCGCTATGGCGGCTCTGGGCTGGGGACCGCCATCGCCAAGCAGATTGCCGAACTGATGGGCGGCCGCGTGGGCTTGCATAGCCAGGTGGGCGTAGGCAGCACCTTCTGGTTCGAGATTCCATTCCAACCAGCCGCCCTCAGCACCGAGCAAAAAATGGGCACCACCAGCGTCAAGGGCCGCGTGGCCTTCATGGCACGGGGCGAGACCGGGCAACGGCTAGAGCAACTGGTCAACGGCTGGGGCCTGGTACCGCAAGCCCTGGACTCGGCTCAGGCCGTCCGTGAAGCGCTGCGAGCGACGGCGGCGGCAGAAGGCACGCTGGCCGCCATCATCCTGGCAGTGGACAGCCTGCCCTCGGCGCCGGCCGACTTCCTCGATAGTCTCGATAGCTCAGGTCGGCACGGCTGGCCGCCACTGATCCTGATCGATGCTGATCCGGTCGGTCGCGATGAAGCGGGTTTGCTACGCGCCGGCTATGCCGCCGTATTGAGCGCGCCGATCAACCCCAGCCTGCTGTTCAACGCCATCCACACGGCGGCAAGCACGATCTGGCCGGAAAACGTGGTGTCCATCGCCGACCGCTTCCAGGATAAGGCCGGTTCGATCCGGCTGCGCATCCTGGTGGCCGACGACAACCCGGTCAACCAGCGCGTAATACGCGGCCTGATGGCCCATGCCGGCCACGAGGTCATCGTCGCCGACAATGGCGAGATAGCGCTCGATATACTGGAAAACGAGGTTCCGGGCATCCAGCTCGCCATCATCGACATGCAGATGCCAACGCTGTCCGGCACCGACGTCGTGCGCCGCTGGCGTTACCTGGAGACCGGCCATCTGCCCATCGTCATGCTCACCGCCGACGCCCGCGAAGAGAGTCGATTGGCTTGCCGGGAGGCGGGCGCCGATGTCTTCCTGACCAAACCGGTCAATAGCCGCGCGTTGATCGATGCTGTGGCCCGGCTGGCCACGGCGGCCGACCAGGCGGCCGCGCCCAACATCGTGGAGGGCCGCCAAACCGCCGCCCCCGTCCTGGACGAAGGCATCCTCGATGACCTGACCTGCCTGGGTGGCGGGCCACAGTTCGTGGCCGACCTGATCAAGGAATTCACCCAGGACAGCCTAGGCGCCCTGGCGGTTGTCGAGCGAGCCGCGCAAGAGCGCGACTATCCGCTCTTGCGCGACCACCTGCACATGCTCAAGGGCGGCGCCAGCGATGTCGGCGCCAGCCAACTGGCCCAGCTCTGCGTCGAGGCGGAACACCTCCAGCCCTATGAACTGGGAACGCCACTGGCCAGCGAAAAACTGGCGCAGGTTCGGGCCGGCTGGGCCGCCGCCGGCGCCCGGCTAACGGAGTATTTATCCCGCCAGACGAATGCCCTCGGCCGCTGACCCGGCCGCCGCCGTTTCCAGCTTGCCGCCCTGACGCGCGATAAGACGTTCCATCATGCGCAGGTCCTTCGGCTCGATGCGTAGCGCGGCGTCGACCCAGATTTCTGTGACCTGCCGTATCTCCTCGTGAGAAATAGGCTGGATACGTTCCCGCGCCGCCCTCAATGCCAAGGTGCCGTTTCGAGCCCGACCTTCCCGGCGCACGAAATCGTAGACCGCCTGGACACCCTCGCCCGGTTCGGCCAGCACATCCACCACGCCTTGCTCGTATAGTTCCTCGGCGCTGTACAGATTACCGCTCAGGATCATCCTTTCTGCCCTGGCCATGCCGATGCGCCGCCCCAGCAGGGTAAGCGCCCCCATGCCGGGGAACAGGTTGAAGAGTATCTCCGGGAAACCCATCTTGCTGCCGCGCTCGGCAATCAGCACATTTCCCGATAATGCGCATTCAAAACCGCCGCCCAAGGCGTCGCCCTGCACTAAGCTGACGCTCTTCAGGCCGGGCCGGTTTAAATGCACCGCGTTCATGTACAGCGGCTCGATGCAGGCCAGCGCATAGCGATAAAGGCCATCGCGGTCCCGTCTCAGTATATGGTCACGAAACAGATGCAGGTCGCCGCCCAGATTGAATACCCCCGGACTTGACGAAGCGGTAACTTGATAATGCACGTCTGGACGGTTTGGATCATCGATTTGCGCTGCCACTTCCCCGCACCAAGTGAGCAACTCACCCAACAACTCCGGCGTAAAACACGGCCGGGGTTCGGAATGCATATAGCCCCAGGCGATCTGGTAGCGCTCATCGAAATAGGTGTCGAGCTGGCGGTAGTTGGAACCCTGGGGCTGCTGTGAGGTTGGGACGGCTTGTAAGCGAGACATGGTCTACTCCTTTGTTTGACGATGAGATACAACCGAGAAGCCTAAAAAGCTATCCCGTTCAGACTAGCTTTTGTCATTCCCATGCACAAGCGAGCGCGTTGCAAGAAACGCCATTTTTTTCAAGCAGTTGTGGCGCGCTTAACAAACCCGGCCGGACCGAATGGGATAGACAGGGCCAATTCGTGTGCATCGTCGACCGGCCCCTAGTGTAGTGTTGCACGTTGTTTGGCACCTATGCGAACAAGGAAAGACCAATGCATCGGACGTAGGTCGGGATTCATCCCGACAACCCGGCCAATGGAACCCGCGTCGTCGGGATGAATCCCGACCTACAAAACCCCGCTGACATGCCCGGCTTGTCGGGTTGAATCCCGACTAGGGCTTACATATAAGCGTTCCAAAGAATGCAACACTAGACTAGGCCGGCGATGAATTTTACCCAGGCGGCCAGGCGACACTAGCCAAGCGCCCGAGGCATGGCATAATCCGCCACTAACTTTCATCTCCAATAACCATCGAGGAGTCAAGGCGTGGCCACTGCAACCAAGCAATCCGCCGTGAAGCCCAAGACCGCAGCCAAAAAAACGGCTGTCAAACCCACCCCGAAGAAATCGACGGCGAAGCCCATGGCGCTAACCAAGAAGACGGCGCTGAAACCAGCCGCCAAGCCGGCTGCGCGGCCCAAGAAGGCCGTCGCCACGAGCGCGAAAAAGGTCGTGGCCAAGCCAGTGCCGATCAAAAAGGCCGCAGCCAAACCAGCCGCCAAGCCGGTCGCGCGGCCCAAGAAGGCCGTCACCACGAGCGCGAAAAAGGTCGTGGCCAAGCCAGTGCCGATCAAAAAGGCCGCAGCCAAACCAGCCGCCAAGCCGGTCGCGCGGCCCAAGAAGGCCGTCGCCACGAGCGCGAAAAAGGTCGTGGCCAAGCCAGTGCCGATCAAAAAGGCAACGGCCAAAAAAACCGTAGCGCCAACGATTAAAAACGTCGCCGTGAAAGCGGTAGCAGCCCTGAAGCGGCCGGCATCCAAGCCGGCCGGCAAACCCGTCGTGGCCGTCAAGGTCACCCCTAAACCCATCGCCAAGCCGGCGCTGACCCGGAAAACTGCACATAAACCAATGCCTGTAACAAGCCAAGCCACCAAACCCACCGTCAAAAAACCCGTCAAGCATAAAGCCAACGCCGACATCATCAGTGAGGCGATGCTGCTCAAGATGTCGGACAAGGACTACATGAACGATGCTCAATTGGCCTTTTTCAAACATCGTTTGCAAACCATGAAGGATGAAATGCTCGACAGTGCGCGGGAAACCGGCAAACACCTGAAGGAAAACGAGATATTCGCCGACCCCAACGACCGCGCCACCGTGGAAGAGGAAAACATGCTGGAGCAACGGGTCCGCGACCGCGAACGCAAGTTGCTGAAGAAGATCGACTCCGCCCTGCGCCGCATCGAGGACGGCGAATATGGCTACTGCCTGGAGACCGGCGAGCCTATCGGACTGGCGCGTCTGTTGGCTCGCCCGACCGCAGATCTGTCCATCGAGGCCCAGGAAAAACACGAGCGGCTGGAAAAACTGTACGCCGACTGATTACTCAATTTATTGAGCGACAATCGGCTTACTTCTGGGCGCGCCATGAACCCCTTGCAACGACTGCTGGTCGGGGCGATCCGTCTGTACCAGGTCGCCTTGTCGCCTTACTTCGGCAGTCAGTGCCGTTTCAGCCCCACCTGCTCGGAATATGCCCGGCAGGCCGTGGTCCGATACGGCGCTTTGAAAGGCGGTTGGCTGGCTATCCGGCGCATCGGCCGCTGCCATCCTTATCACCCTGGCGGGCATGACCCAGTGCCATGACATGAGTAAGCGCTTCGACATCCCGGCCCATGACATTCTGCGCAATGCCGGCGAACGGGCCACGCCGGCGCGCGAGGTTGTACTCGACATCTTGCTTGACGCCGCCAGCGCCCTGACCCACCAGGAGATCGAACAAAGCGCCCGGGAACGCGGTCTCAGCGCCGATCGGGTGACGCTTTACCGGGTCCTGGACTGGCTGGTGGCTCGCCGCCTTGCCCACCGCATCGCCGGCGAGGACCGGGTCTGGCGCTTCAATGCCGCCGGTCCCGAGGCGCACGGCCACGCCCACTTCCACTGTACCGAATGCGGCCAGGTCTTTTGCCTAAACGACCTGCAACCGGCGCTCGGCTTCAACCTGCCCAAAGGCTTTCGCTTCGAACGGGCCGAACTCACCATCCAGGGTCTGTGCCCGGACTGCGCAAAACCAGTGCGGCCGGGCAAGAAAAAATAGCCCCGGCAAATAGCCCAATGCAACAAGGTTGCAATCCGGTCGATCGCCCAGTATCATGCAACTCTGTTGCACGGCAACCGCCCTGCCTGTCCCTGGAATCAGCCCCATGACGCTCGTCTATATCCTGCTCGCCACCTTCGCCGGTGGCGTGCTTTCGGTATTCGCCGCAGCTACCCTGTCGCTGACCATCCTGGCCAATCTGGCCCATCGGCTGGTTGCTCTCTCGGTCGGCATCCTGCTGGCGGTTGCCTTCATCGACCTGTTGCCGGAGGCCACCAAGGGCCTTAATGTCAAATCGGTGGGAACCGCCATCGTCGTCGGCATACTGCTGTTCTTCGTCCTGGAGAAGACCGCCTTGTGGCGCCACGATCATGTCCATGAACAGGGCGGCCATAGCCATGAGCAGGGCCATTCACCGACCGGCATGATGATCGTTCTGGGCAGCGCTATGCACAACTTCGTCGATGGCGTGCTGATCGCCGCGAGCTTTATCCAGGACGCCAAACTCGGCCTGGCCACGGCCATCGCCGTCATCGCCCACGAGATTCCGCACGAGATTGGCGACTTCATAGTCCTGCTCGCCGCCGGCCATAGCCGCAAGGAATCGCTTTGGCTGAACGTGCTGGCGGGTTCCGCCGCCGTGCTGGGCGGGGTCATCGGCTGGTCGACCTTGCAGGGCGTCAGTGGCGTCATCCCTTACGTGATGGCCTTGGCGGTAGCCAGCTTCGTCTATATCGCGATGGCCGATCTGATCCCCGAGTTGCAGGAACATCGCCGGCCGCACGATTTTCCGGTACAACTTGGGCTGCTGCTCGCTGGCATTGGCGTGGTCATGCTGGGGATGCGGCTGGAGGGTTGAATTTTAAAAACCCGCTGCTCTCGCGGGTCGTAAATATCTCGGTCTAACCGAGGCTTCGGAGTACACTAGACCCAGTTTTTACAGGTACAGTATTATGGCCATGCTTCCATTCTTTCGTAAGGGCCAGGCCAGCGCCAAACCGGCCATTCCGCACGCTGCCGAACCGACCAAAACCGTCGCTCCCCGGCCCGAGGCCAGGCACAGTGCGGCCCCTGCCGTCATAGCCCCGCCGCAGCCGCCCAAACCACCTGCCAACAACGGCATCCAGGTCTATGAGACGGGCCTGCAACTGGCGCCGGAGATCGAGGAAGCGGTCATGCTCTATGCCAACGACCGTGCCGGCGAGGCCTGCGCGGCACTGAATCGCTTCATCCTGGATCACCCGGACAGCAAGGATAGTCTGGCCTGGCATCTGCTGTTCGATCTATATGAGGTTACCGGGCAGCGCCGCCCCTTCGAAGACCTGGCCATGGACTACGCGGTACGCTTCGAAAGCTCGCCGCCCACCTGGCGCCCGATTCGACAATCCGGGGCCGAAAAAAACGCCGCTCGGCACCCGACCTTCGTCTTTGGTCCCAACCTGTCGCCGCAAGACAAGCCGAGGCTGGCGCACTTCCGCCAGGAATGCGAGACCGCCGACACGGTCGCGCTGGATTTCAGCAAAACGTCCGTGCCTGACGATGATGCCTATGCCCTGCTGATGCTGAAAACGCTCTCCGGTCTCGTAGCTACGGACAAGCAAGTACGTCTGCTCGGCGGCGAGGCCTTCGTGGTACGTCTCAACGCCTCACGGGCGGCCGGACGTCTGACCGAGTCCACCTGGCTGCTGTTGCTGCTATTGCTGCAATTGCAAGCCAAGGGCGATGAATTCGACCAGGTCGCCCTGGAATACGCAGTGCACTTCGAAATATCGCCGCCGTCCTACAACCCGCCAAAACAGGTCTCCAACGAGGCTACGGGGGCCAATATCGAACCCGCCCCGGCGGGCGAGCGCTTCCCCATGCGCGGCCTACTGGGCGCCGGTTCGGCGAGCGTATTCGAGAGTCTGCGTGCATTCGCCGCGCCGCTGAAGCGGGTCGAGATCGACCTGAGCCAGGTCACGCGCATCGACTTCGCGGTTGTCGGCCTGCTCATGGACAGCGTTATGTCCCTGGCCCAGGCCGGCAAGCAGATCGCCTTCGAGGGCGGCAACGGCATGGTCAATCTGCTCCTGCAATTGATCGGCGTCGGACAATTCGCGGCGATTCGGCACGAGGTCCGGAAATGACCGAACAATGGCGCGGCACCACCATCCTCAGCGTCCGCTGCGGCGAGCGGGTCGCGCTGGGCGGCGATGGCCAGGTCACGCTCGGCAACATCGTCATCAAGGCCACCGCACGCAAGGTGCGGCGGCTCTATCAGGACCGGATACTGGCCGGTTTCGCCGGCGGCACGGCCGACGCCTTCACCCTGTTTGAGCGCTTCGAGGCCAAGCTGGAAAAGCATCAAGGCAACCTGGTCAGGAGCGCGGTCGAGCTGGCCAAGGACTGGCGCACCGACCGCATCCTGCGTCGCCTGGAGGCGATGCTGATCGTGGCCGATGCCAGCGCCACACTAATCATCACCGGCTCCGGCGATGTACTCGAACCGGAGCAGGGCCTAGGCGCCATTGGCAGCGGCGGCGCCTACGCCCAGGCCGCCGCGCGCGCCCTGCTGGAACACACCGAGCTGGCGCCTGAACAGATCGTCCGCGAAGCGCTTGGCATCGCCAGCGACATCTGCATCTATACCAACCGGAATTTCACCATCGAGACGTTGGAATAAAAGGCGTCACACCCTGCCAATCACGCCTTCACCGGCTTCTTCATCAGCTTGCGTTGCAGCGTTCGCCGGTGCATCTTCAACGCCCGCGCCGTGGCTGAGATATTCCCTTGATGTTCGGTCAGCACCTTCTGGATGTGTTCCCATTCCAGCCGGTCGACCGACATCGGATCATTCGGGGGCAGGATGGCGGCGTCACCCGCCTTACGGCCGAGCGCGGCCAGTATCTCATCGGCGTCAGCCGGCTTGGCCAGGTAATGGGTGGCGCCCAGCTTGATCGCCTCGACTGCCGTGGCGATGCTGGCATAGCCGGTCAACAGCAGGATGCGCATCTCGGGCCGTAGCGCCTTGAGCGGGCTAATCAGGCCCAGACCCGATTCCGCCGCCAGTTTCAGGTCCAGCACGGCGGCATCGGGTGGGTCGACCTCGGCCAGCGCCAGGGCGTCGGCCGGGTCGCTTGCCGCCGTGGCGACATAGCCACGGCGACTCAGCGCCTGGACCAGGGCTGCCGCGAACGAGGCGTCGTCGTCGACCACCAGGATGCGCCACCGGTCAGACTCGGTCATTTCGCCGCCAGACTCGACAAGGGTAGATGGAGCCGCGCCGCCAGCCCGCCGCCCGGGCGTGGCGTCAGGTCGATGCCGCCCCCCAGACGGTCCAGCGCGGCCCGCACCAGCATCAGGCCGACGCCCCAACCCTCCGCCTTGTCGCCCGCCCGGCCCAGGCCCGGTCCACGGTCCAGCACCTGCAAGCCCAGGGTCGCGCCGTTCCAGTCGGCCATTAGAACCAGGTCCGCAGGCGAGGCGTCGGCCGCGTTGTTGAGCAGGGTCGACAACACCGAGACCAGGCTCGGGTCCTCGCGCACCCTCGGCGCCGGCAGGGGGCCGACCAGTTGCAGTCGGCCGCCGACCTGCGGCCGCATCAGCCGCCAGTGGTCATAAATCTCGGTCAGCCATTCATCCAGCGGCCGATTCAGCGTCTCCGCCGCACGGACCGCACCGGCTGCGGCAGCGAGCCGGTCGAGCACCCCCTTCATGCGCTCGGTCTGGCCGGCCATCAAGGTCAGGCTGGGGCCCAATTCATCGTCACCGGCGTAATCCCGCGCCAGCTCCTTGAGCGCCAGCCGCAACGACGACAGCGGCGTGGCCAGGTCGTGGGCGGCGGCCGCCGCCTGCATCCCCAGGGCGAATATCTGTTCATCGCGCAGGGCCTGTTCCCGCGCCCGCGCCAGGTCGGCCTCGCGCTGGCGCAGCGCCTGGGCCAGCCGGGTGACGAAAGCCGCGACCAGGGCGGCGGTCAACAGGAAATTGAGCCACATACCGGCCAGGTGCAGGTTGATCGCGGCCCGATCGGTCACTGCCAGGGTCAGGGGCTGGTAATAACCGGCCAGCAGGGAATAGAGCAGGGCCACCCAGGCGGTCATGAGCCAGGCCAGGACGGCAGGCAGGGTCACCGCGCAGAGGATCAGCGGCACCAGCAACAGGGAAATGAAGGGATTGGCGTAGCCGCCGCTGAAATAGACCAGGGCGGCGATGGCGGCGGCATCGGCCGCCAGTTCGGCCATGATTTCATACGGCTCGCCGCCCCGCCCGGAGCGCAGCCGCCAGGCCGCCAACAGGTTGAGCACGCCATGCAGGCTCAGCACCGCCGCCATGGGCGGCATCGGCAAAGCCACTGCAAAACCATGGGCCAGGCCCAATACCGTCAGCCCTTCGATGGCCAGCAAGGCCCAGCGGGCCATGACCAGACGGGACTGGCTATCGCGGTGCAGCCACTCGATGGGTAGTGGATTATTCATGCTGGGATTTTACCTGCGCCCCATGCCGGCGCGGGGCCTGCGGCAATTTGTCGCACCCGGTGCAAAGCGCGCCGGAGTAGCCTATCAGTTGTTTTTTTACCTCGTCGGGAGTCATACATGTTTGCTGCAAAACCGCTTTTTGCTCTGGGCCTGGCCCTGTTCACCCTGCCCGCGCTGGCCGATACGGTCAAGGTCGACCATGCCTGGGTCCGCGCCACGGCGCCCGGCCAGGATGTCGCCGGGGCCTTCATGGACCTGACTGCTGACGCCGACATGACCCTGACGGCCGCCGAAAGTAAGGCGGCCAAGACGGTGCAACTGCATACCATGTCCATGGACAACGGCATCATGGTGATGCGCCAGGTCAAGGACATCGCCCTGCCCAAGGGCAAGATGGTCAGACTCCAGCCGGGCGGCCTGCACGTCATGCTGATCGGCCTGAATGGCCAGATCAAGCCGGGCGACAAGACCGCCATTACCCTGGTCGTGCGGGCAGCCAACGGCAAGGAGCAGAAGATAGCGGTCGAGGCCGAGGCCCATGCGGCTGGCGGCATGACAATGAAACACTGAACCGCTGTAAACTCGAAAAAAGCCGGTTCTAACCGGCTTTTTTTATCGTCTTGCCGTAAAACCTCAGCTCAGTTCTTTTTCGAGTTGTTCCAACGTGGTGTGGCGGACGTCCTTGCCCTTGACCATGTAGACCACGTATTCGGAGATGTTCTTGGCGTGATCGCCGATCCGCTCGATGGCCTTGACCACGAACATCAGGTCGATGAACATGGAGATGTTGCGCGGGTCTTCCATCATATAGGTGATGAGGTGGCGGACGATGAGGTGGAATTCCTCGTCGACCTCCATGTCCTGCCGGGCCACCGAGGCGGCACTGGACGGGTCGAGACGAGCGAACGAGTCGAGCGAGGTGCGCAGCATCTTGAGCGCAATATCGGACATGTACCTGATTTCGCTGTAGCGGGGAGTCGCAATGCGATCGTTATTCACCGACTTGACCGTAAAGCGCGCAATCTTGACCGCCTCATCGCCGATCCGCTCCAGATCGGTGATCGTCTTGATGATGGTCATAATCATCCGCAAGTCACTGGCGGTAGGCTGGCGGCGGGCGATGATCTGGGTACAGGCCTCGTCGCTTTCGACCTCCAGGGCATTGACCCGGACATCGCTGGCCACCACCTCCTCGGCCAGCGTCGCATTCTGGTCCATCAGCGCTTCGACTGCCTTGTTGACCTGGTCTTCAACCAGACCACCCATCTCCAGCACCCGGGCGCGCACCGCCTCTAGCTCGGTATCAAACTGCTTGTATGTATGTTCCACTGTCATGTCTCCAGGCGGTCTTTAGCGACCATCGATAGCACAGATTATAAGCACAAGGTCGCGCCGTCAGGTTACATCTGGGTTACAAAGGGCGTCATCAACTTATGGCCGTCGATGTCCAGGATCATGACCCAGTCACGGCGGCCAGTCACGCACACCGGCAGGGTCACGTGGGCGCGGAAAATGCCTTGCGGGTCGGGGCGCAGGGTATATAGATTGAAACCCATGTCCATGTCCTTCATGGCGAAGCTGGCCTGTACCGCCTTGGCCTCTGGCGCCTTGACCCAGACTTCGAAGGGCGCCAGTACCTTAAGTTCCCCCTGAATACCGAACGCCACCTCGCGGTCGTCGAGCCGAACGGTGCAGCCGTTCGGCAAATCAGCACAGGTTATCGACAACGGCGCTTGCCCCGGCTGTAGATAGCGATTGGTCACCACCACGCCAGCCATCAGCACGATCACCAGGGTCGGAAACAGCCAATGCGGTAATTTTAACGTTGCCATGCCCCGCTCCTCATTGCGATGCCATGCGCCCCGGCCTGCCGGGCCGCGGCCAAATCCTCGCTGGCCAGGCCGCCCAGGGCATAGACCGGCAGGGGATAGTCTTTAATCAAACGGCTGAAGGTCGCCCAGCCGAGGGGCGCCGCGCCGGGATGGGAAGGGGTGGTCTGGACCGGCCCCAGGACCACGAAGTCGGCGCCGATGGCAACGGCCCGGTCCAGCTCGGCGGCATCGTGACAGGACGCGCCCACCCAGGCCAGGTTGGGCCGACTGACGGTGGCCGCCAGTTGTTTAGCGTTCAGATGCACGCCCGCGCCCAGCCGCGCGGCCAGATCGACATCGCCGTTGATGGTCAGTTGCGCGCCATATTGACGGCACAAGGCCGCCGCCCGCCCCGCCAGGGCAATCAGGTCAGCTCCCGGCAGATGACCTTCGCGCAATTGCACCAAGCGCAAACCATTAGCCAGGGCGGGTTCAAGCCGAGTCAGAAAGGTCTCGACGCCCAGATCGCCGGCCACCGAGATGCCATAAACCAGCGGTAATTCCAGCGCGCGCAGGACCGGCCCGTTGGCGGGCAGTATGGGTTCGACCCCGGGCCGCGCCGCGTGGCTCCAGGCCAGGCCGCCCTGGCCCTCGCGCGGCTGCGGCGTGCCCGTCCAGGCGGTGACCCGGAAGAAACGCAACAGCACCCGCGCGTGTTCGTAGTCGAAGGCCCGGTTGAGCCAGGGATAGGCGGTCCGCACCGCGATGCCCAGCTCCTCGTGCAACTCGCGGTCGAGCGCATGGCGTGCGCTCTCGCCCGGCTCCACCTTGCCGCCGGGAAATTCCCACCAGCCCGCGTAGACCTTGCCTGCGGGCCGACTGGCCATGAGAAAAGCACCGTCGGTCCGCTCGATCACCGCAGCCGCGACTTCGATCCTACTCAACGCTTCAACCCTTGCCGCCCGACCCAGTCAACCGCGAACTGGCGGGCGATGCGGCCCGAGCGACTGCCGCGCGAGGTCGCCCATTGCAGCGCCTCCAGTCGGGCGCTTTCGGCCCAGGCGCCGCCCAGTTCGGCCACCCAGCCCTGGGCAATGGCCAGGTACTGGTCCTGATCGAATGGATAGAACGACAGCCAAAGGCCAAAGCGATCGGATAGAGAGACCTTTTCCTCGGTGCTCTCGCCGGGATGAATCTCGTTGCCGACATAGTCCGTCTCGAGGTTCTCCGCCATATATTCCGGCATCAGGTGGCGGCGATTGGAGGTGGCGCAGATCAGCACGTTGGCCGCCAGGCCGGCCAGTGAACCATCCAGTGCCGCCTTGAGCGGCTTGTAAGCCGCCTCGCCGGCCTCGAACGACAAGTCGTCGGTGAAGACGACGAAACGGTAAGGCTGGCCGGCGATACCGGCGACGATGTCGGGCAGGTGCACCAGGTCGTCCTTGTCCACCTCGATCATGCGCAGGCCGCGTTTGGCCAGCCGAGGCAACAGCGCCTTGATGAGCGAGGACTTGCCGCAGCCGCGACTGCCGGTGAGCAGCACATGGTTGGCCGGCAGCCCGGCGACGAACTGGCGCAGATTGCGTTCGACCGCCTTCTTTTGGGCGTCGATGCCTTGCAGGGCGGCCCAGGGCGGGCAGTTGAGCTGATCGATGGGTTGCAGCCAACCCAGCACCGGGCCGCGCCGCCAACGACAGGCCAGAGTCGTCTTCCAGTCAACGCGCGGCGGCGGCGCTGGCAGCCAGGGTTCCAGCCGGGCCAGCAACTCGTTGGCGCGCGACAGCAGAATGGCCAGCTCGGGGCTGACCTGGTAGGCGATCTCGTCTTCGTCGTCGCCGTTCATGTACGGTATTCCGCGTTGATCTTGACATAGTCGTAGGAGAGGTCGCAGGTCCAGACGGTGGCCACGGTGTCGCCTCGGCCGAGGTGGATACGGACCTCGATCTCCGGCGCGGCCATAACCCGCTGGCCTTCGGCCTCCCGGTAGCCGGGCGAGCGGCCACCGTTTTCCGCGACCAGGACGCCGCCCAACCATAGCTTTACCCGGTCGACATCGAGGTCGGCGACGCCGGCATAGCCTACCGCCGCGAGGATGCGGCCGAGATTGGGGTCGGAGGCGAAGAAGGCGGTCTTGACCAGCGGTGAATGGGCAACCGCATAGGCGATCTGTTTGCATTCGGCCGGATCGCGGCCGCCCTCGACCCGCACGGTGATGAACTTGGTGGCGCCCTCGCCGTCGCGGACGATGGCCTGGGCGAGCTGGATCATCACCTCCGTGACGGCGTCGCGCAGGGCGCCAAAACGCGGATCGCCATCGTTCATGATGGTTGGGGCTTGAGTCACGCCAGTGGCGATCAGTATGCAGGAGTCGTTGGTCGAGGTGTCGCCATCGACGGTGATGCAGTTGAATGACCGGTTAACCGCATATCTCAATATGACGTCCAGCGCCTCGCGCGCCACCGGGGCATCGGTGGCGACGTAACTCAGCATGGTCGCCATGTTCGGGTGGATCATGCCGGAGCCCTTGGCGATGCCGGTAACGGCGAAGTCCTGGCCGTTCAGCGCCACCTTGCGCGAGGTCGCCTTGGCGACAATGTCGGTGGTCATGATCGCTTCCGCCGCCGCCGCCCAGTTGGTCGGCTTGAGGTCGGCAATGGCGGCCGGCAGGGCGGCCATGATCTTGTCGTGCGGCAGCGGCTCCAGGATCACGCCGGTGGAAAAGGGTAGGATTTGCGCCGGCTTGAGACCGAGCCGCCCGGCCAACGCGGCGCAGGTCGCGCGCGCCCGGTCGAGGCCATCCTCGCCGGTGCCGGCATTGGCGTTGCCGGTGTTGACCAGCAAGGCACGGATGCCATCGTCGCTACTCAAATGTGCCTTACACACCATAACCGGCGCGGCACAGAAACGGTTCTGGGTAAACACGCCTACCGCTTCGCTGCCCTGGGCCAGACGCATGACCAGGACGTCCTTGCGGCCGGGTTTCTTGATACCGGCGCAGGCGACGCCCAGTTCGACGCCGGGAACCGAGAGTAGTGAAGCGGGATCGGGAGCGGCGAGATTGACGGGCATAAGCGGTATCCTTGGGTTGTTTCGCGGGGTATTTTAACGCGCCTAAAGTTACTTCACTTCATACACCTGGCCGTCGCCGAACAACAGCGCGGCGCGGATGCGCTTGCCCGGATAAAGCGCCGAGGCGGCCTTTCGGTAGTCGGCCAGTTGATCGAGATAGGGCTCGGCCCGGCGCCCCAGGTCGACCTCGTCGAGGCCACCAGTCTTGTAATCCAGCACCCAGACCTCGTCGTCATATTCCACCAGGCGGTCGATACGCCGAACCTGGCCATCCCCGGATACATATTCCAGTTCGTTACAGGCACGGCCAGACTCGAAAAAGCGCCGTGATTGCGGGCCGTTCAACAGGCTATCCGCCATGGCTCGAACCGTCTGGAACTGCGGCTCATGGAGGTCCAGATCAAGGCGCAGCATCGCCTCGGACCGACCCGTCGTCGCCAGTTCCAGATAGCGATGGACCTGGATGCCAAAGGCAATCTCGGGGCTTGATGGCGAACGGCGGCGACCTATGCCAGCCGTTTGAGTTGTCATTCCCGCGCAGGCGGGAACCCAGCCCTTTAACCGGGCTGCCGCCGGTTCGGGAATAACGCAATCAGCAAACGCCATCTCCGGCAAACCGGTGAACTCGGCCTTCGCCAAACCCGCTTGCAACCGCGCCAGCCAGGTATCGTCCTTCGCACCCTCCAGGCCGCTGACGATCAGCGCCTGTTTCGCCCGGGTCATGGCCACGTAAAGCAGATTCAGGTTTTCTTTCGCGGCCTGATCGCGCTCCTGGTCGAACAAGGGCTGGCGCGCCTGGCCATGCCATTGCGAAGGTCCATACACCGAGAAATGGCTGGGCCGTTCCTCACCCGGCGGCCAATCCAGCAAGGCGCCGTAATGATCCCGGCCGCGCCGTTCCTCATCGGCCTTGATAAGAAACACCACCGGCGCTTCCAGCCCCTTGGCGGCGTGGATGGTGAGTATGCGCAGCGCATCGCCGCTCGCGGCTGGCGGCTCGTCCGGGGCCTCGTCACCGGCATGACGGCGCAAGGCCTGCAACTCGTCCAGGAAGCGGGGCAAACTGGGGAAGCGGCCGCTGCCGAGGGTCAGGCTCTGCTCCAGCAAGCCGCGCAGGTTGGCCTGGACCGAGGGCCGCAGCCGTTCGGGCACAGCCGCCGCATAACGCGCTTCAACCTCGCACTGATGAAAAATCCGGTCCAGCAGGTCATGCGGCGGCAGATGGCCAGCCGCCGCCCGCCAATCGTCCAGCAGGGCCAGGGCGCGCCGGGCGTGATCGGGCGCGCCACCGCTTGCCAGCCAAGCTCGTAAACGCTCGAACCACGACCCATCGCCGGCATCGCGCAGAGCGACCAAGTCGGCATCGGTGAACCCGAACAACGGGCTTTTAAGCGCCTGAGCCAGCTTGAGGTTGTCGTGCGGCATGACCAGAAAACCCAGCAAGGCAAGCAGATCCGCCACTTCCAGGGCATCCAGCAGGCCGCCCCGACGGCTGCCCAGATACGGGATACCGGCGCTCTTGAAGGCCTCTTCGAAGGTCTCTAGCCCGGTCCGGCTGGCGGTAAGTACCAGTATGTCGGCGAACCGCGCCAGCCGGCCGCCAGCCTCGGCGACGGCCAGATGGCCGACTATTTCCAGGATGCGCTGGGCGACACCTTCGGCCTCCGCCGCACGCAAGGCCTGGCGGGTAGGCGGCGCTTCAGTCAACGGATCACGCAGCCCGCCGTCGGCCGCAGCAGGCATGGGTGAGGGCGCGGGTGAAACCATCGTCTCACACCAGCCCGCCAAGTCGGCCCGATGCGCGCTATGCGACTCGAACCCCGGATACGCATCGCCCAACCCACCGAACACCGCGTTCACCCAAACCACAATACGCGGCGCGCAACGTCGGGTCTCATTTTGCCGGTAGAGGCCGGCGGCAAAGTTCCGCGCCAGCCAGTCGCCGGCCATCTCAAAGACGCGCGGTTCGGCGCGGCGAAAGCGGTAAATAGACTGTTTCGGATCGCCAACCATGAACACAGTCGGCCGTTCCGGATCGGCGCCATAGGCCGCGAGCCAGGCGGTAAGGATGCGCCATTGCAATGGATTGGCATCCTGAAACTCATCCAGCAGCAGGTGCTTCCAGCGCGCGTCCAGCTTGGCCAGCAAGGCGGAAGATTCCTCCGGATCGGACAACAAGCGCAGGGTCAGCCACTCGGCATCGGTGAAATCAAGGCCGTCGCGTTGCCGCTTGATGGCCTGGTAGCGGTCGATCAGGTCGGCCCCGGCGATCAGCGCCAGCCGGTTCAGGCGCAAGGCCGACTGCTCCTCCAGCGCGTGTTTCGCCTGGATCAGGCGCTCGGCCAGCACCGCATGAAGTTCGAGAAAACGGGCAGCCCGGCCTGCACCCAGCCGCTTGTCCAGGGTCGGACTGGGTTTGCGCACCAGAGGCTCACCCTTCGCGGTAAGGAATACCGATTCGAGATCGCGCACAGACATTCGCTCACCGTGTTCCAGCAGCCTTGCCAGAACTTCAGCTCGCTCGCCATCCAGCTTCACCCCAACGGCATTGTCCGCCAGCAATGGGCAGAACTCCGCCAGCGCATGGCGAACACCCGGCTCGGCCGACAACGCTGCTACTAAATCGCTATCTTCATCCAGCCCCGCCAGGCACTGGAAATCGGCAATGGCCTCAGCAACCGGGGCAGCCCGGCCCTCGGCCCAGGCCCACCATTCCGCCCGCTTTTCCAGTAACCCGAACAGCAGGGTGCGTACACTCTCCAGTGGCAATTCCACCATCAACTCAGCCAGCGCCGCGGCCTGCTGCGCCTTGTCCGGCGCCCGCAGCGATTCGGTCCAGGTCTGCCAGGCCTCGGTCTTGAGCAGCGCCACCTCCTCGATCAGATTGGCCGGCGCCCGGCGGCTCAGCGGCGCGCGCTCCAACAGATTCAAAAACCAGCCGTGGAAGGTGGTAATCGTCGGCCCAGGCACGCTCTGCAACACCGCCCCGAACAACCCCCTGGCGCGCGGCAAAGACTGACGCGTAGCCAGTTCGTTCAGGCCACGCTGGTGCAAGAACTCCACAACGGCCTGGTCGGATGCCGTCGCCAAAAACTCCAGCCACTCGAATAGCCGCGAGCGCATCTCCTCGGCCGCCTTGCGGGTAAAGGTAATGGCCAGTAACTCGGAAGGCGGCGCCCCGGCCAACAACAGCCTCACCATCCGGGAAACCAGCAACCAGGTCTTGCCGCTGCCGGCGCAGGCCTTAACGACGGCGCTGCGGGTAGGAGAAATGGCGGTCAGCACTTCGGCAAGGCCCTCTGGGAGACGATCATAGTTGGCATGATAATCCCAGATAATCGCCGCCCCTGGCTTTGTGCGGCCGCCCATCGCGGGCAAGCCCGCTCCCGCCGAGCTGCCGAAAGGGTCAGGAAGCCAGGGTAGCGACGCCCAGACGAGCGACAACGGTTTGAAGTGGGAGAAGATTAGCAGCGTCAAACCTGCGGCGGGCATCGATGCCATTTACTCATTGCGCATCACACAGGCACGCCGCGCGACAGCCTATCGCGATGCTGAGTTCATCCGTCTACTGACCATCGCCCAAGACCACGACAGCACCTATGGCAAAAAATAATTTCGAATAGCGTGTCTATCCCCCATGCCCTCGGGTTAGGTATTTTTCACTTCTTGCGATAAGTGTTTGTTGTTCACAGAGGGTAAATGTCCCCTCTTGCCCCAAACAGATGTTGCATGTAACTTAATCAAGGGGGGCGGAGTGCCGCCACCAATCGCACCTGGCCGCTCAGTTTGACATGGCCGACACGGACAGGTTGCGCTTCATGGATGAAGCGTTGGCGGATGTCGATGGCTGGACGGAATGATGCGGGGCGACTTTGTGACCATCGCCATACAGGGCCATTTTGGGCAAACCAAGACCGGCGTTGGTTATTCAAGCTGACCTGTTCGACGAGCACGCAACGGTCACTGTCTTGCTGGTTTCCAGCTCGCTGGTTAATGCGCCGTTGTTTCGCATCACCGTCCAGCCAAGTGGGGGAAACGGTTTGCAGAAGCCGTCGCAGGTCATGGTGGACAAGGCAATGACCGTGAAGCGAGACCAGCCAGGGCAAGCGTTTGGACGCATTGATGCGGATGCAATGGTTGAGGTTGAGCGCTGTTTGACGGGGCGGATTCAACTCTGAAGTGCAACTTTTGTAAGCGGCGGATTCAAGTCTGAAGTGCAACGGCGTTATGACGAGAGTGTAGCTGTTTCATAAAGACCTCATGCGGTGTTTTGAAGCCGAGGCATTTTCGCGGACGGTGGTTGAGATGGTGCATAGCCAGTTTGATGTCGTTCAGCGTGATGGATTCGAAGGCCATTTTCTTTGGGAAGAACTGACGGATGAGGCCATTCATGTTTTCGTTGGCGCCGCGCTCCCATGAGGCGTAGGGATGAGCAAAGAAGAAGTCGGCACCGAGTTGTTTGGCGATCCGTTCATGCTGAGCGAACTCCTTCCCGTTGTCGGTTGTCAGCGTGTGAACGCAGGCTGCAAAAGGCGTCAGCAGGGAGATCATGGCATCTGATACTGCCTGCGCCGTCTTCTTCGGCACATGGGCAATCAGGGAATAGCGAGAAGTGCGTTCATTGAGCGTGACGAGCGCCTGCTGTTGTCCAGCGCCAATCACCAGATCACCCTCCCAATCGCCGAAGCGGCCACGTTCAGTTACGACGGCTGGGCGCAGATCGATGGACACCTGATTGGGGATCGTACCGCGTCGTTCGCGACCGCCATAACGTTTCCGACGCGCCTTTTGACAGCGCAATGCGCGATGCAACGTGCCACCGGCGCGCTTGTCGGCATAGATGTGCTGATAGATGGCCTCGTGGCTGACGGTGGGTTGTCCATTGACTTTGAGGTGGCCGGAGATTTGTTCCGGACTCCAGGTCTCGGCAAGTTTGAGGTCGACCACGACCCAGGTCTCGGCAGCAACGCGCGGGCTGTTCTCAGCAGCACGGATGCGAGCCTGTGAGAGCGCATGGGCTTGTTTGGGACGATAGCCGCGCGCCCCACGGTTGCGCGTCATCTCCCGGCTGATGGTCGATTTATGGCGATCCATCAATCGGGCAATCTCGCTTTTGTCATGTCCCGCTTTGGCAAGAATGGCAATCTGATACCGTTCGTCTTGGGTGAGGTGTGTGTATTTCATTCTGGGCAACTTTGACTTGGCGGTCGAGGGGCTCGGATGCTCTCACATCTCGCCCACCCAACCCGTTAATCAGAGTTGCACTTCGAATTTGAATCCGCGAACTGGGATATCGCCAAAGGTAACTGGAAATAATTCAAGGGCCAGGTTCAATCGCAGTGGGGCAAGCTGACCGACGATCAATTCGACGTGATTGCCGGCAAGCGTGAAGAACTGTTGGGCAAGATTCAGGAAAGCCATGGCATCGGCAAGGATGAAGCCGAACAGCAAATCAAAGACTTTGAAGCGCTAACGAAACATTGAACCCGCTTCCTCTCAAGCGCGGCTCCGGCCGCGTATCACCCTTGCAAGGACCGCAAGCTTGACTGTTCTTCTGGTTCCATCGCTGGCTCTGCCGGCATGCCGTTGCCCACGTTGCGGCGACACGGTGTTCCGTGTGCCGCGACGCGGTTTTGACTTGTTCTTCAGCCACTTCATCCTGGTTTACCGCTATCACTGCGGTTCCCCGGTCTGCAGTTGGGAAGGAAATTTGCGGGTACAGCCAGAAAAACTGCCCTGACCTGATGCGACGAGGGCCACTGCGATGAACGACATCCCGACCACCATCCTGCTCGTCGAAGACGACGTAGCCGATGCCAGGCTAATCCAGGAAGCGCTGACTGGGGCTGGCGGTAGCCGGTTTCATATCGAATGGGTAACACGGCTGTCCGAAGCGCTGGAACGATTGCGCAAGGAAGAGATCGAGGTCATTTTGCTCGACCTGACCTTGCCCGATGCCCAAGGCCTGGAGGTATTCGACCGGGTATTCGAGGCGGCGCCGAATGCGCTGATCATGGTGCTCAGCGCGGCGAACGATGAGGCCATCGCGAACCAGGCCGTGCAGCGCGGCGCGCATGACTATCTGGTCAAAAACCATCTCGATGCGCACTGGTTGCCGCGCGCGCTGCGTTACCTGATCGAGCGCCAGGCAATCCGCGATGCGCTGCGCATCAGCGAAGCGCGCTTCCGCGCGATGGGCGATGCCTCTCCGCTGGGACTCTTCGTCTCCGATGCACAGGGCAGTTGCGTCTATACCAACGCGGCGTATCACACCATCTCGGGACTGAGCTTCGAGCAGGCACTGGGTACCAACTGGAGCATGGCGATCCACCCGGAGGACCGCGAGCGTGTCCTCGCCGAGTGGCGTATCGCCGCGCGGGATCAGGGGCCATTCCAGACCGAGTTCCGTTTCTTGCGGGGCGACGACAGTGTCATCTGGACACGCGTCAACAGCGCCGCCATGCGCGGTGGCACGAAGTCGTTCGGTCTAGTGCAGACGGTGGAGGACATCAGCGAGCGCAAGAAGACGGAGTCCGTGCTGCGTACGGCGGAAGAAGCGATATTCGAGGAAAAGGAACGCGCCCAGGTCACTCTCAACTCCATCGGCGACGCCGTGCTGAGCACCGATCTCCAGGGCAACGTGACCTATCTGAACCGGGTGGCGGAAGCGATGACCGGCTGGTCGCGCCAATCCGCTTTGGGGCGGCCACTGGCCGAAGTGTTCAATATCATCGACGGCAATACCCGCGCGGTTGCGGAAAACCCGGCGCAGCGAGCCATCAGGGAGGATCAGACCGTCGGCTTGGCGGCTGATTGCGTGCTGATTCGCCGCGACGGTTTCGAGTCCGCCATCGAAGATTCCGCGGCGCCGATACATAACCGGGAAGGCCGCGTCATCGGCGCAGTGCTGGTGTTCCGCGACGTCAGCGAATCACGCGCGGTGGCGCAGCGCATGGCGCATCTGGCGCAACATGACTTTCTTACCGGCTTGCCGAATCGGGTGCTGCTGACGGAACGTTGCGCGCAGGCGATTGGCCAGGCCAACCGGCACCATAAACAAGTCGGACTGCTGTTTCTGGATCTGGATTTCTTCAAGCGCATCAACGATTCGCTCGGGCACGCCATTGGCGACCAACTGCTTCAGTCGGTGGCCGACCGTCTGGTTGCGGCGGTGCGAGCGACCGACACGGTATGCCGCCAGGGCGGCGACGAGTTCGTCATTCTGCTGGCGGAAATCGAACAGCCGCTAGATGCGACTTACGTGGCGGAAAAACTGCTCGCCGCCTTCGCCTCGCCACATCTGATCAACGGGCATGAGCTCCATGTCAGCCTCAGCATCGGCATCAGCCTCTATCCGGATGACGGCAACGATGTGGACACCGTGATACAGAACGCAGACACCGCGATGTTTCATGCCAAAGCCAACGGCCGCAACAGCTACCAGTTTTTCCGCGCCGAAATGAACACCAACGCCGTGCGACGGCTGGCCCTCGAAAGCAGTCTGCGTCGCGCCCTCAGGCAGGGCGAGTTTCTGTTGCATTACCAGCCGTAGATCGACATTGCTTCCGGTGCGATGATCGGGGCAGAGGCGCTGATCCGCTGGCAGGACCCTGAACGCGGACTGGTTTCCCCAAGGCTATTTGTGCCGGTTGCGGAAGAGTGCGGTCTTATCGTGCCGATCGGCCGCTGGGTGCTGCGCGAAGCTTGCCGGCAAACCCAGGCTTGGCTCGATGCGGGCCTGCAAGCCGTGCCGGTGGCGGTCAACATTTCCGTACTTGAGTTCAGGCACAAGGATTTTCTCGCAGGCATCGCCCTGATCCTGAAGGAAACCGGGCTAGCGCCCAGCTATCTCGAACTGGAACTGACCGAGGGCATCCTCATGCAGGATGCCGAAACCTCGACCACCCTGCTGCAAGCGCTCAAGGCCATTGGGCTGCGTCTGGCCATCGACGACTTTGGCACCGGCTATTCCAGCCTGAGTTATCTGAAGCGTTTCCCGATCGACACCCTGAAGATCGACCAATCCTTCGTGCGCGACATCGCCAGCGATCCCGGTGACGGGACCATCGTGGCAGCAGTCATCGGCATGGGTCATAACCTCAAGCTGCGCGTCATTGCCGAGGGCGTGGAAACCCAGGCGCAGCTTGATTTTCTCCTGGCCCGGCAATGTGACGAAGGGCAAGGCTTTCTGTGCAGCCATCCCTTGTCCGCCGAAGACTTTGAACGCTTGCTGCTTGCAGGAAAGGCAGTATTTCCACAGCAATCAGCCAGGCTGATCACCGGTTGAGAAAGAACCGCGCGAAAAAGCCACTTCGGCCACTACGCTATGTGCGACAGCGTACCGACAGCACCGGCCATCGCTTCTATCCTGTTCGCAAGGTTTCGCAAATGTGTGCGTTAGAGAAGCCTTTATTCCAACCCTCTGGAGAACCCATCATGAAACAAATCAGTAAATATCTTTCCGCTGTTTTCCTGGCCGTTACGCTGACATCCGTCGTCGGTTGCGCATCGACTTCGCAGAAGGAAGGCACTGGCCAGTACTTCGACGACAGCGTCATCACCACAAAAGTGAAGGCGGCCATATTCGATAACCCCACGACCAAGGCCACCGAGATCAACGTCGAGACCTTC
>Ga0210044_10001702_pt1 | contig 33698 bp, 31 predicted proteins | sample CryGey13umfilter_2_FD_183959 | JGI IMG/M metagenome (GOLD analysis project Ga0210044, IMG submission 183959) | Groundwater microbial communities from aquifer in Utah, USA - Crystal Geyser 4/9/14 3 um filter (SPAdes) (version 2) | ecosystem: Environmental > Aquatic > Deep subsurface >...
CGTGATGGCGCTGGAGCTGTCGGGCGACATCGACACGCGGCGCAGTCGATACCCACGCGCGATCAAGCACTACGAGGAGGCGTTGAGGCTCAAGGTCTCGCGCGGTGTGAGACGTCGGATCCTGAAGAAGCTGCAGCGCCTCAAGCGGTTGAAGTAGCCCGGTCGTGGCAAAATCTCAGGGGCCGTGGAGCTCATCGGACAGACTCTGCAGGAGACGTATCGCATCCAGCGCCTGATCGGCCGGGGTGGCAAGGGAGAGGTGTACCTCGCCGCGCACCTCCGGCTCCCGCGACAGTTTGCGGTGAAGGTCCTGTTCCCGCACAACGCGTTCAAGAAGGAGGAGGTGCTTCGCTTTCGACGGGAGGCGGAGGTCGTGTCGGCGCTGGGCCACCCGCACATCATCGAGGTCATCGACTTCAACCACACGGCGTGGGGTGCGCCGTACATCGTGATGGAGTACCTGGAGGGCGAGGACCTCTCCTGTCGCATCCAGCGCGTGGGTCGATTCTCGCTGGCCGGGACGGGGAGATCCTGCGCCAGGTCTGCTCCGCACTCCAGAAGCGACATATTCTCCCTGGGCGCACCCGAGCACTCGGGCACCTTCACCCATACGTTGGGTGAGGTGATCGATCCTGCCCCCACCGCGACGATCGAGGTCCCGCGGCAGCGCGCGATGATGCGCCCGGGGCGGAGGGCCAGCGCCGTGCTGGTGGTGGTCACCGCCCTGGTGGTGGCGGGGGTGGGGATCTGGCTCGGCGTGCGGCTGGTGCGCCAGCCGATGATGATCGCCGTGCGAGGCCCGATCCGACGGTTCGATCAACCGTTGCTGCGCGGTGGCGCAGATGTAGACTTGGGGCGGTGGGGCAGGAGATAGCTTGCATCGCCGTGGCATGAGCATCCGAACCAAGATGATCGGCGTCAGCACGGCGCTGATGGTGGGGGTGATCGGGCTGTTCAGCGCGATGCACACCGTCAACCACCTGAGGATCATCGACGAATCGTCGCGGCGAGCGCAGGACAGTCTGGAGCAGCGGCTGCGCTCGGCGGGCATGGCTCAGCTGAGGCTGATGGTGGACGTGACGCGGCTGGCCCTGCTGCAGAACGACTTCGCCACGTTGCAGACCATCGCGCACAACCTCTCGAGGGAGGAGGGGATCGTGGCGGTGGCCGTGGTGGACCGTCGCGGCATGGTGCTGGCGCACAGCGAGCCGGATCATGCGGGAAGACGGGCCAGCGGTCTTCTGCAGCGCGTGCTCGGGGGAGGCGAGGCGGACGGCGGGCGGCGCAGACGAGCCTCCCCGGATCGCGCAGAGCTCGACGGTGTACGCGTGATGACCTTCGTCGAGACCGTCCGTGCGCCGGACTCCGCGGGTGTGCCCATGGGGACGGTGTTTCTGGCCTCCAGCCTCCGACCGCTGGAGGCAGAGTTCGCCGCCGCGGCGCGAACGCGCAAGGCGGAGCTGGAGCGTGGGCTGCGGCGCACGGTGGAGGTGGGGCTCGTGGCCCTGCTGGTGGGGGTGTTCCTCACGGTGCTGCAGAGCCTGCGACTGTCGCGCCCGATCCAGCGCCTGGCGCGGCAGGTCGACAAGATGGCGGTGGGTGATCTCACGGCGCGGGTTCCCGTGACCTCGGGTGACGAGATCGGGCGGCTGGCGGAGCGCTTCAACCACATGGCGGGGCAGATGCAGCAGCTGGTGCAGGAGGCCATCACCAAGGCGACGATGGAGAAGGAGCTGGAGCTGGCCGAGGCATCACGGCTGGCCGCGGTGGGCCGGCTCGCGGCGGGAGTGGCCCACGAGGTGAACAACCCGCTGACCTACGCCAAGGGCAACCTGCAGATGTTGGCGCAGGAGCTGTCGGGTGACGAGGATCTGCTGGAGCTGACGCGCGAGGCGCTGCACGGCGTGAGCCGGATCCAGTCCGTGGTGCGTGAGCTGTCGGAGTTCGCCCAGAGTCGACAGACCAACCTGCCGGGGCGGGTCCACGAGGCGGTGGAGTCCGCGGCCAAGATGGCCATGGTGCAGCTCAAGGATCGCGCGCGGCTGGAGCTCGAGATCCCCGAGCTGCCACAGGTCACGATGGAGGAGAGCAAGCTGGCTCAGGTGCTGCTCAATCTGCTGGTCAACAGCGCGCAGGTGATTCCCGGCGGGGCGGTGGACGAGAACCTGGTGCATGTGTTGGCGCGCCTGGACCACGAGCACGTCGAGATCGTGGTCCAGGACAGCGGCCCCGGCATCCCGCCAGAGGTGCTGCCGCACGTCTTCGAGTCGTTCTTCACGACCAAGCAGGTGGGGCAGGGGTATGGGTTGGGGCTCTCGGTCTCGCGGTCGATGGTCGCCGCCTCGGGCGGGGCGATCTCGGCGAGCAACACGGCGCAGGGCGCACGATTCACCATTCGCCTGCCTGTGCACCAGGCGGGGCCTGCCCCCAGGCTGCACGAGCAGCCCGTGGAGACCACCCCGGTTTCGCTCCCGAGTGGTCCGCGTCGGACGATGTTGCTGGTGGACGACGAGACGCAGGTGTTGCAGTCGCTGGAGCGGATGCTCTCGCGGGATTTCCTGGTGACCACTGCCCTCAGCGGCAGTGAGGCGCTGGAGCTGCTGGTGCAGCATGGCAAACGGTACGACGTGGTTCTGTGCGACGTGATGATGCCGCAGAAGTCGGGACTGGATGTGGCCGACACGCTGTTGCTCGAGGCGCCACATCAGCTCTCGCGCCTGATCCTGATGACCGGCGGCACCCCTGGCATCGAGTCGGACGCTCTGGCCTGTCTGTCCGGTGTGCAGTGGCTGGGCAAGCCGTTCGAGCTGGCCGAGCTGCTGCAGCTGGTGCGCCCGGCGGGTGGAGACCCCACTTGACAGCCCCGAAGCGGCTGGAGCGGTCTACGGCATGAAGTAGGCCGGGCACTGGTGGATCTGGTACCACCAGCCACAGCCGGTGCTCTTGGCCCAGACCACGTCGGTGGGGAACCAGTCCGGTGCGCAGAAGTGGTACTTGCAGAACTTCTTCTTGAGGAACTTGCACACCTTCTTGAGCGACTTCTTGCAGACCTTCTTGCCCTTGTTGTTCTTCCCGCACACCTTCTTCCACGTCTGCTTGCACACCTTCTTCAACATGAACTTGCAGAACTTGGGCTTCGTTCCGGTCATGCTCACGTCGGCCACCTGGGTGTGGGTTCCGTCCGACATGGTCTCGCTCAGCCGGCAGTTGACGACGTCCTTCTCCTTGCAGCAGCAGACCCGCAGGTTGTCCTGGCCCACGTCGGTGCAGCAGCAGTCGGCGTAGTAGTCGGGGTTGGGGTCGGGATCAGGGTCCGGGGGACAGTCCCCGTCCGTACAGCCGGGATCGGGGGGACAGTCCCCGTCCGTACAGCCGGGATCGGGGGGACAGTCCCCGTCCGTACAGCCGGGATCGGGGGGACAGTCCCCGTCCGTACAGCCGGGATCAGGGGGACAGTCCCCGTCCGTACAGCCGGGATCAGGGGGACAGTCCCCGTCCGTACAGCCGGGATCAGGGGGACAGTCCCCGTCCGTGCAGCCGGGATCGGGGGGACAGTCCCCGTCCGTGCAGCCAGGATCGGTGATTGCCTGACCGCTGCCTGAGATCCCCTCATCGTCCGAGATCCCACAAGCGCTGGCGAGGAAAACAGAAAGGATTACAAGTACAAGAAGCTTGTTCATCGATCCTCTCCCCTTTACTCAGTTGCCTGGGTTTGTCTTTGAGACTACGAAGTTCCTTCCATCCAACGAACAATCCGTTAAGTACGTTACCATGATAGCCTGGGCAATAGGGAGGTTCAAGGGGTAATCTGATCAGAAATGATGGAAGTTGGCCCGAGTTATCGGGTCAGTCGGAGGGTGACGATTTCGCACGGCCGAAGCCGGATGCGGCCAAGATCCACACGGCCGATCGCTGCTCCGTCCAGGCCCAGCCGCTGTCCATGGGCAAAGATGCCTCGCACACGAGCCGTCACCGTACGAGACACGAGGTTCACCAACCGGACCACGACAGCGCCGGGGTCTGGCTCGACAGCAGTGACCTGGACGTCAGCCGGTTCTACCCATAGCAGTGGAATTCCAAAGTCCTTCGACCCAATCCTCGGAGGGTGGGTTGGAACCGGAATCGCGCACGGGGGAGCGGCAAGCTCGGCGTAGTGGCGGCTCAGGTCACCCTCCACAGCACCGAGCAGTGGCACCAGGCCCACCTGGTAGGTCAGGAGTTGGCTCCGATGAAGCGCTCCCTCCACTTCAAAACAGGGCCCCGCCTCCCCGGTGCGGGTCACGAGGTCGTCCCGACTGAGCCAGCCCACCGAGCGAAGCAGGGTGATCCCGAGCTCGGTATGCCGTCCGCGGTGCCTGCCCTCCACCTCGCGGAGGCCCGGCGCCAGCACACCGATGCCGCGCCCCTCGTGCTCCAGGGCCACGAAGTCCATGAACGGCTGGTACGCCGCCGGGGGCTGAAGCCAGGCGGGCCGTGATGGGGGGCGTAGCGCCCGCTGGATCACCTGGAACGGTGCACCGGCCACCAGGTGGTCGGTGGGGAAGGGCGCCTGCACCGTGAGGCGGAGACGATGGTCGCGCACCGTGTTGATCAGGGTCAGCCTGAGGTCCAGACGAGGCGAACCGGCCTCCAGCGACAGCTCGAGCTGGAATGGCAGACTTCGTGTGCTGGCGGAGCGCCTCTGCCAGTCAGCCCCGAGGCTGCGGGGCAGGGTGAGCGACGCTGCGAGCCGCACGCGGCAGCGTAGCGGACCGCGCTCGAGGATGCGCAGTGCGTAGCGCCCGGGGCCCCGGATCGCGCGCTGATGAGCCGGCGGTGAGAAATCGTAGGTGTCCCCTGCGTCTCCCTCGTCGAGCAGCCCGATCTCGTGACTCAATCCGCTTTGCAAGTCACGCAGGCGCAGCTTGCCGGTGGTCGGGTGCAGCTCCAGACGAACCAGCCCGTTGTCCAGTACGGTGCGTCCTCGTCTGCGCTGGAGGGTGACGGGCGGGATGGGGAGCACGCCGGGTTGCCGGCCGGCACGGATGGGGGTCAGACCGTGGGCCGGCAGGTGGACCAGGGCCAGAAGCCCGTCACGGGTCCGTTGCACGGGCGCGGGGCCGCTGTCGGTGGCCACACCACGGACACTCCTCGAGCTCGGGATCTGGACCACGCGTCGCATGGGCCACGCGCTGGAGTTGAACGCGATCCAGGCCGGTTCGTCCTCGACAGGGCTGTGGCGCGTGATGGCATCCATCGCACGGTCTCGCACATCCTGCCCGACCTCGAACGCCCGGGCCATGCGGTTCAGGTCATCCTCGTGCACGCGATCGATGCTGCAGCCGCAGATGTCGTCATGCGGCTGGCACTGGAGCAGCAGGCGCCAGGCGTGATCCAGCAGCGCGCGGTCGTCGGTCCCGCATCCCAGCGCATGGGCCATCGCGAGCCACGGCTCCGCCCACCGCAGCAGCATGCGCTCGCAGGCATCGTGCGCCAGCTTGAGGTCAACCCGCGCCGAGAGCACACCGGGGAGCAGGTTGGCGTACCGACCGCCGCGCAGCTCGCCGCGATGCACGCGGGGTCGAAACCGCCCGTCGCGGATGGCGCGCCGCACACCCCGCTGGTAGGCCACGGGCGTGCTGTGCACCAGCTTCACCGGCAGGTTTGACCGGTTCACGGCGCGGATCAGCGCTGGCAGCTCGGGCTGGGGCGGCAGGTGGTCGCAGCCGTTGTTGAAGAGCAGGTGTCTCGAGGGGCACTGGGGCAGCATCTGCTGCGCCAGGTCACGGGTTCTTCGCACGGCCCATTCTGCCCCCTGTGCGGCGGAGATCGGCGGCCGCGGCTCCCGCCCATGACGGGGCGGCTGACCGAACTCCTCGAGGTTGCCGTACCCCTGCACCTGGTGTGTGGCCAGGATGCGGCTGCCATCGGGCGCATCCCAGAAGAAGTCGGCGTCCAGCCGGTCGGCCTCGTCCCCCAGTCCCCGGCTGAACAGCATGCCCTTGATCCCGAAGCCCGCGAGGAGCTGGGGCAGCTGGGCCGGATGGCCGAAGGGATCCGGCAGGTAGCCCAGCTTCATCACCGGACCCAGCGGCTTCGCCGCGTCGCGGCCCGCTCGCAGGTTGCGCACCAGCGATTCACCCGACGGAATGAAGAGGTCGGGGAGCACGAAGAACGGCCCCAGCAGCAGCCGCCCCTCCCTGGCCATCCGGCGGATGGTGGCGGTCTGTTCCGGCCGGATGGCGAGGTAGTCCTGCACCATGGCCATCTGTCCGTCGAGCACGAAGTGACGGTACCCCGCATCAGCCCGCATCAGGGCCAGCAGCTGGTCCATCAGCTGCACCAGCCGAACGCGGGTCTGCTCGAAGGTCCAGTACCAGGCGCGGTCCCAGTGCGTGTGGGACACCACGTGAGCGGTGATGGTCTTGGCCATGGTCACACCATATCACCGCGTACCTCTCACCGGGAGCAGGGCATGCTGGATCAGCCAGGGCAGATCTGTGGCGGACGAGCCGGTCTCTGTCTGGTTACGCCGGCGATTTTTGGGTAGAGTTGAATCCAGGTGGCAACTGCCCCGCGCATGTTTCTCAACGGGTTGTGATGAAAGAGGTTTGACGCATGAGCAAGCGGATGTTCTTCGTGGCGTTGGGGGTTCCCCGTGGGGCCCCCTCCGAGACGATCCAGACGGCCTATCGCCGGGTGGTGACGCGCTACCTGCACGAGCTGGAGGCAGAGGAGGAGCCGACGCTTTCTCCCGAGCGCTTCACCGTGATGCGGACCTACTCCGAGCGCCGGCACGCGGCCCTGCTCGAGCCGGAGCCAGAGCCGTTGATTCCACCCCGCGGCCGGGCCAGCGAGGTGGATCGGCTGTTCGACGGATTCGTTCCCGAGGCCGTGGCGTCCACCCGGGCCCGACGTGAGGGGAAGGATCTGTTCGTCGAGCTCACCCTGACGGCCGAGGAGGCTGCGCGCGGTGGGCTGTTCCCGATTCATATCCCGGTCCTGCGTCGGTGCACCGTGTGCGAGGACTGGGATGCCGATCATCGGCTGCGCTGCGGGCATTGCCACGGCGTGTGCCAGACGCTCGAGGACCGCATGGTGGAGGTCACGGTCCCGCCAGGGGTTCACCACGCGCAGGTGGCCCGGCTGGCCATGGAGGACGTGGGCCTGGAGCACACGGACCTCATCGTACGGGTGGTGGTGCGGTAGCCCGTCATGCGCGCGTGGATCCGCACCGAGCGGCCCCTGTTTTGCGCGGTGGGTGTTGACCCCGACTTTGACCCAGTGGGTGTTGACCCCGACTTTGACCCAGAGTAAATTACCCGGCGCAAGAGCAGGCTATCTTTCGCGGCGGAATCTCGAACTATTCCGGGATCGCTTGCGGAACCAGTCCGGTTCCGAAAGGAGCAACGCATGACAGTCGGTATTGTCGGCTACGGTGCCTGTCTCCCCCGTCATCGCATCAAGGTTGAAGAGATCGCGAAGGTCTGGGGAGCGGATGCGCCCAGCTGCAAGAAGGGTCTGGAGCTCAGGGAGAAGTCCGTCCCCGCCCTGGATCAGGACGTGATCACCCTGGCGGTGGAGGCCGCCCGCAACGCGCTGGCCCGTGCGCCGATGGTGGATCCACAGGACATCGGAGCGATCTACATCGGGTCGGAGTCTCACCCCTACGCGGTGAAGCCCTCGGGGACCACGCTGGCCGAGGCCATCGGCGCCACGCCCAACTGCCACGTGGCGGACTTCGAGTTCGCGTGCAAGGCCGGCAGCGAGGGCATGTTCGTGGCCCACGGCCTGGTGAAGGCCGGGTTGATCAAGTACGGCATGGGGATCGGCGCGGACACCTCTCAGGGGGCGCCGGGCGACGCGCTGGAGTACTCGGCGTCGGCGGGGGCGGCGGCCTTCATCTTCGGCGCCGACAACCTCATCGCGACCCTGGACTTCACGCACTCGTACATGACCGACACCCCCGACTTCTGGCGCCGGGAAGGGATGAACTACCCGCAGCACGGAGGTCGCTTCACTGGTGAGCCGGCGTACTTCAAGCACACCATCGGCGCCACCGAGGCGATCCTGAAGAAGAGCGGGATGAAGCCCAAGGACTTCGCCTTCGCCGTGTTCCATCAGCCCAACGGCAAGTTCCCCATGCGCGTGGGCAAGATGCTCGGGTTCGCCCGCGAGCAGATCGAGGTGGGGTGGCTGGTTCCGACGCTGGGCAACACCTACTCTGGCGCGTCGCCGCTGGGGCTGTCGGCCGTGCTCGACGTGGCCCAGCCCGGCGACAAGATCATGATGTGCTCCTACGGGTCGGGTTCCGGGAGCGACTCCTTCATCTACACCGTCACCGAGCGGATCAAGGACGTGCAGAACCTGGCGCCCAAGACGCGGTGGATGCTGGACAACGATCCGATCTATCTGGAGTACGGCGAGTATGCCAAGTTCCGTCACAAGATCCTCAAGGCCGAGGAGTAGGAGGACACCATGCGAGACGTCGCAATCATCGGCGTTGGCATGAACAAGAAATGGGGCGAGCTGTGGGAGATGTCCATGCGCGACATCTTCGTCGAGGCCGCCCTGAATGCCATCGACAACGCCGGCGTTGATCATATTGACAGTATGTATGTGGGCTGCATGAGCGGCGGTCTGTTCACGGGCCAGGAGCACGTGGGTGCGGTGATGGCCGACTATCTCGGCCAGTGCCCGGTCCCCGCCACGCGGGTGGAGTCGGCCTGCGCCTCCGGCGGCGCCGCCGTGCGCGCCGGGTTCATGGAGGTGGCCAGCGGGATGAGCGACATCGTGCTGGTGAGCGGCGTGGAGAAGATGAACGACGTCAGCGGCGACGAGGCGACCTACGCCCTGGCCACGGCCTCCGATCAGGAGTGGGAGGCGTTCAGCGGCGTGACCTTCCCCGGGCTGTACGCCATGATGGCCGTGGCCCACATGCACAAGTATGGCACCACCATCGAGCAGCTGGCGGCGGTGGCGGTGAAGAACCACGCCAATGGTGCGATGAATCCGCGAGCCCAGTACCCGATGAAGATCACGGTGGACACGGTGCTCAACTCGGTGCTGGTGGCCGATCCGCTGCACATCCTGGACTGCTCGCCCATCACCGACGGTGCGGCGGCGGCGATCCTGTGCCCCGCGGGCCGCGCGAAGCAGCTGGCGAAGAATGGTGCGCCGGTGAAGATCCTGGCCTCGACCCAGGCCTCCGACACCATCGCCTATCACTCACGGTCCGATCTGACCAGCATCGAGTCCACCGTCCGGGCTGCCGCGGCGGCCTACAAGATGGCGAACAAGAAGCCCGACCAGATCGACACCTTCGAGGTGCACGACTGCTTCACCATCGCCGAGCTGATGGTGATGGAGGCGCTGGGACTTTCAGAGAAGGGCAAGTCGGGTCCGGCGGTGCAGGCGGGCCAGACCGCCATCGGCGGTCGGACCCCGATCAACACCAGCGGTGGCCTGAAGTCCAAGGGTCACCCGGTGGGCGCCACCGGCGTGGCTCAGATCGTCGAGGTCGTGGAGCAACTGCGGGGCGACTCGGGACCGCGACAGGTCAAGAACGCGAAGGTCGGTCTGACGCAGAACATGGGCGGGACCGGCGCCAGCTCGGTGGTGCATATTCTGGAGGTGATGTGATGCCTACTGCACGTGCCTGGAGAGAGTATCCCCGACGCTATCGTTACGAGGCGGCGGTCTGCGCCAAGTGCGGCAAGTGGTTCTTTCCACCCCGTCTGGTGTGTGATGCCTGCGGGCATCGCGAGTTCGAGCCCCGGGCCATGAAGCGCACCGGCACGATTCTGACCCACACCGTGATCCGCGTGCCGCCGGCCCCGTTCAAGGACCAGGCCCCCTTCGCCGTGGCCGTGGTGGAGATGGATGACGGTCCGCGCATCACCGCCCAGTACGTGGACTGGAGGGCCGAGCAGCTGAAGGTGGGGCAGAAGGTGCGGCTGGAGTTCCGCAAGATCTACACCGACGGCCACGCTGGCACGATCCAGTACGGGTACAAGGCAGTGCCAGCCTAGCACCCCGGGATGCCGGGGTCCGCCCGGCGCCCTTCGTCATCTGACGAGGTCCATCATGTCCCAGCAGTACGAGACCCTGCGTGTGACCCACAGCGGTGTCGTGGCCCGGGTTGCGCTCAACCGTCCCGACATCCGCAACGCCTTCAACGACACCATGATCACCGAACTGCGCGACGTGTTCGCGCGGCTGAACCAGGAGCCCGACCTGCGCGTGGTGGTGCTCACTGGCGAGGGGAACTCGTTCTGCGCCGGAGCGGACATCAACTGGATGCGCAAGATGCTGGCCTACAGCTACGAGGAGAACCTGGGGGACTCGCTGGCGCTGGCCCACATGATGCGTGAGGTCTACGAGTTTCCCCGTCCCGTCATCGGTCGGATCAACGGCGCGGCCATCGGCGGCGGCACCGGGTTGGTGGCGGTGTGCGACATCGCGGTGGCGGTGGAGACGGCGGTGTTCTCCTTCTCCGAGGTGAAGATCGGGCTGGTCCCGGCCTGCATCGCGCCCTACGTGATCAAGAAGGTGGGCGAGCGACATGCCCGGGAGTTCTTCCTCACCGGTGAGCGGCTTCGGGCGGCGAAGGCCAGGGACTGCGGCCTGGTCAACGTGGTGGTCCCGCCGGAGGAGCTGGACGACGAGGTGGGGCGCTACGTGGACACGCTGGTCTCCAGCGGGCCCTGCGCCCTGAGCATGTGCAAGCGCTTGATCCGCGACGTGACGCAGATGAGCCTGGAGCAGGCCGGGCCCCACACCGCCGACGTCATCGCCCGGCTGCGAGTGAGCGACGAGGGGCAGGAGGGGATGAGTGCCTTCCTGCAGCGGCGGCGCCCCGACTGGTGGCTGGACACCGAGGAGAGCTGGACCGACGAGAGCAGCGGCACGTTCCATGACGATTGACCGGAGACCGTGATGTTCAAACGAATCCTGATCGCCAACCGCGGAGAGATCGCCCTGCGCGTGATCCGGGCCTGCCGCCAGATGGGGGTGGAATCGGTGGCGGTGTACTCCGAGGCTGACGCCGACTCCCCGCACCTGGAGCAGGCGGATCACACCGTCTGCGTCGGCGGCGCCAAGAGCGCAGAGAGCTATCTCAACATGACCGCCATCCTGCAGGCCGCGGAGCAGACGGCGTGCAAGGCGATCCACCCCGGATACGGCTTCCTGGCGGAGAACGCGCTGTTCGCGGAAATGTGCCACCAGCTCAAGTTCACCTTCATCGGGCCGTTGCCCCGGGTGATGCGGTTGCTGGGGGACAAGGCCACTGCGCGACAGACGATGGCGGCGGCGGGCGTCCCCGTGGTGCCGGGCTCCGACGGCGTCATCGCCGAGCTGCAGCGCGCGAAGCTCGAGGCGCGGTCCATCGGCTACCCGGTGCTGCTCAAGGCCACCGCCGGCGGCGGCGGCAAGGGCATGCGCATCTGCCGCGACGAGCAGCAATTCGAGCACAGCTTCAACGAGGCCTCGTTCGAGGCGCTGAAGGCGTTTGGCAACGCGGGCCTGTACCTCGAGAAGTACATCGAGGGCGGTCGTCACATTGAGTTCCAGTTCATGGCCGACGCCTTCGGCAACGCGGTGCACATGGGGGAGCGCGAGTGCTCGGTGCAGCGCAACCACCAGAAGCTGGTGGAGGAGTCGCCCTCCGTGGTGGTGGACTCCGCGTTGCGCGAGGAGATGGGGGCCATCGTGTGCCGGGCGGTGACCGCCATCGGCTACGTCGGAGCCGGCACCATGGAGTTCTTGCGCGACCGCGACGGCAGTCTGTACTTCATGGAGGTCAACACGCGGCTGCAGGTGGAGCACCCGGTGACCGAGATGGTGACCGGGTTCGATCTGGTGCAGGAGCAGATCCGGGTCGCGGCCAACTGTAGCCTCTCCATGACGCAGGAGCAGGTGAAGCTGTCGGGACACGCGATGGAAGTCCGGGTCAACGCCGAGGATCCGTTTCACGGCTTCCGCCCCTGTCCCGGCACGATCACGCTGTATCAACCTCCGACCCGGGCCCGGGGCGTCACGGTGCGCATCGACAGCCACGTGCGGCAGGGCTACCGCATCCCGCCATACTACGACTCGATGATCGGCAAGCTCATCGTCCACGGTCCGGATCGGGAGACGGCCCGGCGCGGCATGCTGGACGCGCTGGAGCAGTTCCGGCTGGAGGGGATCGAGACCACCATCGGGGTGCACAAGAAGATCCTCGCCGACGAGGCGTTTGTTCGGGGCGACTACGACACCGGCTTCATCGGCCGTCTGCTGGGCTAGATCAGGCGCCCAGCTGGAACACTGGAGAGCAACACATGGCCAAGGTGATCCTGCATCCCATCGGTTCTGCCGCACAGGAGGCGCTGTCGCAGGCCGACTACGACAAGAACATGGAGCGCATGGGGGAGCTGAACCACACGCTCCAGCAGCGACGGGAGGAGGTACGCCAGGGCTGGGGCTCGACCTACGTCGACCGCGTGCACGCCAAGGGCAAGATGACCAGCTGGGAGCGCATCGAGGCGCTGAAGGACCCGGGCAGCCGCGTGTTCCCCGTCAACACGTTCGTCAACTACGGGCTGACTTTCGGCGGAGAGGACGGTCGCACCTCTCCCGCGGCGGGTGTGATCACGGCCTTCGTCCGGGTCGAGGGGCGCTACACCGTGATCATCGCCAACGACAACACGGTGGCCTCCGGCTCCTGGTGGCCGTTGACGCCGGAGAAGATCGAGCGTGCGCAGGATATCGCCCTGCGGCTGGCGATCCCGGTGATCTACCTCGTGGATTGCTCGGGGCTGTTCTTGCCCGAGCAGGCCAACACCTTCCCCGGTCGCATCGGGGCCGGGCACATCTTCAAGATGAACGCCCTGCTCTCGGCCCGGGGGGTGCCCCAGATCGCGGGGGTCTTCGGCGACTGCATCGCCGGGGGTGGCTACATGCCGATCATCAGCGACAAGGTCTACATGACCGAGCAGGCGTACATGGTGATCGCCGGAGCGGCGCTGGTGAAGGGCGGCAAGTCGCAGCAGATCACCTCGCTCTCCATCGGCGGACCTGACATTCACGTGCACGTCTCCAACTGCGCCGACGAGCGTGTGCCGGACGACCAGACGTTGCTGCGCAAGATCCGGGAGGAGCTGCGGCGGCTGCCCTCCTCGGCCGTGGACTACTATCGCCACGGCGCCGCCGCCAGCGCGCCGCGCTTCGACGCGAGCGAGATCAACGGCATCTTCCCCGCGGACCACCGGGTGATGTACGACGTGCGACAGGTGATCGCGCGCCTGGTGGACAGCTCGCTGTTTCACGAGCTGCTGGGGCACACCGGCGAGGAGATGGTCACCGGCGTGGCGCGGATCAACGGGCTGTACGTGGGCATCATCGCCAACAACCAGCAGCTGACGCCCCACCCACGGCTCAAGGGTCGCAGCCGGCCGGGGGGCATCCTGTACCGCGAGGGGATCGCGAAGATCAGTGTCTTCTCCCGGGCCTGCAACGACGACGGCATCCCGCTGATCTGGCTCCAGGACATCAGCGGCTTCGACATCGGGATGGAGGCAGAACGGGAGGGGCTGCTGGGCTACGGCTCCAACCTGATCTACAGCAACTCGACCAACACGGTGCCGATGATGACGGTGCTGCTGCGCAAGGCGTCGGGGGCTGGCTACTACGCCATGACCGGTCTGCCCTACGATCCGGTGGTGCAGATCTCCACCCCCATCACGCGGCTGGCGGTGATGGAGGGGCGGACGCTGGCCATCGGAGCCTACAACACGAAGCTCGACGACAACTTCCGCATCCTGACCCAGGATGCCGCCGAACGGGCGAAGATCGAGGCCGGGATGAAGGCCGTGGAAGACCGCATCACCCATGACATGGATCCGTACCGCGCCGCGCGGCAGATGGACACCGACGAGATCGTGGGGATGCACGAGCTGCGCGACTACCTCGAGGTGCTGGTGGAGATGTGCTACCAGAGCATCGGCTATCGTCGGGTGAAGAACCCGCGCATCTGGTCGATGCACGACCTCGACGCCCTGACCGCCTTCGCCCCCCACCGCTGAACGAGGAACGAGATGCCGTCACACAGGCTGGTTGCACGAGTCGATACCGAGGACAACAACAGCTTCCTGGTGCGGTCCCCCACGGTGGGTGTGGTTGACGGCGTGCCGGCGGTGGGGGTGTACCTCAACCCGATGGAGGGTTTCCTCACGCTGACGGTGCTGAACCAGGGGCACGTGGTGCTGCTGCCGCGCAACGTGCAGGGCCGGGTGGTGGAGTGCTTCATCGTGGACACCTCCACCGCGGTGGAATACAACCAGCCGCTGTTTCGACTGAGCCAGTCCGCGCAGGAGCAGGCGCCGGGGCCGCGGTCGGATGCCGGGGGCGAGAGCCGTGGCGCCGACGCCGATCTGATTCCGGTGGTCGCGCCGTCGGAGGGCGTGTTCTACCGCAGACCGGCGCCGGACAGCCCGCCCTACGTCGAGGTCGGCGGCGAGGTCAGCACGGGGAGCGTGCTGGGCCTGGTGGAGGTGATGAAGTCGTTCAACCAGATCACCTACGGTGGACCGGGGCTCCCACAGCGGGGGACGGTGGAGTGGGCCCAGGTGGAGGACTCGGCGGAGGTGCAGTTCGGCCAGACGCTGTTTTTGATCCGGCCGCTGTGATGGGACGGCCGACGCTGTTGCGGCAGGCGGCCGAGGAGATCCTCCGCAGTGATCGGCGGGGCGAAGCCTACGACGCGCGCTCCCGCTTGCCCGTCGATGTCGCCCCACATTTGGCGGCCGACGTCGTCCTGTCATTGCTCGACGGCGCCTTCTCCAAGGGCTGCTGGTTGCTGGGACGACGGTGCCAGCGTTTGGCGCAGTCGATCGTGCTCCAGGCGGTAGACCGGACTGTCCTCGCTGTAGACGAAGGCCAGGGGTAGTCCGTGGTCCTTGCTCAGCAGCTGTCCGCGCATGGTCACCGCCGCCACCGGTTTGAGGTGGTCCCGGTGCACATATCGACCGCGGATCGTGCGGTAGTAGCTGCCACCCTCGATGCGGTCCACGGCCAGGAAGAAGATGCCCTCCATCCGTCGATCCAGCACATCGGGCCAGGGCGCCTTGCCCCGGGCGGCCCTCGCCATCAGCCTGACCTCGGTGTCGTGGGCACCCGAAACAGCCGCGGCGCGGCGGGCGCCTTGACGCGGAAGTAGGCCCCTGACCCACACAGCGCTCAGCCGACGATGTTGTCCCATGTGGTCATGCGCTCGTCGTCCTCGCCCACCATGTCCACGAGCCACCGTCGCACGTAGCCGTGATCGAGGGCATCCCCCTGGAACGCCACCAGCCGCGTGATGTCGTTGATGTCCTTGGCGCGGTAGAACAGCAGCTTGAACAGCACCAGATCCTCGGCCGAGAGAAAGGCGATGGGCCTGCCGAGCAGGACTCCCTGCTGGATCCGGCCGGCGGCCGCCAGGGACAGCGGAATGGACGATACGAAAACGTCCACCCGCATCCCACGGTACCGGACGATGAAGTCGCCCCTGTCCAGGGCGGACTGCTGTGCTTGCTGGCGATCAACCGTCGCTCCCCCGCGCTCCAGCGCGTCGAAGGTGGCATCGAGGTCGTCCGGCTCGACGAAGACGTTGAGGTCCACGTCGTTGGTTGCTCTGGGGGGGGCGTGCAGTCCGTAGGCGATGGCACCGCCGACGGCGTAGGGGATCGCGCTGCGCTCCAGCTCGTCGGCCAGACGGCGCGCGACGTCGGGGGCGGTCGGAATCTCAGCGGCCACGGTACTGATCACGGAGCCGAGCCAGCAGTCGCTGGCTCGCGTCAGGGAGCGGGTCCTGCCAGTCCAGCACACGCCGGGGGTCAGCCTGCTGCGCGGTGAGCTCCGCGGCCATTCGGCACAGCGCCTCCATGATCCGGGCGCGCTCTTCCAGCGTGGTGCCCGCGGCACCGGCGACATCCAGCGCCACATCCTCGGCGTCCGTGCGGTCCACGAAGGTGAGAGGCAGCGGCTGCTTCATGCTCCCATTGTAGCCTATTGAAGCTCCTGGTGGTCGGCGTCCTCCGATGGCAGCGAGATGCACCCCACAACCCCACGTGTGCTGGGGTCCGTGCAAATCGAGGGACCATGCGGCATGGTGGGCCACAAATGCATCCAATCGGATGCAAATCGAGGGACCATGCGGCATGGTGGGCCACAAATGCATCCAATCGGATGCAAATCGAGGGACCATGCGGCATGGTGGCTCCAAATGCACCACCGGCGGACTTCAGCTCCTGGCCGCTCGGCCTGATCGTGCAGCATCGCCACTCTGCCCACCTATATGAAGGTCAGGCCGACGGCACGCGGCGGCGCCAAAGCAGCAGCCCGATCCCCAGCAGCAGCAGCAGCGCGTTCCCGGGCGTGACGTCCCGGGCGTGCCCCACGCGGCAGCAGCCGTCGTCCTCCGGAGCGTACACCGGTCCGGCGTCACCGACGCCGTCGCTCGGCGATGCATCGCCGTTGACGCTCTGGTCGGTCTTCGCCGTATCGGTCGGAGTCTTCCCGTCCGACGGGCCAGCGTCCTGGCCCGTCCCGTCGTGCGCCACGCTGTCGGGTTTCGCGCCGTCGTGTGCCGTCAGGTCCGCACCGCCCAGCTCGACGTTGAGCGCCTGGTCGGTCGCCGCGGCCTCGAGCCCAACGGGTAGATCTGCCGGGGCCAGATCTACCGGGGCGAGCTGGTCCGGCACGGGTGCCGCGTCGGGCACGCCGGCGTCCACGGCGATGGGTGGCACGGAGCAGCCATTTGTCCCTGGTGGCGGCGGCGCCGCGCAGGTCGAGACCTTGTACAGCTGCACCACGGCGTTGACATCGTCGGGATCGAGCAGGCGTTTGGACGTATCACCGTAGCCGATGCCGGGGGCCATGGTGGCCGTCGGAACATTGGACCCGGCGATTCCGATGACCTGCCCGACGAAGGCGGTCATCTCGTTCTGCAGGTCGAGGATCAGGAGCGGGATGCTTCCGCCGCTTCCGTTCCACTTGTAGTTGAAGGCGTTGATCGCGATGGACCCCGAGAGGATCTTACCCTGTCCGTCGTGAACGAAGTACATGTAGGCCACGTACTGGCTGCTGGTGGGAAAGCCCGTGGCGCTGGAGTACCAGAAGACGTTGATCGTGCCCGTGGACTGGGTGAACTCCACCGCGCTCGGTGCGCAGGGAGCCTGAAAGCACGGGGTGAAGGAGGTGGTCTTCTTCAGCTTCAGCGTCGAGCAGCTCACACCGCTCCAGGTGGCGAAGGCCGCATCGATCGCCGCCAGCAGCTGGGGATCGGTGAGGTTGCTCGAGACGCGGTAGTCCACCGGGCTCCAGCCCCAGGAGACATACGGGCTGGTGGCGCCGGTGACGGTGGTCAGGCAATAGGCATGGGCCTGGCTGGTGGCCAGCACGACCAGCAGCAGTCCGAGCCCCGTGCTTCGCATCAGTCCTCCACGGCCGGGCCTAGTCGGTCTCTCGCCCCTCGAACAGGATCGGACCGACCTTGTGCACCGCGCGGCCGCCGCTCGAGGTGTCCTCGCGCACGATCACGCGGAAGACGGAGTAGACCTGGTTACAGTTCAGATCGCCCAGGGCATGGGCGTAGCCCAGGGCCATCTGGTCGGAGGTGGCCTGCTGGGCCAGGATCCAGGCATAGCGGTAGCGGAAGTTCTCCGTGGGCGCGAAGAGCAGGGACTTCCAGGGCTCGACCGAGAACCCACCCGAGTTGGCAGGAAACACGCCGCCCGTCTGGTCACAGGACTGGGAGTGGGTGATCGCCGGGGCATAACCGGTGCTGCTCTGCGGCAGCTGGTTGACTTTGATCGTCGGGGTCTGGTTGGCGTCGCCGCCGGTGTTTCCGCCGCCGGTGTTACCGCCGCCGGTGTTACCGCCGCCGGTGTTGCCGCCGCCGGTGTTACCGCCGCCGGTGTTGCCGCCGCCGGTGTTGCCGCCGCCGGTGTTGCCGTCGCCGCCGGTGTTGCCGCCGCCGGTGTTGCCACCGCCGTGGTTCCCGCCACCCCCGTGGTTCCCATGCTGGTTCTGGTTCTGGTTCTGGTTCTGGTTGGTGGTGCCGCCCGAGTTGGCGTTGCTGTTGGCGTTGGCGTTGGCGTTGGCCGCCGAGTTGGAGTTGCTGTTGGCGAAGGCGTTGCTGTTGGGGTTGGCGTTGCTGTTGGCGTTGGCGTTGCTGTTGGGGTTGGCGTTGCTGTTCTGGGTCGGGTTGTTCTGCGGGGGAGCCCCGATGGAGGCGGCCGGGGTCAGAGGAACCAGCGACGCCTGGATCTCGGCCGTGTGCTGGTGATAGTACAGCATGGCTCCGTCCGCGATCTTGGACAGCGAGAGTGTCGCCTCCACCGACTTGCTCTTGTTGATGTATCCCATGAACGTCGGGATCGCCATCGTCGCCAGGATACCAATGATGGCCACGACCATCATCAGCTCGACCAGGGTGAAGCCGTCGTGTCGCTGCCTTGTCATGACTTGTCTCCTGTAGATATCTTGCTTCCAACGGTGATGGGTTGGGTCATCACCTTACTGCTCTCGTGTTTGCCGTCCGACGCGGAGACCTGCACCTGATACGTGGTGCCGGCTGCCACGCGATCCGCGGGCAGCGTGCCCGAGGACTCGATCTCGATCACCTTGCCGTTGCTGATCCAGTGGTAGGTCAACTGCAACGGATCGCCGTCCGGATCGAAGGCCACGGTCCGGGCCTGCAGGTCTCCTTCGGGCAGCTGGGTCAACCGCACATCCATCACGCTCGGGATCCCCTGCGCGAGCTGTGCCTCGGTGGCGCCGGCCAGGTGGTTCACCGCCTCCACCCCGTCGCGATCTTGATGGAACTCCGTGTGCTCGGTCGGCGCCGAAGATCCAAACAGCAGCGCCAGCCGCCCACCGCCCAGCAGAAGCACGAGGACGAGCAGCACATTGCGCCGTCGGGTTCCGGCCTGGTAGCTCTGTTCGGCCTGCTCCACCAGCGCGGGTTCGGTCGTGGGCTGGTCGGGCCGGGGCTCTGGCTTGGCCAGCACCCTCGAGCGTTGCGTCACCACGCGCTGGAGTGTCAGCACCAGGTCTGACAGCTCGGTCCGGGGCTCGGCGATGACTTCGTCGGTGTCCGGGGCCTCGGCCAACACAGTCGTCGCTTCAGCCACGCAGGTTTGGGCGGCTTCGATCACCGCTGTCAGTCGCTTGCGCTCGGTGTCCTTGGTCCGCTTGATCTCGGCCAGGCGCTCGTTCACGTCGAGGATCGCGTGCTGGATCGGTCCCAGGTGTGGGCTCGCCACAACGGCGACCTCGGGTGCGGTGAATCGGTCCAGCAGCGTGGCGACGGAGGGGTTGTAGGCGCTGGTCTTCTTCTCCTCCACCACGCTGCGGTACTCGTTGGTGGACGCCTCCTCATCCACTACCTCGTCCACGGGACTGGCCTTCTTGGTGGGCTCAGGTGGGTCGGGCTCCACGGCGATGTTGACTCTGATCTCGAGCGCGAGCGGATGTTTTCCCTGGTCGGTCATCGTCTCTATTGATCTATCGGATATGTTGTAGACGATCATAAGGTATCAACGAGGTAATTGCACGAATCCGGATGGTTGCGCGCACCTTGTCGGGGTGAGTACGCGCATGTATGTCCCGACGGAAGAGTGTCCGGTGGCCAGCGACTGCTGCACGGCGGGGCAGACCCCATGCGGGGTGTACACCAACCACTACAGCTGTGACGGCGGAAAGTGCCGGTACACGGGATGTGCCTCGGGCGGGGAGTGCGTGTCCTATGCCCAGTCGCTGGGGCTCCCCGACGCGGCGAGCTACGTCTGTCAGGCGCAGGCGTGCTACGGCACCGGCTACTGGACCCCCAAGCCCAAGCCCTGCAGCCAGCCATCCGACTGCTGTCTCACATCTTCTGTGCCGTGTGGTGTCTACTCCAACCGCTACCGATGCGAGGCGGGGGGCTGTGTGCTCGATGGCTGCACCGGGAAGGCGGACTGTACGAGCTACGCAGGTTCGCTCCAGCTCCCGGACGCCAGTCAGTACAACTGCGTCGTCTACTGAGGTTGCTGGCGAATGTCGGCCAGCGCCTGATCGAGGATGGTCAACGCCTGCTTGACGTCGCTCTCCTGCAGCAGCATCGGCGGGGCGATGCGCATCACGTTGCCGTACAGGCCGCCCTTGCCCACGAGCAGCCCGCGCTTGCGCGTGTGTTCCATCAGCGCCACGGCCTGAGCCGGCGCCGGCTCCCGGGTCTTGCGGTCCTGCACCAGTTCCAGCGCCTGCATCAACCCCATGCCGCGGACCTCGCCGATCACCGTGTGCTCCCGCGCCAGATCGTCCAGGCCGGCCCGCAGCATCGCACCCAGCCGGGCTGAGCGCTGCAGCACCTGCTCCTTCTCGATGACCTCGATGGTCGCCAGCGCGGCGGTGCAGCTCACCGGGTTGCCGCCGAAGGTGGAGATGGTCAGGGCCTTGAAGCTGCTCGCCACATCCTCGGTGGCGACGGTGACGCCCATGGGCAGGCCGTTGGCCACACCCTTGGCCATGGTCATGATCTCGGGCTCGACACCGTAGTGCTCGATGCCGAACATCTTGTCTCCGGTGCGGCCGAAGCCGGTCTGCACCTCGTCGCTGATGAACACGCCGCCGTACTTGCGAATGATGGGGACCGCCACCTGGAAATACTCCGGCGGCGGGACCACGAAGCCGCCCACGCCCTGGATCGGCTCGGCCAGCAGGCCGGCGACGGCACCCCGGGTCTCGGTCTGGATCAGCTCCTCGATGTCCCGCGCGCAGCGCAGGTCGCAGGCGGGGTAGGTCAGCCCCATGGCGCAGCGGTAGCAGTAGGGTGCGTGGGCGTGCTTGATGAAGGCGATGGCGGTGGGGATCGCGCGCCACGCGGCGTGGGCCGTCAACGTCTGGGCCAGGATCGAGCGGCCGGAGTAGCCGTGGCGCAGGGCGATCAGCTCCTGGTTCCCGGTGGCCAGCTGGGCCAGCACCACCGCGGTCTCGTCCGCCTCGGTGCCGGAGTTGGTGAAGAAGCTGCGGGTCAACCCCCCGGGGGTGATGCGGGCCATGGTCTCGGCCAGCTCGACGATGGGCTGCGTGGGGTAGAGCGTCGAGGTGTGCTGCAGCCGCTGTAGCTGGGCCACCACCCGATCGGTCACGGCCGGGAGGCAGTGACCGAGGCTGACGGTGAGGATGCCGCCGAAGAAATCGAGATAGCTCCGACCGTCGGCGCCGCGGACCTGCAGGCCGGAGGCCGACTCCACCACCAGCGGCTCCCTGTAGTAGTTGATCACCGACGGAAAGAGGAACCGCGCGTGCTTGTCGCGGATCTGTGCTGCGTCCATGAGTCACCTCCGGCGCCAGAGTATCACACTCGGCAGTGATCTTTTTCTCCGCCGATGTGGCCATTCTCCGCCGATGTGGCCAGCCACTCCCGGAGATGTCCGTCGACTGCCGGAACGTGGCCCGCGGCAACCGTGGGTGATCCTGGCCATGCGCGGTGGCCCGCCTCTTGCTCTGACGCACCCCGAGAGGAGACAACGATGCGAACATTCATTCTGTGTCTTGGCATCTTCGTACTTGGCGCCCCCGGCCTGGCCCAGGCCCGCCTGCCGCGGGGGGTTCAGGTCCAGCTGAACCGGTCGTCCACGGGGCACCTGTTTGGCGCCTACAACGGGCAGTCGCTGGGCGGTCACCTGATCTACGGGGTGGCCAACGAGCGGGCCGTGGCGCGGGCCATCGGGGGTCGCGTCTCACCGAAGGCGATCCAGTTCGTTCGGGTGCAGACGAACCCCACCCGATGCTCCCCGGAGCTGAAGCGGTACATCGACGTCGCCACACGGAAGCTCGATCGTTTCGCCAACCACGAGCGGCAGAAGGCGGAGCGCATCGGTCTGCGCTACGCCATGGACTTCGGGTACATCCTGGCCCACAACGAGCTGGTCGGGCTGTTCCGCCAGGGAATGACCGGCCGGGTGATGGTGGTGGGCAAGGATGTGTCGCGTCCCACGTTGCTGACCCGCCGCTGACGGCCGTGGCCGCGCGTGACAGGCGGCGGATCTGCAGACAGGGGGTTGCACTCCGAAGTCATGCGGAGCTCGGCGGTCCAACGATCTCGCTGACCTTCCGGGATTCGGCGGAGGCACGCGGCTTGCAGCGACACGGGGCATGTCGCCACGCCATGTCCTGGTCGTCGTCGTGCTGCTCGGGGGCGGTACGAGCTGTGTCGACGAGCTCGCCGCACCGGCAGCCCTGGTGTCCCGTTCGTCGACCGCCACGTCCTCCTATCGCGACCCAACGACGGGGGTTGTGTTCGAGCCGGGTGACGAGGTCTCGGTCACGGCAGAGCAGTTCGCCGAGGAGGATCCGGGGACGATCCGCGCGATCTACACCCTCGCCACCCTGACCCGCGTCGCGATCTCGATCGACGTGTGGCACAACCCGGCCCGGGTCCCGCTGGCGCAGTGGTTCGATCGTCACCTGGGTTTCATGCGCGACGGGCACGCGATCATCGGCTGGGCTCCGGTGTCCCGGCGGCGGGCGCAGGGGATGATCATCGACCGGCTGCGTACGCCGCAGGCGTTCGCACAGCGCGTCGCCATCGTCGCGCTTCAGGATCGGGTGCTGCGCATCACGTGCCACCGACAGGATGACGTCTCCCGGAAGAGCGGAGCGGAGCACGCGAGATGTGACCGGCTGTTGGCGAGCCTCGACCTCGAGGAGGTGAGGCCGTGAGGGCCGTGGCGCTGGCCGTGGTGCTGCTGCTCGGCCGCCCCGCGGGCGCCGTGTCGCAGTGCGGTGACCAGAATGACTCGTGCAAGTGCGGGGTGAACAACCCCTACCCCTGCTGCAGCAACGGCGGCAACTGCACCTGGTGGGCCTGGGAGGCAGCGTGCTGTAACTGGGGCGTGGGCCTGCCCGGATGGGGCAACGCGAACCAGTGGGCCGGCAACGCCAAGGCCAACCCGAAGTACGAGGTCAAGAGCGCGCCGGTGGCCGGCAGCATCGGTGTGCGGGTCAGCGGGACCTACGGACACGTGGTGTGGGTCAAGTCGGTGAGCGGGTCTTCGATCACCGTGTCGGAGATGAACTGCTGGGGCGGCTATGGTATGCAGACGGCGACCTACAGCGCGAACTACTTCGACGGGGGCTTCATCGTGCAGAAGACCACCTGCGCCTGCACCGCGGGCCAGACGCAGTCCCAGGACTGCGGCGACTGCGGGACCAAGACGCGCACCTGCACCAGCAGCTGCCAGTGGGGGGCGTGGAGCAGCTGCAGCGGGGAGGGGGTGTGCAGCGCGCAGCAGACCGAGACCAAGGACTGCGGCAACTGCGGCGCCAGGACGCGGACCTGCAGCAGCAGCTGCCAGTGGAGCGCGTGGAGCACCTGCGCTGGCGAGGGGACCTGCAGCCCCGATGCGACCCAGAGCCAGAGCTGTGGCCCCGACGACGGGTTGCAGCAGCGTCGGTGCGGAGACGACTGCCAGTGGGAGCCGTGGGGCAGCTGCGTCTCCACCGACGGTGGACCGACGCCGGACCTCGGCCCCGGCGTTGGCCCGGACCTGGGCCTGCCAGGGCAGGATGCAGCGCCGAACGGGGCCGTGGGTACACTGGTCGTGGGCGGGTGCCAGGTGGGCGACGCGGGGAATGGCGGGACGAGCCTGCTGCTGATCCTGCTGTTGCTGGTGCTGCGTCGCCGGTGCTAGGTTAGGGCCATCCACCTGTAGACCTGTAGACAGAAGCCTGCACCGTAATCTGGAATATCTCAGCGAAATTGTGCCGGAATTTGTCTTTTCAGCCGGGGAACTTCAGGTTAGTACGTCGAATCCGAAGTTCCTTCCGAGTTGACTCTGATGGTGCCGCAGCTCGGCGACAGGTCGGTGACCATGTTCCCCCCAAGACACAGTGAGATGGCTACCGGTCCGGAGCCGTTCGGCTGGTGACCGGGTCTGACGTGGCGGGGGCGGACCGATCGAGGTGAGGTGGTCGGTCACCTACCCCCGACCGATCCGCTTTCGAGGACCGAACGGGATGGGGTGACGCTCACCTACCCCCGACCGGTCCGCTTTCGAGGACCGCTCGACCCAGGGTGGTGAGTCACCTACCCCCGATCGGTCCACTTGGCGCCCAACACCCTCGGATAGACAAGGAGGCAAGTGGCTGAACACGCTCGGCCCGGGCGTCTCGAGCGCCTTCACAGCTATTGGCGAACGCTACTTCTTCGGCTTGGGCACGGGCTTCGGCGCGGGCACCGGCGGAACATCCTCTCCCTTGCACGCCTTCAGACAGGGCACGAGGCACTTCGTGTCGGTCTTGCACGTGGCATAGCAGTCATCCCTGCAGGCGGCCGACGCCGTACCGGTCCCCAGGGTGACTCCCAGCGCGATGAACAGCATCAGTGCGACAAACCGCATGTGTTCCTCCTCTTGTGAGACCGCAGTGAAACCAGCGAAACCAGCGAGCCCTACAGCCCGGTGAGCCGGTTGAACGCCTCGATCAGTCGGTCCCACTCGTCGACCTGGGTGAAGGTCTCGGTCCAGAAGTCAGGCTCCCACAGCTCGCGCAGCTCCTCCACGTCCCGCCCCTGCTGCTCGACCCAGGTGAAGTACTTGAAGTTGTGCAGCGCCTTGCGGTCGAAGTAGTTGAGCTCGCGCATGTGGTCGATGCCCACGCCCTCGAGGTAACGCGCGAAGTCGGCGCCGGCCTGAGCCTCGTCGTAGGGTCCGTGGGCGTCGCGCAGCTCCTGCATCCGGCTGCCGTACAGCTCCATCGAGTCGGTGAGCGGCGTGAACAGGATGTCCCGCCCGTCCATCTCGTAGTAGCGGGCGGTCTTGATCGCCGTGACCACGTTGCTGATGGAGGAGATGCCCAACAGCGGCAGCTGCTCCACCAGCTCGGCCGGCGCGCCCTGCCGCTCGAGGAACGCCTGACCCGCCGGCTCGTTGAACAGCCGCACGAGGCTCATGCACTGCTCGTCGTCCACGGCGCACACCATGTCGGTGTTACGGACGTTGTGCACCCACGGGATGTGCTTGTCGCCGATGCCCTCGATGCGGTGCCCGCCGAATCCCAGCTGCAGCAGCGTCGGGCACTGCAGCGCCTCGCTGGCCACCACGCGCAGGTGGGGGAAGCAGGTGCGCAGGTAGTCGCCGGCGGCGATGGTGCCCGCCGAGCCGGTGGCCGAGATGTAGCCTCCCATGCGGGAGTTGTCGTTCTTGATGCGGTTGTAGATCTCCTCGATGATGCTGCCCGTGATCTGGTAGTGCCAGATGGAGTTACCAAACTCCTCGAACTGGTTGAAGATCACGCAGTCGGGGCGGGTCTTCCGGATCTCCCAGCACTTGTCGTAGATCTCCTTGACGTTGGACTCGCACCCCGGGGTGGCGATGACCTCGGCGCCGATGCTCTTGAGCCACTCGAAGCGCTCGCGGCTCATCTCTTCGGGCAGGATCGCCACGGCGGTGCAGGCCAGCAGCGCGCAGTCGAAGGCGCCACCGCGGCAGAAGTTGCCCGTGGAGGGCCACACCGCCTTCTGCGTCGTGGGGTCGAAGTTGCCCGACACCAGGCGCGGGACGAGGCAGCCGAAGCCAGCCCCGACCTTGTGCGCCCCGGTGGGGAAGTACTTGCCCACCAGACCCACGATACGCGCCGGCACCCCGGTCAGCGTGGAGGGGAACTCGATCCAGTTGCCGTCGTTAAACAGCCCGCCCCGCTCCACCGGCTCGTTCTTCCAGGTGATGCGGAACAGGTTGACCGGATCGATGTCCCACAGCCCGACCTGGCGCAACCGCGCCTTGATCCCGTCGGGGACGGTGTCGGGGTTCTTCTGCTGGGCGAAGGTGGGGATGATGATGTTGCGCTCACGACAGCGCTGAGCGGTCTTGCGCAACACATCCTCGTTGATGTTGTCGATGATTCTCATGAGCGGCTCCTGAAGATTTGCGGAATCCTACGTCAGTCGGGGCGAAACGTCACCACCTTGGTTGGTCCACAGCACACGCGCGGGCATACAGGGGAGGGCCAGATGCTTCAAGACCCGCTCGGTGTTGGGGTCCGTGTAGATCGCCGGACCATGCAGCATGGTGGCCCCAAATGCACGCCCATGGCGGACAGATCGGCGGACCATGGTGTGAGGGCGACTACGACGGATCGTACGTCAGCAGCAGGCAGGGGTTGCCGTCCCGGCGGACCACGCGGATCTCGGGGGTCATGGGCTGGTTCAGGTCCACGACCACGCGGTAGTTCCCGAAGACCAGCGGCGTCACCGACAGCGTCCCCACCACGGTGCCCTTGGTCGCCCGGGACCATGACACCTTGTCGCCCCAGTCCACGTCGCTGAGCACGACCGTGGTCCGCTCCCAGGTGGAGTGGACCTTGTAGCGCGCCCGTCCGAGGGGGATCGTCACCTGCTCGGTTCGACCGCGGATGCTGAAGCTCGGCTGATCGCTGGCGGGCAACGCCAGAGCTTTCGGGTCGGAGGCGGCATACAGCGCACGGCCGCGGGTGCCGGACTCGACGGCCACGGCCCGAGCCTGGGCCGCCTGCATCTTCTGCCAGGAGGCCTCGGCCTTGAGCCACGCCATCTCGGCCTTGACCTTGTCGGCCTTGACCTTGTCGGCCTTGACCTTGTCGGCCTTGACCTTGTCGGCCTTGACCTTGTCGGCCTTGGCTGGCGAGCGGTCCTGGCGGGAAGCAGCCTTGAGTTGCGCGGCTTCCTCGCGGGCGCGCCGGGCCTCGGCGCTGGCCAGTGCGGCCTGCTGCCGCGCTTGCTGCGCCTCGAGCTTCAAGCGCGCCGCCTCGGCCCGCGCCTGCTGAGCCTGCCTGGCCTCGGCCCGCGCCTGGCGCGCGCCGTCTGCCTCGGCCCGCAGCTGCACCATCTCGGCCTTGAGCCGCGCTGCCTCCTGACGCGCGCGGTCCGCCTCGGTCTTGAACCGCGCCGCCTCCGCCGCCTGCCGATGCTGCAGCCCCGCCCGCGCATCGTTCAATGTGCTGCGCAACCGGACTGCTTCCCCGCGCGCCTGGTCCGCTTCGGCCTTGAGCCGCGCCGCCTCCTGACGCGCCTGCTCCGCCTCGGACCTGAGCTTCTGCGCCTGAGCCAGACTGCGCCGTGCTTGTTCCTGAGCCACGCTGGCAGCACGGGTCTGGGCCAGCGCCGCGAGCTTCGCCTTCTGCGCCTCCTCCCACACGCCCCGGGCGCGAGCCAGCGCCGCCTCCGCCTGATGTGTCTGGGTCAGCGCCAGCGCACGCTCGGCGTCCAGCTGTTTGCGCTGCTGGTCCTGACTCGCCCGGGTCGCGCTGCGAGCCTTGGTCCAGCTGGCTTCGGCCAGCGCACGAATGCTCTCGGCCTGTTGTTTCGCCCGATCTGCATCCGATTTGGCCCGCACGGCCTCGTCGTTGAGTCGACGCGCTTCCGTGACGGCGAGCGCGGCCTGGGTGGTGTCGTTCTTGTGCGCCTCGGCCTGCTGGCGCATGGCCTCCGCCTGCGACCTGAGACGATCGACTTCTCGCCGTCCCAGCTCTGCCCGGCCGAATGCCTGCTGAGCCTCGTCGTGGATCCGTCGGGCCTCCGCCAGCGCCTTGCGCGCCTTGGCCCCCATCGCCAGGGCCAGCGCCTTCTCGGCGGTGGCCTGCGCCGCCAGCGCCTTGCTCCGCTTGGCCTCCGTCAACGCCTGGTTCATGCTGCTCTTTGCCTGCTTCGCCTCGTCGCGCGCCCGTTGCGCGTCCCCGACGGCGGCCTGAGCCTTGAGCTCCAGACGTCGGATCGTCTCACGCTCCTGCGTCAACCGCTGGGCCAGCTCCCGGGCCAGCTTCTTCGACGACCTGCGGGCCTTGCGCGCGACCTGGCGGACGCGCTTGGCCTCGGCCAGCGCCTGGCGTGCTCTGGCCGCCAGCGCCCTGGCCTGATCCATCTCCTGCGCCGCCTGCTGCGCCAGCCGTTTGTCCGCGGTGGCTTGCTTCGCCAGTGCCTGAGCCCGGGCCGCCTGCTGCTCGGCCTGGGCCCTGGTTTGCCTGGCCTCATCCAACGCCTGGCGCGCCCTGGCTGCCAGCCCCAGCGCACGATCCTTCTCGACCTGGGCCGCCTGGGCCAGACGACGGCTGGCCTCCTCCTCCCCTCGCGCGCGCTTCACCTCGGCCTGGGCCCTCGTCGCCTCGGTGCGGGCCTGATCGGCCAGGGCCCGCGAGGCCGACGCCTCCTGGCGTGCGCGGGTCGCATCGTCCCGCGCCGCCTGGGCATCGGCCAGCGCCCTGCTGGCCCTGGCGGCGAGCTCATCCGCACGCTGCTTCTGAGCCAGGACCATCTGTGCCTGCTTGCTATTGCCGTCGGCGCGAGCACGAAGCGCCTCCTTGCGCGCGCTCTCGGCAGCATCCTTCGCCTGGCTCGCCTCCTGGCGCGCCTTCTGCGCGTCGGCCAGCGCGGCCTGAGCCCGGGCGGACAGGGCCTGCGCCAGCTGCTTCTCCGCGGCGGCCCGACGCATCAGACTCTTCAGCGCCTCACCTTCGGCCCGCGCCTGGTTCGCCTCCTTGCGCGCCTCGCTGGCCACCCTGCGTGCGGCGTTGGCCTCCTGCCGTGCTCGCTGCGCCTCGGTCTCCAGCTGTGTTAGCCGTGAGTGCGCTTGCGTCGCGTCGGCCTTGACCCGGCTCGCCTCGCCTCTCGCCTGGGCCAGCTCGGCCTCTGCTCTGAGTCGAGCAGCCTCGGCCTGTTGCAGGCGTTTGGAATCGTTTCGGGTCGAGTGCGCCTGCGCCTGCTCCGCCTCGCGCCGCAGTCGGTCCGCCTCGGTCCGCGCCTCGCTCAGCGCAGCCTCTGCCTGCCGACGAGCGGCTTCGGCCTGTTCGGTCCGCGCCCGGGCCTGTTGAACGAGGGAGGGGTCCGCCGTGGCGGCAGGCGTTGCCGTCGGTGGTTCGAGCGCGGTGATGGTGATCACCAGATCGTTGCCCTGAACCACGACCTGCGACGCCACCCTTCGTCGAAGGCCCACGGTGAGTCGAATCCCCGACCAGCTCCCCTTGCGCACCTTGCTCGCCGCCACGTGGGATACGGCCCAGCTCCCGACGTCGACCCATCGCGCCACCTTGCCCCGGGAGGTGTTGGACAGGTCAACGACCAGCCGGGAAGGCTCCTCCAGCTTGAACACCGCGAAGGCCGGCGTCTTCGAGCAGTGGAGCCGGACCACGGTCTGTCCCGGTAGCGCGTCTCGCACCACCTCCATTCCGGACAGGGCGGGCTGTCCCCATGCCGCCGCCGAGAGGCTCACAAGGGCTGCAACAATCGATACTTTCACCAGGATCCCCATCAGTCACTCCTCGATGCTGATGGCTGCTAGGGTACCTGGCGGAGAGAGGGGGGCAACTTCTTGTACATTCTGCCCGGGCTGTCACACTGGGTAGGTACTGCCCCGAGGAAGGGTTACATGTCCTGATGCGTAGGACGTACCCAGGAGCGTTCATGCGATCCAGTGTCCAGCTGATCAGGAAGACGGTGTTTTTCTTGATTGGTATGGCTGTACTGGGTTCCACCGTCTACGCCGTGGTGCTCAGAGCCATGCCAGACCCGCAGCCATCCTCGATCCCACGGGTCACTCCACCCATCCAGATCTGGGGGCAGGTCGTCACCCCGCCGGCGTCGGTCACCCCGGCGTCGGTCACCCCGCCGGTGTCGGTCACCCCCGTGGATCGACTTCAAGAAGGCAACACCGCCGTGAGTCGCAGCACCCCTCACCAGGCCATGAACGGCCGTGGAGCCAGACCCCGAACTCCTGGTCCACCGCTCGACAACGGTGGCGGCGTGATGGCGCACTTCAAGGCCGCGCCGCCGCCCTCGGTCCACCCCGCGACCCTGGACCGTGAGACCATCGCGCGCGTCATGAGTTCGATCAACCGCCGCGTCCAGCTGTGCTACGACACGACCATGGTTCCGGGCCAGGTGGACCTGGTGTTGACGGTGGAGCCCAGCGGACGGGTGCAGCACGCCAGCGTCTCCGCCGACTCCAGCACCGCGACCTGCATCCGCCAGCTGGCCCACACCCTCCGCTTCCCGCCCTTCGCCGCCGAGCCGATCACGATCCGCTATCCCTACTCCTTCCGCTGAGCTTCACCTATACTGCTCGACGTGGGCAAACGTAGCGGCAGCGCCGATCTTCCGCTCCACGGTGGACGGGTTCCGATGTGGCTCGCCTCGCGCATGGCCCGACTCGGGCGCGTGGTGGTGGAGGCGCTGATCCTGCACTACGGGCGGGACGAGCTTCTGCGTCGGCTGGCCGACCCGTTCTGGTTCCAGTCGCTGGGCTGCGTGATGGGCATGGACTGGCACTCCTCGGGCATCACCACCAGCGTGATGGGGGCTCTCAAGCGCGGGCTGGCCCCGGTGCAGAAGGACCTCGGGCTCTTCATCTGTGGCGGTCGCGGTCGCCATTCGCAGCAGACACCCGACGAGTTGATCCAGGTCAGCAACGCCGTGGGCCTGGACGGAGACGCGCTGGCGCGAACCAGCCGGCTGGTGGCCAAGGTGGACAGCGCCGCGGTCCAGGACGGCTTCTCGCTCTACCTGCACTCCTTCGTGCTGGCCAGCGACGGATCGTGGGCCGTGGTGCAGCAGGGGATGAACACCCAGCGCCGGCAGGCCCGACGCTACCACTGGCTGTCCAGCGGACTCCAAAGCTTCGTCGAGGCGCCCCACACCGCCATCGAGGGCGAGAACCAGGGACAGATCCTCAACCTCACCGACCGCCGCGCCCGGGAGGCGCGCCAACAGCAGCTGGAGCTCGTACATCGCGGCCCCGAACCGGCGCTGGACGCGGTGCGTTCCCTGCGCCGGCTGCAGATGCCCGCGCACCACGACGTACGCTTCTCCGACGTGATGCTTCGCCGGCTTCACGCCACCCTCACGGCAGCGGCCGACGCGCCAGACTTCGAGTCCCTGCTGTTGACCCCGGGGCTGGGCGCGCGCACGGTGCAGGCGCTGGCGCTGGTGGGCGAGGTGATCCACGGCGCACCGTCGCGGTTCGATGATCCCGCGCGGTTCTCCTTCGCCCACGGGGGCAAGGACGGTGACCCGTTCCCCGTGCCGCTCACGGTCTACGACCAGACGCTCACGGTCCTGCGACGGGCCGTGGAGCAGGCGCGGCTGGGCAACGACGAGAAGCTCCACGCCCTGCGCCGGCTGGACCAGCAGGCGCGCCTGGCGGAACACGGGCTGCGGAGCGTGGGAGCCGACCGCGAGGCCGGGCTGCCGCTGGCCGCGATCGTCCACCGCGAGCGCGGGCGGTCGGCGAGCCTCGGTGGACGGACGGTCCACGACGACCGAGCCGAAGCTCCAGCCAGACACGGAAGGAGCGTGCGGCGACAGTTGACGCTGCCCGGGCTGGAACAACCACGCACTCGATGAAGCGGTGCGCGCCCACGGGCGTGCTCCACTCCACACTCCAGAGTGGCTCCCCGACTTCGCGCGTGGAGTTGAGGTTGGATCGCGGCCCGTGTAGAGTGATCGGTGCGATCCCGACAGCTTGAGGAGCGGAAATGCGTGGGTGTGCATCTGTCGTCTCATCTCTTTTGGTTCTGTCGCTGTACTTCCCCGAGGCACTCGCCCAGAAACCGGGCGCCGACGACACTCTGGCCAAGCAGTACTACAAGCTGGGCGAGGAGCTGTACAATCGCTCGGACTATGAGGGCGCGCTGAGGCAGTTCCAGCAGGCGTACCGCGCGTCCCCCCGCCCGGCCTTCCTGTACAACATGGCGCGCTGCCACGAGTCCCTGGGCCGACCCAGGGAGGCCGTGGAGAACTACGAGAAGTACCTCGAGTCCAGGCCGGCCAACGAGCCGGTGATCCGGGCCCGCATCGCCAACCTGAAGAAACGGCTGCCGGCCGAGCAACCGCCGGCCACGCGGCCCGCGATCACGCCGCCGGTGAGTTCGCCGACGGTGCCAGTGAAGCAGCCCCGGACCACGGTGACGCAGCCGCGGACCACGGTGACGCCGACCCGAACGCCCGACCCGCTGCCGGTTCGACCGCCGCGCAGTCAGTGGAAGCGGACCTTCGGATGGGTCCTGGTGGGGGTCGGTGGAGCAGCCTTGATCACCAGCGTGATCCTCGGGGTCAAGGCGAAGCAGGTGCAGGGCGAGCTGGAGCAGGCCAGCGCCCAGAACCCACCCGAGCTCTACTCCGACTGGCGCGACAAGGAGGACCAGGGGAGCGCCCTGGCGGGGGCGCAGATCCTGACCCTGGGCGTGGGGGCCGCCACCGCCATCGCGGGTGGCGTGCTGGTGTTTCTGGACCTGCGCGAGGAGCGGCAAGCTCGACGAGCCTCGATCAGTCCCACCTTGACCCGCGGCGGCGCGTTCGTCGCCGGCACCTGGCGCTTCTGAGGAGAAGAGCATGCGACACCTGCTGGCCATCACACCCCTGATGCTCTTTGCTGGCTGTTTCAACCCGAGCTACTCCGAGGACATCTCCTTCACCTGCAAGATCCAGCAGGAGAAGAACTGTCCCGACGACTACGTCTGCATGCCGGAGGGCAACCCGGACCTGGGCCGCTGCCATCGCACGTGCGACCGGGACAAGCCGAACTGCGCCGCGGGCAACAGCTGTATCCAGCTTCCGAACTACACCCCCGTGACCCATGTCTGCGTGCGAGGCGCCGCGGGAGACGGCGGACCGACGCCGGGGTGCACGGGGCACATGAAGATCGGGCCGCTGCTGCCAGACTTCAACGACCAGAACACGCTGTTCGACGTGGCGGTGGACAGCCAGGGGCGGGCGCACGTGGTGTACATCGACGACCAGGGGAGGCTCGTCGAGGACGTCCGCAACGCCAACGGCACGTCCCACGCTCATCACGCAACGACAAACAACACCAGCGCGCAGCTTGTCGCCGCCGCCATCGACCGCAACGACCGGCTGCACATCGTGTATGCAAGCCCGAACGCAGGCGCGGTTCATTACTGTACCAGGCTCGTGACCGACTCCACGGGCTGCCCGGAGCCAGACAGCGCAGCGATCATCAAGGTGGGCGGCCTGGGGGACCCTGACGCGATCCACGGCCTCGATCTGAGCGCCACCGCGGGACCGTCGGGACCAGTCGCAGTGCTGGTGGCATCGGTGCTGCTGGTCGCGGGCCAGGAGGCGCTGGTCTACGTCCAGCTCAAGGACCCTGCCATACCGGAGCACATCTGCTGGATCTACAGCCTCTCGCAGGAGCTGAACCATCCACGCATCGGCGCTGCACAGGGTGACGCGGTCCTGATCTCGGCCTTTGAGAACAACACGGTCACTGGCGACAAGCACAGGCTCTGGCGCATCGATGGGAACACGCAGAAGACCAACAACGTCTGTCTTGGCATGCCCGACGCGGTGCTGAACGCTCCCCTGTTCGGCGGCGTGGCGATCGGGAGCCAGGATACGCCGAACCTCCATCTCGCGCGCCCGGCGGCGGGCCCACCCAATGCCGTCCAGCACGCCGTCTGGGGCAACCCGCCCGTCACCGACCCGGTGTTCGAGACCACGGGCGATCTCGCCGCCCAGTCGGTGGACCTGGTGGTGGCCGGGGTGAGCCCGGTGGTCAGCGCCTTCACCGGAGACCCCAACGTATTCGCCGCACCCCACGTCTGGGTAGCCGGTACATCGGGTTGGCGTCTCTTGGACGCGCCCACTCCATTGACCGGCGGGAGCACCAGGCGGGGGGAGTTCACGCGCATGGCCGCGCGCCCGGGTGAGCCGATCCACGTGGTCC
>Ga0210044_10001703_pt1 | contig 33694 bp, 41 predicted proteins | sample CryGey13umfilter_2_FD_183959 | JGI IMG/M metagenome (GOLD analysis project Ga0210044, IMG submission 183959) | Groundwater microbial communities from aquifer in Utah, USA - Crystal Geyser 4/9/14 3 um filter (SPAdes) (version 2) | ecosystem: Environmental > Aquatic > Deep subsurface >...
TTCCCGAAAGCCAGACTACTGGTTTTAAAGTCAATGCTACCATAGTTGATAAAAACAGCTGTCTGAATGCTGCTGGCGGCAGTGAAATTGCCACCGGTACTGCTGCTGTCACCAAGACCTGGGTTTACAGGTCAGGAGTAGGAGCCAGTTGTTCTGCTAATGCCAACGATTGCTATCTTGATTTAACTGACTGCAATTTAGGACCTTGCGGAGGAAGCAGCGATGACACCGTTACCTCTACCTGCACTTTCAGTATGTGGTATGTGGCTGACCCGACTGATTCCACTTCCTATTATCCGACCGAAAACTGGCCGGCTTCTGTCAAGGCGGTAGATGACAATAATGCTTCTTCAACGACTGGAGCTTCAAGCGGAAGCGAGATGAAAAGCTACACGGCTTACAGCCTTGTTACCAACATCACTCTTGATTACGGTACGGTTGGAGCCGGGGATACCAGTTCAGAAGCTACCACTACTGTGGAAGCGACCGGCAATACCGGTTTAGATAAAGAGGTTTCCGGACAGGATATGGAATCGGGCGCAAATGTTATTGCTATTGATCAGCAGCACGCTTCCACTACTTCAGGGTTTGCCTGGGCAACTGGAATTACGGCTACTTCCACCGCCACCGAACTGGAAATTAACTGCAAAAAGACGACCGCTACCGATACTCCGGCAACTTCAAGCGCTTACTGGCTGATAAAAATTCCTTTGGGAAAGGCAGCCGGAACTTACGATGGGACCAATACGATTGTTGGAGTGATTAACGAAACCAGCACCTGGTACTAATATTAAATAGAAACTGATAGAAACTAATAGAAACTGATAGAAACTTATCGTTACAATGAGTTTCTATAAATTTCGCGACCGAGCACTCAATTCGTTGAGTGCTCGGGAGCAAGTTTCAATAAGTTTCTGAATTGTGATTACATGAAGAAGACAGCCATTTTAGTGGTGGCAATTTCTTTGTTATATTTGTTTGGCATAAACATTGTTTTTGCCGGTTTTGGCATTTCTCCTCCTTATGTAACAAATTACAATCTTACCCGGGGTTCTCATTTTGAAAGCAAAATCTGGCTGAGTAGAGGAGATCCCGTTGAAGATTTAAGAGTTGAGGTGGCTATTGATGTTCCCGGCGCCAATGATTGGATTTCCATTGATAAGGGCAATAGTTTTATTATGCCAAAGGGCGAGCAAAGAACGCCGATGACGGTTTTAATAGATGTGCCAAAGAATGCCGAATTTAAAAGCTATCCTGGCTATATCAGGTTGATAACTTATCCCATCAGGCCGCCAGAAGAAAAAGGCGGAGGGGTGGCAATAGTTTTAGGAGCCAGAATTGACGTTAATTTAGACGTGAAAGATATCAAAATCTTTGATTTTAATGTAAAGAGGATTAATATTTACGACTTAGAAGAAGGGCATAAGGTTTTATGGTGGTATTCTCCCGGAAAAATAAAATTTGAAATGGAGATTGAGAATATCGGGAACGTTAAAGCCAGTCCGACCAAAGTTGTTTTTAATATTTATAACGACAAAGAAACGGAGCTGCTGGAAACGATTGAGGTGAAAAAAATGGAGAAAGTGGAACCTTTTGAGAAGCGAATGATTACAGCTGAACTTCCCACCAAGTTGTCTCCTAAAGGCTATACTGCGGTTTTCAAGATTTTTAAAGGAGAGGAAATAGTCAGAGAAGATAAAATTCATCTTACTATTTTACCCCGGGGCACTTTAAAACCAATTCCTGAAGAATGGTACGGTTTGGAGGTCTGGATTTGGTGGACTGCGATAGCCGGTATAGTAATTTTAACTGGGGGTGGTTACTTTGGATATAGATTTTGGAGAAAAAGAAGAAATAGAAACTTATAGAAACTTATAGAAACTGATAGAAACTAATTGTGAAACTAATAGAAACTTATAGAAATTTATTATGGAAAAGAAGAAATACATTTTATTAAAAGATTTGGAAGTTTACCAACTAGCGAGGGAATTATCAAGAATTGGGTGGGAGATTTACAATTCTTTGGATTGGCAAACAAAAAAGATTAATGGCGACCAATTTATTGAATCTACGGATTCGGTTGGAGCTAATATCGTTGAAGGATATAGCCGATTTCATTACCTGGACAAAATAAAATTTTATTATAATAGTCGGGCTTCTTTAAGTGAATGTAATGACCATTGGTTAGAGTTGCTTAATGAAAGAAAAAAAGTAAATAGCCAAAATTATGAGAAATTTCAGACAACTTCTAAGAGATTGTCAATTAAATTACAAAATTTTATCACGAGTATTTATAAATCAAAAGACAGTAAATCTCCATAAGTTTCGAACAATAAGTTTCTACAAGTTTCGCGAAGCGAGTTTCTATAAGTTTCTATTATTATGGCTTTTGGTAAGTCTTTTTTTATTCCCCGGGGTTATTAATTCTTATTATATCCCAACCTCGGTTCTCGTTATTGTTTGCGGGGATGGAGAAAAGGATGCCGGAGAAGTTTGCGACGACGGTGCCGATAACGGAAAGTACGCTTATAACGCGGCCAATAGATACTGCAACGATTCCTGTACGGGATATGCTCCCTATTGCGGAGACGGCATTGTGCAGTCAAGTTACGGGGAAGAGTGCGATGACGGGAACAATGTTTCTGGCGACGGTTGTTCGGCTGCTTGCGAAACCGAAGCGGTTCCTTCGCCTCCACCTCCGTCAGGAGGCGGAGTTGTCATTCCTCCTCCCGTTCAAACCAAGGTTATCCTTAAAGGAAAGGCCTATCCTGGTTCCGATATTAACATTTTGAAAGACGGAGAATTGACGGTGGTAACCAAAGCCGATTCCTCTGCCGATTTTGAACAAACGATTACAGATATTACGGCCGGTGTTTACACTTTCGGTCTTTGGGCAAAAGACAAAGAAGGAATAAAATCAATTACCTATACCATTACCTTCCGGGTTACAGCCCAGGCCGTAACTACTGTCTCCGGAATTTTCTTGCCGCCAACCATTAGTCTTGATAAAGAAGGACTCAAAAGAGGAGAGATTTTAAATATTTTTGGTCAGACCGTTCCGGAAGTGGAAGTAGATGTTCATATTGCTTCCAAAAACTTTATTGCCACCACCTCGGCGGATGATATCGGAGCTTGGCTGGTGGCTTTTGATACAGAGCTTTTGGAAGAAGGTTCTCATACAAGCAAAGCAAGATTTGCCTATAATTCCAGCGAGAAAAGCGGATTCGGGAAAGTTTTGAGCTTTTATATCGGCAAAGCCGTTCCTCCCTGGATTAACCAGGTTTGTCCCTACGCCGATTTGAATAAAGACGGTAAAATAAATTTGGTTGATTTTTCAATTTTGCTTTACTGGTGGGGTAAAGATTATGCCTGCGCTGACCAGAATATGTCGGGCCGGGTGGATTTAGCCGACTTCAGCATTATGCTGTTTTACTGGACCGGATAGCGGAGCTATCCTTCACTAAACTGAAGCGAAACTAGACACAAAACTGACACGAGACTTGACACGAAACGGACACGAAACTTCACACTAAACCGAAGCTAAACGTTATGGTTGAATTAATTTACAAACAAGAATCATATATTATCCAAGGGGTGGCATTTGATATTTATAAAAAGTTTAGAAATAGACATAAAGAAAAAATTTATCAAAACTCATTCTATTCAGGGTTAAAAGACAAAGGATTAAATGTTGAAAAAGAAAAAAGAATTGATATTTTGTATAGCAATAAAAAGGTTGGCACTTACACCCCAGATTTAGTTGTAAATAATGCTATTTTTATTGAATTAAAAGTCAAGCCAAGAATCACCCAAGAAGACATTAGACAATTTTGGTATTATCTTAAGGCATCGGGTTATAGATTAGGTTTTCTTATAAATTTTGGTGCTTCAAATGGCGTACAAATTATAAGGCGAATCTATGGCAAAAAAACATAAAAAAGTTTCGCTTCTGTTTAGTGTTCTATTTAGCTTCTGTTTAGTGCTGCCTATTGGGGCGAAGGCAGCCGGTGGTTCTTTATATCTTTCTCCGACAACGGGCACTTTCTTTATAGGAAGCACTTTTGATGTTTCTATCTTTGTTAATACCGGAGGAAATAATGTTAATGCCGTAAAAGTAGATTTAAAGTTTGACTCAAAGAAAATCCAGATTGCCAGCCCTACTGCCGGGAAATCATTTATTGAAGTCTGGGTGGCTCAACCCACTTATTCTAATATTCAGGGAACCGCTTCTTTCCAGGGGGGAGTGCCTTCTCCCGGAATAAATACTTCTTCCGGATTGGTTTCTACCATTACTTTCAGAGCCGTTGCTCCCGGTAAAGCCGCTATTTCCATTTCCGATTCTTCTCAAGTTCTTCTGGATGATGGGATGGGAACTAATATTTTAAGTTCAACCGGCAGGGGAGAGTATCAATTGGTTATTCCTCCTCCGGAAGGACCTAAGGTTTTTTCCACCACTCATCCCGATCAAAACCGATGGTATAGAAATAATAATCCTGGTTTTGGCTGGGAAAAGGAGGTCGGGATTACTGACTTTAGCTATAGTATTGACCACAGTTCCTACGGGACACCGGACAATGTTTCGGAAGGAGAAGAAACTTCGGTTTCTTACACCGATTTGGAAGATGGAATTTGGTATTTTCATGTAAAAGCAAAAAAAGCCGGGGTTTGGGGAGGAACCAGCCATTATCTGGTTCAAATTGATGCTACCTCCCCCGCTGTTTTCGGTCTTTCTATTGAACCGGTTTTTGGAGGCAGTGAATCTTTTGTTTTGACCGGCGAACGTCCCTGGGTTGCTTTTCTGACCACCGATGCCCTTTCTGGAATAGACCATTATGAAGTAAAGACAGTTAGTTTTATTAAGCCACGGGAGAGAGAAGAAGTTGGTTTTTTTGTGGAAGCCAGTAGTCCTTATCGGCTGCCCCTTACCGAGCTTGGCGAATATGAGATAGTGGTTAGGGCTTTTGATGTAGCCGGTAACTGGAGGGATGTATCGCAAAAAATTGAATTAATCACCGCTGGAAAACTTTTTTATACTACCAAAAGAGGAATTAATATTTTCGGCATCTTTTTAAAATGGCAGCAGATTGGGTTGGTTCTCTTGATTTTGATAGGAGGTATTGTGGGTTTAATTTTCAAGCATCGAAGAAATCATATTCGTCTAAAAAGGCAAAGAGAGAATCTGGAAAAAACCAGGAAGAAGGTAGAAAAAGAAAAAGAAGAAACCGAAAAGAAATTAAAAGAGGTTAAACCCCGTTAGAAGTTTGCGATTGTCAAACGGGGTTCAACTAAATATTTAGTCTAGATTAGTAAACTTTGGTGAGAGAAGTACGTAATATACTTCTCTCACCCTCGAGAATTATGCAAATTTCTAACGGGGTTAAAAAATTAATCTTAATTATAATTTTTACTTCTTTCTTTCTTTTTTTCGGTCAGGTTTTTGCCCAAACCGAGAAACCCCGGTTTACTCTTTGTCCTGAAAGATACATAGCAGGGGAAGAAACTCTGTACTTAGAAGGAACGGCTCTTCCCGGAACCGAAGTGATAATTTCGCTTCAAGAGGGAGAAAAGGAAATAAAAAGATGGCAAATTCTGAGTAATGAGAAAGGGGAATGGTCTTTTTCTACCCGAGAGCTAATTAATTCTGGCAGATATTATTTAGCAGTGAAAGAGAAGGGTGAAGGGAACGATTTTGCCGACCGACGTCTAATTGAAATATCCCTAAGCGGTTTTTCCTTGCCCGTCCCAAGTTTCTTTGAAACTTGGGCAGGTAAAGGCCCCTATCCGATTGCTTTTAGAAATTTAGTTTTAGTTTTGGCTTTGATTTTGGCAGCAGTAGCGATGGCCGTTTTATATTTTATGGGGAGAACCTGGCAGATAAAAAGAATACTTAGAAAAGAAACTCAGGAGGCAAGGACGACCCTTTTAAGCTCTTTTGAAAGCTTGAACAAAGAGATAGAAGAACAAATTAAATCGTTTGATTTTCAGCCGGGATTCAGCGCCAGAGAGAGGGAAGTTTATGAAGAATTAAAGAAATCTTTGATTGCGGCTCGGGATTCCATAGAAAAGGAGATTAGAGATATTGAAAGAGTGCTGGGAAGGTCATAAACTAAAATAAAAAACAAAAGATTAAAAACAAATATGCTAAAACAAAAAAATATTTTTGCATTTTTCATTGTATTTTTTCACTTGGCATTTGGCATTTTTCATTTTGCCGAGGCAGCCATTTTGTATTTAGAACCATCAAGCGGAGAATATCAACCGGGCGATACTTTTATTGAAGAAATTCGAATTGATACTGAAGGAGAATGCATCAATACCGTTAAAGCCGAGCTAAGTTTTTCGCAAGATTTTTTGGAAGCAGTTGATTTTAGCAAGGGAGATTCCATTTTAACTTTATGGGTAGAAGGTCCAAAAATTGACCAGGGCGCAGGTTTAATTTCTTTTACCGGGGGAATTCCCGGTGGTTATTGCGGGAGGATTCCGGGTGACCCCGGAGCCAGCAATTTACTCGGAAATATAATCTTTAAGACACAAGAGACAAGAAACGAGCAACAAGCAAAAGTGGAATTTTTAGATAGCTCGCAGGTGTTGTTAAATGATGGCTTGGGGACGCCGGCAAAATTAACTACCAGAGGAGCAAATTTTACGATTTTAGCCGAAAAATTGGAGGAAGTTCCAAAAGATGAGTGGCAGGAGGAAATAGAAAAAGATAAAATTCCGCCCGAGCCCTTTGTGATAGAAGTCAGGCAGGACCCGGAAATTTTTGAGGGGAAATATTACCTTGTTTTCTCCACCACTGACAAGCAAACCGGTCTGGACCACTACGAAGTTGCAGAAGTCAGAGTTACAGGGGTCAGACCCCTGCAAAAATTGGAGTGGAAAGTGGTGGAAAGCCCCTATTTATTGGAAGACCAGGAATTACAGAGTATAATAAAAGTAAGGGCGGTAGATAAGGCCGGGAATGAGAGAATTGTGGAGGTTGGACCTCCCAAACCCCTGCTTCCTCCCGAAAAGAAACCTTTTCTTTGGTGGATAATCATTGTAGTTTTGCTTATCGGAGCAGTAATCTGGCGGATTGTTAAAAGAATTCTGAAGTAAAAAATATGAATCACGAAACTGAAGCGAAACCAATATGAACACTAAACAGAATCTAAACAAAACACTAAACAGAAGCGAAACAGTTTCGTGTCAGTTTAGTGTGAAGTTCAGTGTCAGTTTAGTGATTCTAGTGTTTAGTTTGGTGTTAGTTTTGTGTCTGCCGATGCGGGCATCGGCAGAGGGAGCTTCTTTATATTTATCTCCTTCCAGCGGCAGCTACGAAGTTGGGAGTACTTTTTCGGTGGCGGTTAAAGTAAACAGCGGGGGAACAGCAATTAATGCTGCTGACGGCGCTTTAAATTTTAATATCAATGAATTAGAAGTAGTTAGCATTTCTAAAACCGGCTCCATTTTTTCTTTGTGGACTATGGAGCCCGTTTTTTCCAATTCTGACGGAAGAATAGTTTTTGGAGGAGGAACGCCCACTGCCCTTACCGGAACATCGGAAACCATTATTACTGTTGTTTTCAAAGCCAAAATTGTTATCACTACCAATGTTGCTTTTTCTTCGGGATCAGTGCTGGCAGCCGACGGCAAAGGGACAAATGTTTTAACCAATATGGCGGGAGGCACTTATAATCTTCAGCCCAAGGTAGTTATTTCTGTTCCGCCGATAGTGGAAGAATACGTTCCTCCTTTTACCCTGGGAGTGCCGGCAGCTCCTAAAGTTTCTTCTCCTACCCATCCCGATCCTGAAGAATGGTATTCAAACAATAGTCCGAAATTTACCTGGCCGGTTCTCGAAGGTATTACCGGCGTGAAGTTGCTTTACAATAAATATCCTTCCACCTTGCCTACCGTATTTTATTCATCTCCAATTTCTGAAAAACAATTAACCGGATTATCCGACGGAGTTTGGTATCTTCATTGCCAGCTCCAAAATAACTATGGCTGGGGAGGGATTTCCCACTTTAAATTTCAGATTGACACCATTCCCCCCGAGCCCTTTAAGATTACGGTCAAAGACGGAGCAGCCACTACCAATCCCCGGCCAATTTTATTCTTTGAAACCGTAGACGACCTTTCCGGAGTTCAATATTACGAAGTAAAAATCGGGGAAGGAGATGCGGCATCGGCAGCAGCCAGTACGAAGCACAATCCATATCAGATGCCGGTTCAGGCGCCCGGCAAACGCACCGTGATTGTTAAAGCGGTGGACGGAGCAGGGAATTATTCTTTGGCAATGACCGAAATAAACATTTTACCCATTGAATCTCCGGTGATTATTGATTATCCTGAAATTCTGGCTCCGGATACCCTTCTTTCTCTAAAAGGAACTTCTGTTTCCGATGCCAAAATTAATATCTATATTCAAGACCAGGAAGGAAAAGTTTCTCTTCAGAGTACCCAAAGCAACCAGAAAGGAGTTTGGTATTTTACTTCCAGCTATTCTTTATTCGAAGGAATTTATCAAGTCTGGGCCGAAGCCATTGATCCGGAGGGAGCAAAAAGCGAACTTTCAGAGAAGGTGACGGTTTCAGTTAAACCGCCGGCTTTTGTTAAAATCGGAAAAATTGAAATTAGTTATCTGGAGGTCATCATCATTATTTCCGGGCTTATTTTGCTTTTAGTTTTACTGCTTTTGGCGATTCGAACCAGATTGGGAGAAAACCGAAAGAAGTTAAGAAAAGAAGCGGAAGAGGTAAAAGACGCCCTGGGAATGTCATTTGAAGAATTGAGAAGAACTACAAAAAAACACTTAGATAAATTAGAGGAAGCAAAAACAAAAAGAGAGCTGACCAAAGAAGAAGAAAAGATGAGAGAGGTTCTGAAAGAAAATTTAGCAATTTCCGAAAAATTTATTGAAAAAGAGATTAAAGACATTCTTCGGTTGCTTAAATAAACTATATTTAGCTCTAATCCAACGAGAACTGTTCTCGATGGATAATTAAAAACCCCCTGCCCGCGCCGCGGCGCTGGCAGGGTTAATTTCGGGTATCTTAAACTTAGCGCGAACCTATTTTGAAAAGAATTCCTGATTTTGTCCGCCGCGCTCTGCGCGGCGGACAGGCCCGTCGCGCCAGCCGCGAAGCGGCCGGAAAAACAGATTTTCTGGTACCGTTAAATCGGTATATTAAAAATTTTAACGCATACTCCACCTGAAGTAAAGCTTGGGGTTCAATAACGCTGCTACGCCCATAGCGGTTTCAAGTGGCTTAGGACAAATTTCAGATAGAGTAGTAGTAAAGCCACCATAGTTTTTTCCTTCGTGTTGAATAGTGGTATAACATTTTCCGATAAAGTCTAATCCTTTATTTATAGCAGGATTCATCTTTTTAGAGGTTTTATCTTTAATTAATCTTAGAGTCGAAATAGCAAAAAAAGTTTGGGGTAAAGCCTTGTTCCAGCCCTCATCTCCCCAGCTTCCATTTTTTTCCTGCTGTTGGAGTATAATCTTCACTACGCGGTCTATTTTGGGTATTGGTTCTCCAAGCTGAAATAAATTTCCTATCAAGTGGCAACGTTGATGATTCTGATAAGCCCAAACATCAAATTTCTTATTTACTTCTTTCAAAAATTCTTTAATCCACGGTGGCTTTCTCCCCTCCATAATGTAGCAAGTAATATAGCCCCACAATCCACCCCAATAATTTCCGAAATCATATTTCTGGCAATGCTCATTAACTTTTTCCCAAGTATCAATAGTTGAAAAGAAAGGTTTCAAGGATTTTGCCGGTTTAACCCCTGCTCTACTATAAAACATTAAAACTTGAGCCGTAGTGGGCACATAATGAGGGTTTCCGGTTTCCCAAGTTCCCTCATCCGACTGAAGGCCATTTAAATATTTTATTACCTGCTTTTTGTCAGGCACTTCCATCCCAAGTAATTCGTAGCTATCAAGAACGAATATGAAATCTAACAATTCCAGCTTTTCTTTATTTTTAAAATTATGATTTAAGAAGCGAAGGATATTTTCTTTTTTGATTTTTCTTTCACGCATCATACATTTTCATTTTAAGCTAAAAGAAGAGAAAAATAAAGTTCTTTAAAAACGTAATTGAAAATTAAAAAATCCTATCAAAAAAATAGGAAAATGGTTCAGTTAGAGTCGGAACCATAAACAGACTTTTGATATTTATCTCATCTTTTGATGAGATGCCGGTGATGATAAGGGAGCACTGGCACGTCCCCTTTCTCTGCTGCTAAAGATTTTGCGAAGAATTAGTTCCTCACTCCCCGATATACCGTTTTGGACGTCGGCCGTCGCTGAAAATTAAATCTAGTATTCTGCCCAGCTTATCAAGTAGTTTTTCTGTCTTTGTGAAAAGCAATACATCAGGACACTTTTGGGGAATATCAGGAATTTGATAGCTGTACCGACAAACCCTAGCGATATCATCTTCGGTAGGAACTAAATCACTGTAGAAGCAAAGCCCTAATCCATGCCTAGCCACCAGTCTAAGGTTATACCCAAACCAGTGATTAGGGAACCAATCCAGCATCACATTAACAGGATGTTTTGGTTTGCCTTCAGGGTTCTTAAGGGTGCACGCGAGCACGGGATTTTTGGCATGAAAACCAAGATCGTTGATAGTCGTATACACTATCTGACGATAGCGACATTCGGGAAGACATCGTGGACGATATTCCATTTTTTTCTCCTTTCTGTTTTATTTTTTGCAGCAGTAGAGAAAGTTAAGGTGCTACGCTCAGGATTGCCTGAGTGTCCCCCTGACTATTGATATAGCAAGGAGAGAGCTCTCTCAAAATGCTTTGGAAGAATTCTCTCATCACTATTTAGAAAACGAAATGGTTCAGTTAGAGTCGGAACCATAAACAGACTTTTGATATTTATCTCATCTTTTAATGAGATACCAGTGATGATAAGGGAGCACTGGCACGTCCCCTCTCTCTATTGAGAAAGTGTCTGCTGCGCTTTCGCCTTGAGAACTTCGTATGCTTCCCCGACTAAATCGAGGATGCATATCTGAAACTCTCTGACGTCAATACTTTTGGCTTTTAACTCTTCTTCGTGCTTGTCGCCAAGATCACGAATTGCAGTCTCAAGCCTGTCGGCTGTCAGCAGAACCAGAATTTTGCGGTCTAGAGTTTCTGACATCTCTTTCACCTCCTTTCTTGCAGTATTTTGCAGCAGTAGATAATTTACAATGTGCTGTGTTGAATAATCTTATTTTCTCAGGAGTTCCTGAGCCCGATTCCTTTAGGATAATATCCTTCAGAATCGGGGAGATTATCCGGAAAAGATGAAATTCTTTCTTTTGTCCTTTCCATCTGTATTATAGCATACCCCGTCAAATCTGTCAAGGGGTACGGCACTTTTGGGCCTTTTGGAGACGCAACAAAAAATACCGATTTTACGGTACCAGAAATCTGTTTTTTCGGCCGCGAAGCGGCCGGTGCGACGGGCCTGTCCGCCGCGCAGAGCGCGGCGGACAAAATCAGGAATTCTTTTCAAAATAGGTTCGCGCTAAGTTTAAGATACCCGACCAGTCAGTACTTGTCAAATTTCCTGTCCCGCCCCGCTCGGCGGGGCGGGACAAAACCCTGCCGCCTGCGGCGGCGGAGATAAAAAGCCACGGCTCAAGAAAATTTAAAATTTTTTAACAAAATTTATATGAAATACTTCATTTATACTAGAAAATCTACCGAAGATGAGGAAAGACAGGTGATGTCGATTGAGGCACAACTTGCCGAATTATACGAATACGCCAAAAGAGAAAATTTAGAAATTATTGAAGAATTTACAGAAAGCAAAAGCGCCAAAACTCCGGGCAGAGAAATATTTAATGCGATGATAGAAAAAATTAGACAAAACAAAGAACCTGTCGGAATTTTAGCTTGGCATCCAGATAGATTAGCCAGAAATTCAATTGATGGCGGACAAATAATTTATCTTATTGATACTGGTAAAATTCTTTCTTTACGATTTCCAACATTTTGGTTTGAACCAACGCCGCAAGGCTTGTTCATGCTCCAAGTGGCTTTTGGACAAAGTAAGTATTACTCTGATAACCTTTCTGAAAATGTAAAAAGGGGCTTTAGACAAAAATTAAGGCGGGGAGAATGGCCAGCCAAAGCGCCATTGGGATACATCAATAATTCTAAAACTAGAAATATTGACCCTGACACGGTAAAAGCAAAAATTATTCAAAAAGCATTCGAAGAATATTCTCAAGGAAAACATACTTTAGAAAGTTTAGGCAAAAGATTAGCGGAATTTAGTTTGGTAAGTAAAAACGGAACGCCCTTGGCTAAAGCCACAATTCAAAGAATGCTAACTAATTTAGCTTATATTGGTCTAATTCAGCAAAAAGGCGAAACTTACGAAGGAAAATATCAACCAATTATTTCCAAAGAATTATTTGAGAAAGTTCAAGAAATTTTGGAAGAGAGAGCTAAACCAAGACACAGCAAAAAGCGACATAACTTTCCTTTTGTTGGTTTGTTTAGATGTGGCGAATGCGGCGGAATGATTACGGCCCAATTTAGCCACGGAAACGGCGGAATTTACAGGTATTACAGATGTTCTAAAAAATTTGGCGTTTGTTCTCAAAGATATTTGAGAGAAGATTTATTGGTCGGACAATTAAAATCTTTTCTTAAAAAATTAATTTTGCCTGATGACTGGATAGAGAAAATGTTGGCTGAAGTTGAAAAATGGGAAAAAGAAAAAACTCAATCATTAAAAAATTTTGTTCAGAACTTAGAAAAAGAAATTGATGAAACAAAACAGAAGTTAGACAAATTAGTTTCCGGATATTTGGACGGAATTATTGAAAAGGAAATCTATCTTCAGAAGAAGGAAGATTTAATCAAAACAAAAATCGCCTTAGAGGCGAAAAAGGGCGATTTCAGGAAGGGAAAGAGAAATTGGGTCGAACCATTGAAAAAGTGGGTTTTAGAGGTAAAACGAATTCAAAATTTAGCCGTCGGCAGAGATTTTCAGCAAATTGCCGAATTCATCAAAAAATCCGGAACGAACCGCACCTTATTTGACCGAAAAATTTCTTTAACTTCTATTGAACCGTGGCTTTTTATCTCCGCCGCCGCAGGCGGCAGGGTTTTGTCCCGCCCCGCCGAGCGGGGCGGGACAGGAAATTTGACAAGTACTGACTGGTCGGGGTGCCGGGAATTGAACCCGGTTCGCCATCACCCCAAGATGGTATCCTACCATTAGACTACACCCCGTTTTAATTCAAGATTATATATTTATACAATAGCGAATCAAGGTTCTGCCTCGCTCCGCCAGCTGGCGGAGCGAGGCAGGTTCTTATTTTCTCTTTCCCAATGTTTTAATACACTTGGTGCAGGCCTTAACTCTTTTTCCGGCAAATTTTTTATAAGCCGGTTTTTTTATGTCAACAGGAATTCTGACCAGTTGTAAATTGGGATATTTTTTCTTTTTAATGGTTGGATTATACTTTCCCCGGAGTTTTTTTAGCTTCCAAACCATTATTCCTTTTTTTCCGCAAATTTGGCAAACTTTACTCATACTGATATAATAAAACAAACAAATTATTTTATCAACTCTACCTGCCCAGTTAAATCCTCGAATGAGGAAAATTTATGCTGATTATTACCATATTTTCTCTAATTGTTTTGCTTTTTTCGATTATTATTCATGAAATTGCTCACGGCAGCGTAGCTTTGCGTTTGGGCGACCCGACGGCAAAATACGCCGGCCGCCTTACTTTAAATCCGATAAAACACATAGACCTCTTCGGTACTATTATTTTACCACTTTTATTAGTCATTATCAGAAGTCCGTTTGTAATTGGCTGGGCAAAGCCGGTGCCGATTAATCCTTATAATTTTCGGGATCAGAAATGGGGAACGTTGAAAGTTTCGGTAGCAGGGCCCGGCATGAATTTTTTAATTGGAATAATTTTTAGTTTAATTAATCGTTTTTTACCCCTAAGCGGTGAGATTAAATCTAACCTAATGGTTTCTTTTATTACCGGTCACCAGGAGACTCTTTTTTCCCTGCTTCAATCGTCTTTGCTTGCTCCAATCTTTTTTCTTTTTATTATTATATCTATTTATAATTTTGCCTGGGGTTTATTTAATTTGGTTCCCATCCCGCCCTTGGATGGTTCCCATGTTCTTTTTACTTTTTTATCAGAGAAATTTACAAAAATTAAATTTTTTTTACAAAAATACAGTCTTTTTATTTTAATTTTCTTTATATTTCTTGGCGGTCTGAATTTGATTTTTAAAGGAGCATTCTCTCTTTATTTTTTAATATCCGGTTCCCCTTTTGTTATTTAATTTTGATAAGAACCGTTTTTTTAGTAATCTTTTTTAGCCCGCGCGAAGCGCGGGCTAAAAAAGAGCGATCGCGCTTTTTCTATTGACCTGTTGACCCCACCGATTTTATTTGCTAAATCATTAGCGAGAACAGTTCTCGCTAATATTGCCCTATATGCCTATTAAAAGACCTCAATTAGTAAATGGAGAAATCTACCATATTGTAATTCGAGCAATAGAAGAACTAAAACTTTTTCGTAATAAAGAGAACTGTTTCCGCATGATCCATGATTTATTTGAGTTTAACGATGTGGATTCGGTTTCTTCTACTCCTCGGTGGCAAATGAACAAATCACCATCGAGAACAGTTCTCGCTAATATTGATAGGAAAAAGAGAAAAATACTGGTAGAGATTTTGGCGTTTTGCCTAATGCCAAATCATGTCCATTTATTGGTTAGACAAGTTCGAGATGGTGGTATTAGTAAATTTATGCGGAAAATTGGTGCAGGTTACGGACTTTATTACAATCAAAAATACAAGAGAAGCGGGCACGTATTTCAAGGGAGGTATCGAATGGTTCATATTAAAAATGAAAATCAATTAAAAACAGTTTTTGTTTATATACATACTAATCCGGTGGCAATTGTAGTACCCCATTGGAAAGAAAAAGGAATTAAAAATTACAAAAAAGCAATAGGATTCTTAGAAAAATATAGATGGTCAAGCTATTTAGATTATTTGGATAAGAAAAATTTTCCTTCTTTAACCAGCAGAGAATTTCTAACCAAAGAAATGGGTGGGGTAAAGGAGTGTAAAAAATTTGTTGATGGCTGGCTTAAATTTAAACAAGAGTTAGCCGATTTTGATCGAGTAGCCATCGAGTAAATATCGCAATATTAGCGAGAACAGTTCTCGCTAATATTATGGGGAATGGGGCATTGCGTACACCCTAACCATAGCTAACCATAGCTAACCATAGCTAACCATAGCTAACCATAGCTAACTGATGCCATAAAGCGGTGAATGGTTGACTTTAATTTTTACATTTGCTAAAGTAAAAATCGAGTATTAAAATAATAATAAGAACCTGCCTCGCTTACGCTCGGCAGAACCTTGATTCGCTAAGGTATAAACATATAATCTTGAATTAAGAACCTGCCTCGCTCCGCCAGTCGGCGGAGCTCGGCAGAACCTTGATTCGCTAATGTATAAATATATAATCTTGAATTTAGAATAAAAATCAAGAAGGATAAAATTTAAAAAAACCCGAGAGAAAGTATTTTTTATTTTTTGGTTGGTAAATTATGTGTCCGACAATTCATCAATTAATTAAGAAAAAAAGGAAAAAAACAAAAAAACCTTCCAAAAGGCCGGTTTTAACATTTGGTTTTAATGTTTTAAAAAACAGACCAATTAAATATCCTTCTCCATTTAAAAGAGGAGTTTGTTTAAAGGTTTTTACTACTACCCCAAAAAAACCCAATTCAGCCTTAAGAAAAGTAGCCAGGGTTAGATTAACCAATGGAATGGAAGTTACGGCTTACATTCCCGGCGAAGGACATAATTTACAAGAGCACTCGATAGTTTTGCTTCGCGGGGGAAGAGTTAAAGATTTGCCGGGAGTAAGATATCACATAGTGCGGGGAGTTCTTGATACCGGCGGAGTTGAGGGAAGAAAGCAGGAGAGGTCGAGTTACGGTACGAAGCGGGAAAAATAACAATTTCTAATTTATGGCTCGGAGAAAGAAAAAAGCAAAACGCGTAATACCTGCCGATTCTGTTTATAATAACACCCTGGTTTCCAAGTTTATTAATCAGGTGATGAGGCGGGGCAAAAAAAATCTTGCCAGAAAAATTGTTTATGGCAGTTTTGATATTATAAAAGAGAAAACCCAAAAAGAACCTTTGGAAGTTTTTGATCTGGCTATAAAAAACGTTTCCCCGCTTTTAGAAGTGAAGCCAAAAAGAGTGGGGGGAGCGACTTATCAAGTTCCGAGGGAAGTAAAAGGCGACCGAAGAATAAGTTTAGCGATGCGCTGGATAATTAATGCGGCAAAATCTAAAAAAGGAAAGCCAATGAAAGAAAAATTGGCCGAAGAATTAATTAACGCTTTTAATAATACCGGGGTAGCAGTTAAGAAAAAAGAAGATACCCATCGCATGGCGGAAGCCAACCGGGCTTTTGCCCATTTCGCGTGGTAAGTCGCTCGGCAGGGCTGATTAGTTTGACCACGCAGTCGCTCGCTCGGGCATCTTGCCCCAGGGAGCACGCCGTTTATCGCTCGGCAAGCTGCCTCGAAGGACCGCAACAATTCCCACCGAGAATTGTTGCTTAGTCCTCGCTCGCTCTTCGCCTTCGGCGAAACCCTGGCCGCTCGCTGCGGATGTCCATCTCGGCACTTGCCTCGCTTCAAATAAAAATTTTGAATTTTGAAAATTTATGAGACAATATCCCATTGAGAAATATCGAAATATAGGTATTATCGCCCACATTAGTGCTGGAAAAACTACGACAACAGTTTGCGTTTTATATTACACGGGCAGAACTCACAAGATTGGTACTCTGGAAAAGGGAACGACAGTCATGGATTGGATGGCCCAAGAGCAAGAGCGAGCGATGACAATCATGGCCGCAGCCACCTCTTGTTATTGGCAAATTGAAGGTGAGGAATATCGAATAAATATTATTGACACTCCGGGGCACATTGATTTCACGGCCGAAGTCCAAAGGTCTTTGAGAGTTTTGGATGGGGCGGTGGTTGTATTTGATGGGGGGACAGGAGTCCAGACTCAATCGGAAACGGTTTGGCGCCAAGCAGACCAATTCAATGTCCCCAGGATTTGCTTTGTAAACAAGATGGATAAAGTCGGGGCCGATTTTGAAATGGACTTGGAGTCGATCTGGAAAAGACTATCAAAGAATGCTCTTCCTCTGCAATTGCCAATTGGCGAGGAAGATAATTTTTCGGGCTTGGTTGATTTGTTAAAAATGAAGGTTTTGAAATTCGAAGGCAAAGAGGGTGAAATCGTAAAAGAGGAAAAGCTTCCCAAGGAACTTGAGGAAAAGGCTAAGGTCTGGAGAAAACGATTAATAGAAAAAATTGCAGCTGAGGACGAAGGACTTTTGGAAAAATATTTATCGGGGAAAGAAGTTTCAATTGAAGAGATGAGAAAGGGAATCAGAAAGGCAATTATTAAATGTAAATTTTTTCCGGTTTTTTTTGGGTCGCTCTTTAAAAGAATTGGGGTTCAACCGCTTCTGGATGCAATAATACATTATTTGCCCAGCCCCATTGATTTGCCACCAATAAAAGGAATCGATCCAAGAACCGGTGAACTCATTGAGAGAAAACCTTTAGATACCGAACCCTTTTCCGCCTTAGCTTTTAAAATTATGGCTGATCCTTATGTGGGCACCTTAACTTTTTTCCGAGTTTATTCAGGTTATTTAAAGAGAGGCTCTTATTTATTAAACACCACTACTGGAGAAAAGGAAAGAATTGGTAGATTATTAAGAATGCATGCTGACGAAAGAGAAGAAGTGGAAGAGTCATTTACCGGAGATATTTTGGCGACGGTTGGGTTAAAGAATACTTCCACTGGCCACACCTTGTGCGATAGTGATAACCCGATTATCTTAGAAAAAATTACTTTCCCGGAACCTGTAATTTCAATTAGAATTGAGCCAAAAACTAAGGCTGACCAACAAAAATTGGGTCTGGCTTTGAAAAAATTGGCCGAGGAAGACCCAACCTTTACCGTCAAGGGAGATTTGGAGACCGGAGAGACAATTATCTCTGGAATGGGGGAGTTGCATCTGGAAATAATCGTTGATAGGATGAAAAGGGAATTTAAGGTTGAGGGAAATGTTGGAAGACCCCAGGTGGCTTATAAAGAAACGATTAGAGAAACAGCAGAAGCTGAAGGAAAATATATTAGGCAGTCGGGAGGTAGAGGACAATACGGCCATGTTTTTTTGAGGTTAGAACCTAAAAATAGAGGAGAGGGATTTGAATTTGTAGATGAAATTAAAGGAGGAATAATTCCCAAGGAATTCATTTCGGCAGTTGAAAAAGGAGTGAAGGAGGCAATGGAAAAAGGAGTAGTGGCGGGATACCCGATGGTTGATATTACCGTTGCTTTATATGATGGTTCTTTTCATGAAGTTGATTCGTCCGAATTCGCATTTAAAATTGCTGGTTCAATCGCTCTTCAAGAAGGAGCTAAAAAAGCAAAACCTGTGTTATTGGAGCCAATAATGAAATTAGAAGTGATTTCTCCTCCTGAGTTTTTCGGAACCGTCATTGGGGATTTGGGGGCAAGAAGAGGAAAAATTGAGGAAACGGAAGATAGGGGAGAAATGAAAATCATTAGAGCAAAAGTTTCTTTGGCTGAAATGTTTGGCTACGCCACAAGTTTGCGGTCCCTGACTCAAGGCCGGGGGACATTTACGATGGAATTTGACCATTACGAACAGGTACCGGCAAATATTGCCCAAGAAATCATCGAAGGAAAAAGAAAGTAATGGACTAAAACCCGACGTTAGACCATGCGGGGTTGACATAAGATAAAAAAGAAATATAATAAATAAAATGGACTTAAATGAAATTAAGCAAATTATTAAAAATGAAGGGGGGAAGGTTATCGTTGTGGAAAACGGAAAGCCGATAATGGTTATTATAGATTTCGAGGAATATAAAACTCGCAGAAATAATAATTTTGCTAATCTAGCTTCATTTTCACCTGCTAAAATTTCAGAAAATTTAGGCAGGCACTCAGAGCTTAATTTGAAAAGAGAATTTCCCAAGGAGGCAGCCTCGCCTTCGGCGAGGGCTGAACTCCCGAAGGAATTACAAGAAGAAGAGTTAAAAATTGAAGACTTGCCATTCTAAATATTCTAAACATTGACTTATATTCTAAACATTGACTTATATTCTAAACATTGACTTTTATTTTTGGTTTTATATAATTATAATTAGTGTAACCTAAGCTCGACACTAATACACGAATTGCCACTAATGTCACGAATATCTATTAGTGTCATTCGTGTGTCATTAGTGTATTGGTGTCGCTTTTAAAGAATTATGGCAGAAAAAGAAAAATTTGCGAGGGAAAAACCTCATATGAACGTTGGTACCATTGGTCATGTTGACCACGGTAAAACCACCCTATCGGCAGCCATTCTTAAAATAATAGGCATGAAGGGGCTAAGAGCCTCCAAGAAAACAGTGGAAGAGATTGATTCTGCTCCCGAAGAAAAAGCTCGTGGTTTAACCATATCTATTTCTCATCTTGAGTACGAAACAGAAAAAAGGCACTATGCTTTGATTGATTGCCCGGGTCACGCTGACTATATTAAAAACATGATTACAGGAGCGGCCCAGATGGATGGAGCAATTTTGGTGGTCTCAGCTTCTGACGGTCCGATGCCCCAAACCAGAGAACACGTGCTTTTGGCAAGACAGGTGGGGCTTCCGTCTTTGGTAGTATTTTTAAATAAGTGTGATACGGTAGATGACCCCGAGATGATTGGGTTGGTTGAGTCTGAGATTAGAGAGCTTTTAAAGAAATATAATTATCCGGGGGACGAAACCCCAATTATTCGCGGCTCGGCTCTTAAAGCTCTGGAAGCAGATTCTTTGGAAGACGAGAAAGCTAAACCAATTTTAGAATTGATTAAAGCAGTGGATGATTATATTCCGGAGCCAAAAAGAGAAATTGATAAACCATTTTTAATGGCAATCGAAGATGTTTTTTCGATCGCCGGTCGAGGAAGCGTTCCTACCGGAAGGATTGAAAGGGGAGTGATTCATCCTAACGAAGAAGTAGAATTGGTTGGTTTAAGACCAACCGTAAAAACTACGGCAGTTAGTATTGAGATGTTTAACAAAACTCTGGATGAAGGAAGGGCCGGAGACAATGTTGGGATATTATTAAGAGGTCTAAAAAAAGAAGAAATAGAAAGGGGGCAGGTTTTGGCTAAACCGGGTTCAATAACCCCTCATGCCGAATTTGAAGGCGAAGTTTATGTTTTGACCAAAGAAGAAGGAGGCCGCCATACCCCTTTCTTTACCGGTTACAAACCTCAATTCTACTTTAGAACCACTGATATTACTGCCGATGTGACCTTGCCCGAGGGGACGGAGATGGTAATGCCCGGTGACACAGTTAATTTAAAAATCAAGTTGATTGCTCCTATTGCCATGGAAGAAAAACAAAGGTTTGCAATCAGAGAAGGAGGAAAGACGGTGGGAGCAGGAGTAGTGACAAAGATAGTAAAATAATGTTGGAATGTTAGATCGCTCCGCTTTGTTGGATTGTTGGAATGAACATTCTAACAAAGGCCAAAGGCCGATCCAACAATCTAACCTTCTAACAAACGGTTGTGTTCTTTTAAGATGACAGAAAAAAAGAAAGCAGTAGTTGAAGAAGTACCAAAGCCGAAGCTTCGGATTAAGCTCCGGTCTTATGATCATAAAGTTATTGATAATTCTGCTCGACAAATTGTTGAAGCCGCTTTGCGTTATGGAGCTGAAATTTCAGGCCCCATTCCTCTTCCAACCGAGATTCATAAGTATACCGTAAACAAATCTAGTTTTGTTCACAAAGACAGCCGAGAACAATTTGAAATGAGAATTCACAAGAGATTAATAGAAATTTTCAATCCAACTCCAAAAATAATTGATGCTTTAAGCAATTTAAACTTGCCGGCCGGAGTCGATATCGAAATAAAGATGTAAAAATAGAAGCTGAATGACGCTGATAACTACGCCGATAATACGCTGAATATAAAGTTTACATAAATGAGTTTTTATTCTATAATTAAAATGTTAAAAGTAAATTTTAAAAAACCATAAAATTAATTTTAAATAGCCAATGGTTGAAAGCCGGGCTATGCCCGGTTTTCAATTCGGCGTAAATCAGCGTTCTCAATCGGCGTTAATCGGCTTCTACAAATATGAAGTTTATCCTCGGTCTAAAATTTGGTATGGAGATGCGAAAGGACACCGACGGTTTCCTTTCGCCTTTCCTTCCTAGAAGGAAAGGTTTTCATCACTTAATCTAAATAATCTTTGCCAATTGATTTTAATTATGAAATTTATACTTGGATTAAAGTTGGGGATGAGTCAAATTTTTGATGAAAAAGGAAATCAAATCCCGGTGACTTTAATTGAGGCTGGTCCCTGCGAGGTTACTCAGATAAAAAAAAAGGAAAGAGATGGTTATCAAGCTATTCAGGTCGGATTTAAAAAGATTGAAAAACCAAAAAAAATTAAAAAGCCTCAGGCCCAGAAGCCATATAGATATTTAAGAGAATTCAAAGATGGTGAATACAAAGTTAAAGACAAAATTGATGTTTCAATTTTTCGAGAAGGAGATAAAGTTAAAATTTCTGGAATTTCTAAGGGGAAGGGTTTTCAGGGAGCAGTTAAAAGATGGGGTTTTTCGGGAAGAAATGCTACTCACGGAGTAAAACATGAACATCGAACCCTGGGTTCGGTTGGTTCTACATTTCCAGAAAGAGTAATTAAGGGTAAAAAAATGCCGGGAAGAATGGGTTTTGAAAGAGTAACGGTCAAAAATTTAAAAGTAGTCAAGGTTGATAAAGAAAATAATTTATTAGCAATAAGGGGAGCTGTGCCGGGAAGAAGGGGAACGCTACTCGAGATTAGGGGATAACAAATTTTCAATTACCAATTTTCAATTTTAATGAATGTTACAATTTCACAATTTTCAAACATTTGATAATTGAATCATTGAAAATTGATTGAAAATTAGAAATTGAAAATTAAAAATTATGAAGGTTAGTGTTTACGACCAACAAGGTAAAGAAATAGGGACAACTTTATTACCAAAGGAAATTTTTGATGTTAAATTAAATCCTGATTTAGTACATCAAGTGGCGACATCTCAGATGGCAAATCGCAGACAGGTAATTGCTCATACTAAAGACAGGGGAGAAGTTCGAGGCGGCGGAAAAAAGCCCTGGCGGCAAAAGGGAACGGGCAGGGCGAGACATGGTTCAATTCGTTCCCCCTTATGGAAGGGTGGAGGGGTGACTTTCGGTCCAACCAAAGAAAGAAATTTCAAAAAAATAATTCCTAAAAAAATGAAGAGAAAAGCTTTGTTTATGGTTTTATCAGCCAAAGCTAAAGAAAATTTGTTAATTATTTTAGATACTTTAAAACTACCCCTCCCCAAAACTAAGGTCATATCCCAAATTTTAGCAAGGTTGCCAATAGGGAATAATAGTTGCTTAATTGGTTTGCCGGGAATTGATAAAAATATAATTTTGGCTGCCAGGAATATCCATAAAGTCCGAACCATTCAAGCCAAAGATTTAAATGCTTTGGACTTGCTTTCTTTTAAATATCTGCTAATTCCAAAGGAATCGATAGAGGTAATTAAAAAGACATTTTTAGGATAATTTATGGCATTTTTTAATATTTTTAAAAAAAAGGAAAAATCGGAAAGAGAGAAAAAAATAAAAGAAAAAATATCCCCAAAGCCCTCCAAACATCCTAAGGAAGAAAAAGAGGTCAAAAAACCGATAGAGAAAGCAGGGCTTTCCAAAGAGACCCAAAAAGAAAAAGAACCTCAAGCAGGGCCATCGAAAGTTAAAGAAAAAAAAGAAAGTTTGGCTTGGAAGATTTTGAAATCTCCTCACGTGACAGAGAAAGCAACCGATTTGGCTAAAGGAAATCAATACATTTTTAAAGTTTGGCCAAGGAGCAATAAAACAGAAATTAAAAAAGCAATTGAGGACCTTTATGGGGTTAAGGTGGTTTCGGTTAAAGTTATAAAGGTTCCCAGGAGAAGAAGAAGGTTGGGAAGAATTGAGGGGTGGAGAAAGGGGTACAAAAAAGCAATTGTTAAATTAAAAGAAGGTCAGAAGATAGAGGTATTACCACGATAATCACTCGGGAAGTAATTTTCGGGACACGCGATTTTTTCCAGCGAAAAATCGCTGCTACTCGCGAATTGCCGAGCACATAAAGCGTTATGTGCTCGGACCAAGCCAATTCGCTGGGGGATTTTTCCCAAAAATTACTTGCCTCGTTCTAATTTAAAATCTAAAATCTAACCATGAAACAATACAAACCAACTACACCGGGACAGAGAGGAATGAGTAAGGAAGATTTTTCAATACTGAGCAAAAAAAGGCCCGAAAAGAGGTTAGTTATATCTTTGAAAAAAACTGGAGGTAGGGGAAATTCAGGGAGGATTACGGTTAGACATAGGGGAGGAGGAGCCAAAAAGCTTTATAGAATAATTGACTTTGGGGAGGAAAAATTAAATCTACCAGCCAAAGTGATTAGCTTGGAATACGATCCCTATTGTACTGCTTTTATTATGCTTTTGCAGTATCAAGATGGTGAAAAGAGGTATCAAATTTTACCCCAGGGTTTAAAGGTTGGAGATGAAATAATTGCAGCAGATAAAGCTGAAGTTCGCCTCGGAAATCGCATAAAACTAAAAAATATTCCGGTAGGGACGATGGTTTATAACATTGAATTAGAACCCGGAAGAGGAGGAAAAATGGTGAGGGGGGCGGGAACGGCAGCTAAGGTTTTAGCCCAAGAAGGGGGTTTTACTCATTTAATTCTTCCTTCTACCGAAGTTAGAAAAGTAAAAGGGGAATGTTTTGCTTCGGTTGGGGTAATTTCTAGACCGGAACATAAATATGTTAAACTGGGGAAAGCCGGAAAGAGTCGATATAGGGGCAAAAGACCCACTGTTCGGGGAACGGCAATGAATCCCTGTGATCATCCTCATGGAGGAGGTGAGGGTAAAACTTCGATTGGAATGCCCGGTCCAAAAACTCCCTGGGGGAAACCTGCTCGTGGAGTAAAAACCAGAAGAAAAAAATTGACAGATAAATTCATAATTCAGCGCCGAAAAAAGAAAAAATAAAGCAAAAATCACAATAAACTTATTATGGCAAGATCGCTTAAAAAAGGTCCATATATAGATGAAAGACTGCTAAAAAAGATTAAAGGTTTAAAGCCGAGTCCTCAAACCATTATTAAGACCTGGTCAAGATCCTGCACGATTTGTCCGGAAATGGTAGGCTTTACTTTCGGAGTTCATAATGGTAGGAACTTTATTCCGGTTCATGCTACCGAAGAAATGGTCGGGCACAAATTGGGTGAATTTGCTCCCACCACCAAATTTGCCAGGCATGGTGGAAGGATGCAGAGAGGATTAGAAACTAAAGCAAAATTGAAACAATAAAAGAAACTTGTAGAAATTTATTGAATTATGACGGTAACTGCCAAATTAAATTATTTAAGAATAGCTCCACGAAAAGTGAGATTAGTTGCCGATTTGATTCGGGGAAAATCAGTTGAGGAAGCTCAAACTATTTTAAATTTTACAGTAAAAAAGGCAGCCAGATCTTTGCAAAAACTTTTAAGTGGAGCCGTAGCTAATGCCAAGAATAATTTTCAATTAGACCCATCCAATTTATACATATCTAAAATCATTGCGAACGAAGGACCGAAATACAAAAGATGGCAGCCCAGAGCCAGGGGACAAGCTTCTGAAATTCAGAAAAAAACTTCCCATATAACCTTAATTCTTGATACGATTTCAGGTAAACCTAAAAAAGTTAAAAAAGAGAAAAAAGTATCAGTTGCAAAACCAGAAGAGAAAAAGAAACCCCCAAAATTAGAAAAGCCCAAAATAAGACCGGGAAGAGAAATGCCTAAGCCAAAAATCGAAAAAGGAGCACAAAGAATATTTAGGCGAAAAGCATTCTAAATTAGATATTAGATACTGGATATTAGATATTAGATATTTGTTAAAAAAGAATCTAACACCTAACACCTAAAATCTAAACAATGACTCATAAAGTTCACCCAAAAGCATTTAGAATAAAAGAGATTTCTGATTGGAATTCCCGCGGATTTTATAGTAAAAATCTTGCGAAGTTTCTGGAAGAAGATTTTAGGGTTAGAGAAATCTTGAAACGAAAATTAAAAGATTGCGCGGTTGAGAAAATTGAGATTGAAAGGTTCCCGACTAAAATAAATATTATTATCTCGAGTGCCAGGCCCGGTTTGATTATTGGTCGAGGAGGGTCGGGAGCAGAAGAAATTAAAAAAATTTTAGCCAAAGAAATTTTTCAAAACAGCAGAAAAACAAAAAAAACTACCCCTTCGCCAAGGGAAATAAAAATTGAAATTAAGGAAATTAGAAATGTTTGGGCCAGTCCAAATTTAGTGGCAGAATGGATTGCCCAAAGACTTGAGAAGAGGACTCGTTACCGACGCGTGCTTAAACAGGTTTTAGACAAGATTATAGTAACGAAGGGCGTAAAAGGAGCGAGGGTGGAGGTTTCGGGAAGGTTAGACGGAACAGAAATTGCCAGATCTGAATGGTTGGGGGTAGGGAAACTTCCACGGCAGACCATTAGGGCAGATATTGATTACGGTTTTGGCGAAGCCCATTGTACTTACGGAATAATCGGAATAAAGGTTTGGATATACAAAGGCGAAAAATTTTAATAAAAATATGGCTATCTTAATGCCCAAAAAGGTAAAACACAGAAAATGGCGAAAAGGCCGCTCAAAAGGGATTGAAAGCAGGGGGGTAGACCTTGCTTTCGGCTCCTTTGGATTAAAAAGTTTGGGTACCAAATGGATAAGCGCTCGCCAAATTGAAGCAGCCAGACGTTGTATTATTAGATATTTAAGAAAAGGAGGAAAACTTTGGATAAGGATTTTTCCAGACAAACCCATTACTAAAAAGGGAACAGAGGTTCCGATGGGAGGAGGCAAGGGAAGCGTTGAATATTACTGCTTTCCAATAAAGCCAGGCCGAATTATTTTTGAGGTAGAGGGCATAGATGAAGAGACAGCCAAAGAGGCTTTTCGAGAAGCGGCAACAAAGTTGCCGATAAAAACCAAGTTTGTAACCCGACACTAATACACGAATTAGCACCAATGGTCACAAATATCTTATTAGTGTCACTTGCCCGCCTAAATTTTTTTTCGAAAAACTTTGGCGGGTGAATGTGTCATTAGTGTATTTATGTCGAGTTTATGAAAATAACAGAGTTGCGTCCAAAACCAAAAACGGAATTACAAAGTTTACTATCTGAAAAAAGAGAAAGATTAAGATCTCTGAGGTTTGATTTGGCATCGGGTAAGGTAAAAAATGTTCGAGAAATCCGTTTAATAAAAAAAGACATCGCCAAAATCCTAACTCTACTTAAACAACTATGAAAAAGCAACTAATCGGTACTGTTGTTTCCAATAAGATGCAAAAGACGGTGGTGGTTGAGGTAGAAAGATTAAAAGAGCATCCGAAATATAAGAGAAGATTCAGAGTTCACAAGAAATACAAAGCCCATGATGAAAAGGGAGAATATCATGTGGGTGATAAGGTTATGATTGAAGAATGTAGACCAATATCAAAAGATAAAAAGTGGAGAGTGATTAGGAAGATAACAACCCATATCGGAGAGGGGTCGGGAGAACCCTCCGGTTCTCCCGTGTAGGAAAACAGGCTTTCGCCGAAGGCGAAAACGTTAGAAACCGTGGGTTTCTAAAGAGCGAGCCCGAACCGAGCACATAATTTATGTGCTCTGGCCAGCCGTAAGGCTGGATGAGGGCGAGCGACTAACTTGTATTACCACTATGATTCAGCCAAGAACAATGTTAAAAGTAGCTGACAATACCGGAGCAAAAATTATCCAGTGTTTTAATGTTCCCGGTGGTAGCGGCCGGCGTTATGCTCAAATTGGAGATGTAATAGTTGGCGCGGTAAAGGAAGCCGAACCAAGAAGAATTGTAAAAAAACATGATGTAGTTCGGGCAGTAGTAATCAGACAAAAAAAAGCATATCGCCGATTCGATGGTTCTTATATTAGATTTGATGAAAATGCAGCCGTAATTTTGGAGGGAAAAAGCAAGGAGCCGAAAGGAAATAGAATTTCGGGCCCCGTCCCTAGAGAATTAAAAGAAAAAGGATTTGAGAAAATCGCCGGTTTGGCCGAAGAATTAGTATAATTTTATGAAGATAAAAAAAGGTGACCAAATTTTAATAATTTCAGGGAAGGAGCGGGGGAGGACGGGAAAAGTTTTGGAGGCTCTACCGGGAAAGCAAAGAATAGTGGTCGAGGGGATAAATATAAGAAAAAAACACGTTCGACCCAAAAGATCCGGCGAGAAAGGTCAAATTGTACAATTACCTGCGCCGATTCATATTTCGAATGTAAAGCTGATTTGTAAAAATTGCAAAAACCCCACCAGGGTAGGATATAAGATTGTAGAAGGTAAAAAATATAGAATATGCAAGAAGTGTGGACAAGAAACCTAGATCACTATGGCTATGTTAAAAGAAAAATACCAAAAAGAAGTAATTCCTCAGATGCAAAAAAAGTTTGGCTATAAAACCCCTATGGCTGTTCCTAAAATTGAGAAGGTAATAATAAACATCGGTTTTGGCAAATTAATTTCTGATCAAACTGAACAGGAAAGGAAAAAAATAATAGATTTTATTTTAAATGATTTAAGTAAAATTGCCGGTCAATGTCCGGTACTAACTAAAGCTAAAAAATCTATTTCTGTATTTAAAATTCGAGCCGGCATGCCAATTGGTGCTAAGGTTACTTTAAGAAGAAAAAAAATGTATGATTTTCTAGAAAGATTAATTTATATCGCTCTTCCAAGATCTAGAGATTTTCGAGGAATTGATCCTAAATCAGTAGATAAAGGGGGACATTTAACTCTTGGTATTCGAGAGCATATTTGTTTTCCTGAGATTTCTCCAGAAAAAGCTAAATCGATCCTGGGACTAGAAATAACGGTAGTCACGACAGCGAAAAAAAGAGAGGAAGGATTAGAATTGTTGAGGCTAATGGGGTTTCCAATAAAAGCATAAACATGGCAACTAAATCTCAAATTGCAAAATCTGAAAAAAAACCAAAATATTTAACTCGAGTTGTTCGACGTTGTTTTAGGTGTGGAAGAAAAAGAGGATATATGAGGAAATTTGGGCTTTGTCGAATTTGTTTTAGAGAAATGGCAAATAATGGATTAATACCTGGGATAAAAAAAAGTAGTTGGTAATAATCAGAAAATAGAAAATAGAAAATAGAATTAAAAAAACTCTTAACTTCTACTTCCTATTTTCTAATTTCTAACTTATGGATCCAATTGCTGATATGTTGACTCAAATACGTAATGCTCAAGCTGTACAGAAGGATACAGTGGATATTTCTTTTTCTAATTTAAAATATGAAATTGCTAAAATTTTAGAAAAAGAGGGTTTTGTTGAAAAGGTTGAAAAACGAGGTAGAAAGGCAAGAAAAAAAATTGAAATTGCGTTGAAATACGATAATAAAATTCCGGCCATTTCCGGAATACATCGACTTTCTAAGCCTGGTCAAAGAGTTTACAAGAGTTATAAAGATATTGGTCGAGCAAAAGGAGGTCAGGGGATAGTGATAATTTCTACTTCAAAAGGATTGATGACAGGCAAAGAGGCAAGGAAACAGAAATTAGGCGGAGAAGTAATTTGTGAGATACGGTGAGTCGCTTTGGGAAGTTAATTTTTAGAAGAATCGCTCGGTAATCTGCTTCGGAGAACCGTAGAATTTCCTACCGAGAAATGGGATAATGAGCTCTCTTTTTGTTTAGTGCATTTGTTCGCTCGGGAATCCAATTCTCGGTACACGCGAACTTCCCAGCGAGAAGTCCGCTCAGGTCCTCGGCAAATTTTCGCCGAAGGCGAAACCATGCAATTTGCCTGCGGATGGTCCCGAGAATTGATTCCCTCGCTTAAATTATTTTAAAAATTGCTTCCCTCGCTTAAGGTTAATAAATTGAAAATTAAATTTTATGAGTCGTATTGGTAAAAAACCAATTTTAATACCAGAAAATGTCGAAGTAAAAATTGAGGGTCAAAAGGTAACGATTAAGGGTCCAAAGGGCGAACTTTCCCAAGGGGTTCGGCCCGAAATTAAGGTTGAAGTTCGAGATAATCAAATTTTGGTTTTTCCCCAAATTGAAACTAAACCCAGCACCAGAACCCCGCACGAAAGCAAGATTCGTACAGGGCAGGCAAGTCAGGTTTCGGGCAAGCAAACTAAGGCTCTTTGGGGGTTGACAAGGGCTCTTATTGCTAATTTAGTAAAAGGGGTAACCGAGGGATATGAAAAAAAATTAGAAATAAGTGGCCTTGGCTATAGGGCTAATTTAGATGGAAAAGATTTGGTGCTGGAGCTTGGTTTTAGTCATCCGGTTAAAGTAGCCTGTCCTCCGGGAATAATTTTTTTAATAGGAAAAAACATTATCACGGTCTTGGGAATTGATAAACAATTAGTAGGACAAACTGCGGCAAAAATAAGGAAAGCAAAACCCCCTGAGCCGTATAAAGATAAGGGTATAAAATACTTGGGTGAGGTAATTAGAAGAAAAGCAGGGAAGAAAGCAGTAGGAACCACAGGATAAGCACTAAACTGAAGCTAAACTAGACACAGAACAGACACTAAACTTTTATTTCGGTTTCGTTTAACATTTTGTGTCAGTTTCGTGATTTATGTTAGAAAAACAACAAAAAAGATATCGGCGCCACAAACGAGTTAGGGCAAAAATTAAGGATACATCAAAAGTTCCTCGGCTTTGTGTTTTTCGTTCAACTAAGCATATTTATGCCCAATTGATTGATGATGAGAAGGGTCAGACCATTTTGAGTTCAAATGACCTCGGGTTTAAAAAGTTAAAGACTCAAATTCGCCCGGCCGCAGCTAAAGCTGCGGCGAGCAAGCAAAAGCTAAAAGTCAGAGAAAAGAAAGAACAAATAATTAGAATTGGAAAAGTAGCAATTGCTTATGAGGTTGGGAAATTAATTGCTGAAAGGGCCCTTAAGAAGAAAATTGAAAGAGTGGTCTTTGATCGGGGAGGATATAGATATCACGGAAGAGTGAAAGCACTGGTTGAAGGAGCGAGGGAAGGAGGATTACAATTTTAAATTTCTAAACAAAATTCAATGATCAAAATCCAAAATCCAAAACGGGAAGAAAAAAAGGACTCCAATCCTCCCAAGGACGGGGCGTTTCGCTTCGCGAAAACGCCTCGCGTCCCGGCCACCATTCCGCAGGAGCGGGCCCCTGAGTTTGAGTCCAAATTGCTTGATTTGGCAAGGGTTTCGCATACCCGGGCCGGAGGAAGAAAAATAAGATTTCGAGCACTGGTCGTGAGCGGTAATAGAGATGGGAAAGTTGGAATTGGAATAGCTAACGGTCGAGATGTGGCAATGGCAGTGGAAAAAGCAACGAGACTTTCCAAAAAATATCTAACTGAGGTTCTGATAACGGAAGATTCCATTTCCCATGAAGTTTGTGCCAAATTCGGGCCGGCTAAGGTTTTACTCAGACCGCAAAGAAAAGGAAGGGGGCTGGTGGCCGGAGGAACGGTAAGGGTGATTTGTAATTTGGCTGGGATAAAAAATATTTCCTCAAAAATTTTAGGAAGAACAGGAAATAAGTTAAACAACGCCCAAGCAACAATTAAAGCTCTTAAAATGCTTAAAGTTCAAAAATTTTAAGTTTTGAGCTTTGCATTTTGAGCTTTGAGTTTATTACTGTGCAATTACACCAATTAAAACCAATTCATAAGAAAAAGTCGAGAAAAAAGGTGGGTCGGGGTGGTAAAAGGGGTACTTATTCCGGTCGTGGAATAAAGGGTCAAAAATCTCGGTCTGGCCGAAGGTTTAAACCAGTTATTCGAGAATTAATTAAAAGATATCCGAAACTGAAAGGATATAAATTTAAGTCAAAAGTCAAAAATCAAAAGTCAAAAGTTGTGGTTTTAAATCTCGACATTTTAGAGAAAAAATTTATTTCAGGAGAAAAAGTTACTCCCCAAATCTTGCTAGAGAAGCGAATGATCCGTAGAATAAAGGGAAGGATGCCCAAAGTTAAAATTTTAGGGAAAGGAAAGCTTGCTAAAGAGCTAATTATCGAAGGATGCCAAATTTCAAAGGGAGCAAAAGGGGAGATAAAGAAAGCCGGAGGAACTGTTAGAATGTGAGAATGTTAGATTGTTAGAATGTAAATATCCGCTAAAATTACAATCTAACATTCTAACAAAGCGAAGCGATCCAACAATCTAACTTAATTACAATGTGGTATCACAAAGTCATTCAAATTTTTAAAATTCAAGATTTACGGAAAAAAATCCTATTTGTTTTAGGAATTTTGGTAGTTTTTCGGGTGATGGCTAACATTCCGATGCCCGGTATTGACATTGAAAATTTAAAGAAATTTTTTGAACAATTTCAGGTATTCGGTCTTATAAATATGTTTACCGGCGGCACGCTCGAGAATCTTTCTATTATAATGTTGGGGTTAGGGCCTTATATTACTGCCGTCATTATTATGCAGTTGTTAACCATGATTTTTCCCCAATTGGAAAAGATTTATAAAGAAGAAGGCGAAGCTGGCCGCCATAAGTTTGAACAATACGGAAAAATATTAACCGTGCCTCTGGCAATGCTCCAGGGATATGCAATGTTGGCTTTGTTTCAGAGGCAAGGAGCAATCGGGGCTCTTTCTTCAACCACAATGATATCTGCCATTATTACCGTGGCAGCCGGAACCATATTTTTAATGTGGTTGGGGGAGTTAATTTCAGAAAAGGGAATTGGCAACGGTGTTTCCCTTTTGATTTTTGCCGGAATTGTGGCCAGGGTCCCGGTTAATATCCGGGAGGTTCTAATTAAATGGGACCCCAGTCAACTTCCGTCTTATGTATTATTTGTGTCAATGTCTCTCATTATTATTGCCGGAGTGGTTTTAATTAATGAAGGACGCAGAAATATCCCGGTATCCTATGCCAAAAGGGTAAGGGGAACGAAAATGTATGGCGGAGTTTCCACTTATTTGCCCCTAAACGTTAATCCGGCCGGAGTAATTCCGATTATTTTTGCCCTTTCGATTATGCTTTTTCCGGGAATGATTGCCAATTTTTTAGGAGGAGCAGGGGGATGGGTTGGAACTGCTGCCCAAAGCGTCGGAAATCTATTTCAAAACCCCTGGGTTTACGGAGCTATCTATTTTGCTTTAGTTGTTCTTTTTACTTATTTTTATACTGCCGTTACTTTTGATCCCAAAGCCATTGCTACCAATTTACAAAAGATGGGAGGGTTTGTGCCGGGAATTAGGCCGGGAACTTCAACTGCCAGCTTTATGCATTACATTTTAAATCGAGTTTTATTAATTGGAGCTTTGTTTTTAGGAGCAATTGCTGTTATACCCTCTGTTATTGGAGGAATAACCGGGGTGACCGTTTTTGGATTTTTTATTGGAGGAACATCTTTATTAATTATAGTTTCGGTGGTTCTGGAAACTATGCGTCAAATTAAAGCCCAATTACAAATGAGAGAATATGAGACATTTTAAAAACAAAATAAGAACCTGCCTCGCTAACGCGAGGCAGAACCTTGATTCGTTAAGGTATAAATATATAATCTTGAATTATGAAACCAAAAATAGATAAACAGGTTGTAATTCTTTTTGGACCGCCCGGGGCCGGAAAAGGAACCCAGGCCAATCTTTTGGCTGAAAAATTAAGCCTTTATTATTTAGAAACCAGTAAAATTTTGGAAGAGAGATTCAGAAATTCTGGAGAGAGAGATTTCGTTAAGGTTGGAGAGAAAAAATATTTTTTGAGAGATGAAAAAAAACTATGGGAAACCGGAATTTTGTGTTCCCCTCCCTTCGTTAGTTTTTTAATTAAAGATAAAATAAACGAGATATTTAAAATGGGTGAATCTTTGGTTTTAGCCGGTTCTCCCCGTACTCTATATGAAGGAAAAGAAGTCACCCCTTTTTTAGAAGAGCTATACGGTAAAGAAAAAATCAAAGTGATTTTAATTAAATTAAGCGCAAAAACATCAATTTTTAGAAATAGTCACCGCCGAATCTGCGAATTAATGCGCCACCCCGTTATTTATAATAAGGAAACCATTCACCTAACTAAATGTCCATTGGATGGTTCAAAGTTGCTAAGAAGAGAAAGTTTGGATGAGCCAGAAATCATTAAAGTAAGACTAAAAGAGTATAAAGAAAGAACTTATCCATTAATTGAGTATTTCAAAAAACGAGGACTAAAAGTAAAGGAAGTTTCCGGTTCAGATTCGGTAGCCGAGGTATTTAAAAACGTTTTAGAAGCAATAAAATAAGAACCTGCCTCGCTTACGCTCGGCAGAACCTTGATTCGCTAATGTATAAATATATAATCTTGAATTAAGAACCTGCCTCGCTTACGCTCGGCAGAACCTTGATTCGCTAATGTATAAATATATAATCTTGAATTAAGAACCTGCCTCGCTTACGCTCGGCAGAACCTTGATTCGCTAATGTATAAATATATA
>Ga0210044_10001705_pt1 | contig 33678 bp, 29 predicted proteins | sample CryGey13umfilter_2_FD_183959 | JGI IMG/M metagenome (GOLD analysis project Ga0210044, IMG submission 183959) | Groundwater microbial communities from aquifer in Utah, USA - Crystal Geyser 4/9/14 3 um filter (SPAdes) (version 2) | ecosystem: Environmental > Aquatic > Deep subsurface >...
CATTTATTGCCAATGTTCTTAATTTAATATAATATATAAGAGAATAATCAATAACTGATTTCTGTGGAAAAATTAATTATCAACGGCGGTAAGGATCTTGAAGGAAAAATTCAAGTGAAAGGAGCAAAAAATGCGGCGCTCAAAATTTTCCCCTTGGCACTTTTAACCAAAGAGCCAATTTTAGTTACCAATCTGCCCGAAATTGAAGATTGTCGGCGGGCGGAGGAAATGCTTATTGCTCTGGGTCATCGCGTAAAAAAAATAAAGCACGGAACCGTTGAAATACAATTCAAAAACAGGACCTGTATTAATCTGCCAGCCGATCTGGTCAATAAGTTTCGGGCCTCAATCTTGTTTGTCGGGCCGCTTCTGGCTTCCTGTCAGGAAGTCTATTTTCCTCATCCGGGCGGTTGCGTTATCGGCGCGGGAACCAGGCCGATTGATATGTTTCTTGATGGTTTTTCAAAAATGGGGGCGCGCGTTGAAATTTTAGAAAATAATTATCGGTTGACGGCAAAGAAACTGAAAGGCGCAGATATTTTCTTTCCGAAGATTACGGTGACCGGAACAGAAAGTTTGATGACGACCGCCTGTTTTGTTGACGGCGTCACTGTTTTGAAAAATTGCGCGATGGAACCCGAAATCCCGGCCCTGGCCGATTTTTTAAACAGCATAGGGGCACAAATCCAGGGCGCGGGCACGCCGATTATTAAAATCAAAGGCGTCAAAGAGTTAAAGGGAGGGGAATATAAAATTATTCCCGACAGAATTGAAGCCGGGACTTTCGCGATGCTGGCGGCCGCGTCAAATAACGGAGAGGTCTTGATCGAAAATTGCGAACCATTGCATCTTGAAGTACTTTGGGCGGCATTTGACAAAATTGGCGTTAATTATAGATTGTCCAAAAACTCGATTAGCATCTTGCCGTCAAAAAAAATATTGTCTTATGATATCACGACCCATGAATATCCCGGATTTGCCACGGATCTGCAGTCGGCTTTTACTGTTTTAATGACGCAAGCTCATGGTTCTAGTCTAATTCACGAAACTATTTATGACCGGCGGCTGCTTTTTTGCGACAGCTTGACCCAAATGGGCGCCAATATCATCATGGCCGATCCTCACCGTGTCGTAGTCAACGGGCCGACAAAAATGCACAGCCGCAAACTGGTCAGTCCAGATTTGAGGGCCGGTATGGCATTGGTTATGGCCGCCTTAATTGCGCAAGGCCAGACCGAAATTGACAATATTTATCAGATTGAGAGGGGATATGAAAATCTGGCAGAAAGATTAAAAGGATTGGGAGCTGACATAAAAAGAATAAAAGAATAATTTCTATGACGCCATTTTTCATCAAAAAAATCGGCATTGACCTTGGCACGGCAAATACGCTTGTTTTTGTTCCGGGCAAAGGGATGGTTATCAACGAGCCGACAGTTGTGGCTATTTCTTTAGACGATAATCGTATTTTGGCAGTTGGTAATGAGGCCAAAGAAATGCTCGGCCGCACGCCGGACACAATTATCGCTTCCCGTCCGTTGAGAGACGGGGTGATTGCCGATTATCGATTGACAGAAGCAATGCTGCGCTATTTTATAAATAAAACGATGGGGTCCATAAAAATTTTTAGGCCTGAAGTTATGGTAGCTGTTCCAGCCGGAATTACTTCAACGGAGCGGCGGGCAGTTGTTGATGCGACTTTAAACGCCGGCGCCAAAGCCGCTTATATTGTCAAAGAGCCGGTGCTGGCGGCAATTGGGGCAGGCATACCGATTAACGAGCCGGCGGGTCACATGATTATTGATATTGGAGGCGGAACATCGGAGGTGGCAGTGATTTCTTTGGGTGGAATTGTGGCATGGGCTTCTGTTCGGGTTGGCGGCAACAAACTTGACCAGGCAATTACCGAATTTTTGCGAAAAAAATATAATTTGGCGGTCGGCGAGCGAACGGCCGAGGAAATCAAAATTGCTATTGGTAGCGCTCTGCCGCAAAAAATTGAGCAGACTTTTGAGACACGCGGCCGCGATTTGATTTCCGGCCTGCCAAAAAATATTATCGTCAAATCCAACGAAATTACTGAAGCGATAGCGGACAATTTAAGAGAAATTATTCAGACGATAAAAATTGTTTTGCACGATACTCCGCCCGAACTTTCGGCCGATGTTATGGATAAGGGAATGGTTTTGTCCGGCGGAGGTGCGCTTTTGAAAAATCTTGATGAATTGATTTCGCAGGCAACCGGCGTGCCCTGTTATATAGCCGAGGACCCGCTGTTTTGCGTGGCAAAGGGAACGGGAATAGCGCTGGAGCATCTCGAAGTCTATAAAAGGAGCGTGATGAGTAAAAAATAAGTTTGTCTTACTTTTCTGTAACCAGAAAAGTAACAAAAGAGTTCTTTGCAGCGATAAAATTTTGAGAAATTTGGATTTGTCTCGCTAAAATCGCTATGCACGCCGCCTTTGGCGTCGCCCAAGGCATAGCACGCGATTTTTACGCTTGACTCATCTCAAATTTATTACAAAATTTTTCGCATGCAAGATTAATTTAATGTCAAAAAAAATAAAAATCTTAATTTTATTAATTACAGTAATCATAATAACAGCTGTCAGTTATGGAGTATATTTCTTTTTTATAAGAAATCACAATCGCATACTGACTATCGAACAATGTACAGTACAAGGAGGCGAAGTCAAAGAACCAGGGTCACTTTTTAGACCGGCATGCACCGGAACAAAATTTTTAGGAAAAGTTACAGGATATTTATGTGATTGTGTATGTTGCCGAAAATAAGTTATATTTTTAAATAAAGACATGACTATCGGTATAAATGCCGCTGCGGCTTTAAAGCAGCCACGGACAGGCGTTGAGGAATATTGTTATCAATTGATAAAACATTTAACGATGCTGCCAGAAGCCAAGGCGCATCGGTTTTTTCTTTACGTTCCAAAAAGTGACACCAATACCCGAATTCACTTAAATGACTCGAATAATAAATATTTCGATTTTGAATTGCCGATAAATTTCGAAGTAAGGAAGCTAAACTGGCCTTTGTCAATGTGGACGCAGATAAGGTTGGCATCTCATATGGTTTTTAATAAACCCGATGTGCTTTTTATTCCTGTGCACGTTTTACCGCGTTTCCATCCAAAAAATTCGGTCGTGACAATTCACGGCTTGGAATACGAATATTTTCCCGAATATTATCCGTTTTGGTTCAGAAATTATTTGCGCTGGAGCACTCGCTACGCGGTTAAGCATGCGAGAAAAATTATTGCGGTATCGGAGAACACGAAACGCGATATAATAAAATTTTATCGAGCTGATGTGGGTAAAATTGAAGTTGTATATCATGGCGTAAAAATTTCACGTTGCGATGTTCATTCCTCCGATTACATATTTCACGATCGTGAGATATGTAATCAGGGAAAAATTCCAACCTTATTATATATTGGCCGGATTGAGTTGAAGAAAAATATTTTAGGAATTTTAGAAGTATATAAGATTTTAAAAGAGAAATACAAAATTTCTCACGAGTTGATTTTGGCCGGCGCGCCGGGATATGGTTATGAAAAAATAAAGTTAGCGCTGACGGAGAACATTTCTCCGTTGCAACGGAGAAATGTTCTCCGTCAAGTGCGAGAGCTCGGTTATGTCAGCGAGGCGGAAAAATGGAAGCTTTTGCGAGGTGCGGACGCTTTTTTATTTCCGACTTTCTATGAAGGTTTTGGGATGCCGATTTTGGAGGCGCAGGCAGCGGGCGTGCCAGTGGTTAGCTCCAATGTTTCAAGCATTCGGGAAGTCGCAAGGGATTCGGCTTTGCTGATTGATCCAAATAATCCCGAACAAATTGCCCAGGCTGTTTATAAAATAATTGACGATAAAGCCCTGCGTGATAAGCTGATAGAATTGGGGTTTGATAACATAAAGAGATTTAGCTGGGAGAAATGCGCGAGGGAAACTTTACGGATAATGACAAGCTAACTTTTTAAAGAAAAAATTTTGCCGATGAAGGTTGCTCTGGTTCATGATTATCTTATACGATTGGGGGGCGCAGAGGGGGTTCTTTTGGAATTGTATAATCTTTTTCCTGAAGCGCCGATTTACACGCTTTTGTATGACGAAAGAAAAATGTCGCAGTGGTTTCCGCCGCAAAAGGTTCAAACATCTTTTTTACAGAAATTCCCAAAATTTTTAAAAAGCAGGTACAAGCATCTTTTGCCGCTTTTGCCGATTGCTGCAGAAAGCTTCGATTTAAGAGATTTTGATTTAGTTATTTCTTCCTCATCGGCTTTTGCCAAATCAATTATAACTCGGCCAGGCACCATCCATATCTGTTATTGCCATTCGCCCTCCAGGTTTCTTTGGGATTGGAGCCACGAGTATGTCAAAGATATGCATCTTGGTTTTGTTAGGTCGGTCCTGGCAAGAACCTTGGTTCATTATTTGAGAATTTGGGATAAATCTTCTTCAAAAAGAGTTGATTATTTTATTGCCAATTCAAGGGCGACCAGAGATAAAATAAAAAAATATTATCGCCAGGATGCTAAAATTATTTATCCCCCTGTTAAGCTTCCTTCTTTCAGCGAATTTATCGAAGCTCGAGATAAAAATTATTTTTTAATTATTTCTCAACTCACTTCTTATAAAAAAATTGATTTGGCAGTTGAAGCATTTAATAAATTAAAATTGCCTTTGGTTGTTATCGGGGAAGGTCCGGACTACAAAAAGCTACTTAAACTTGCCGCTCCCAATATCCATATTTTGGGATGGAGAGATGAAAAAGAAAAAAATAAGTACCTAAAAAATTGCACCGCTTTTATTTTTGCAGGGGAAGATGATTTTGGCATAGCACCGGTTGAGGCAATGGGTTGGGGTAAGCCAGTCTTGGCATTTGGAGCCGGAGGAGCGTTGGAAACCGTTCTTCGAGGCGCCACAGGCGAATTTTTTTATGATTCCACGCCCGAAATTTTGGCAGATGGCGTGCGCCGGTTGCGCGATAATTTATCAAAATACAGTCCACTTGTCATCCGTAAATGGGCAGAGAGGTTTTGCCAGGAAAAATTCAGGCAGGAAATTATGGATTTTGTAAAGAAACTGGGGTATAATGTAAATTAAATGTCGCTATTTAGCGACAAACCCAAGGCTACTTTTTTGTCAGCAAAAAAGTAGCCAAAAAACTGCGCGCAGGTGCAAAAATTTGATAAAATCGGACTCGCCAAGCTAAAATTGTCGTGGTAAACTCGTCGCTTTGCTCCTCCCCGCTGACAATTTTTTAACGCTCGGCTCGCCTCAATTTTCCGACAAATTTTTCACATGCGCGATAAACGAAAATAAAATTTTGATTTTTGCATTTTAATTTTTTAAATTTTTATGATAATCGGCCATCAAAGAATTTGGCAGTTTTTATCCAAAAGCGCGCAAGGCGGGCGTCTGGCACATGCTTATTTATTTGTTGGTTCATCTGGAATCGGGAAGAAAAAAGTTGCCTTTGAATTTGCGAAACTCCTTCAATGCAAAAAGCCTCTAAAAAAACAGGGGAATTTTGACAGCTGTGGCGAATGCCGCGATTGCCTTTTGATTGAACGAAACCAGCACCCGGACGTATTATTAATAGAGTCGGATAATGAAACGTCAGAGGCAAAAGAAGAAGAAAAACAGACAAAAATCCAGGAAATTAAAATTGAGCAGATAAGAGCTCTGCAGCACCAGATTAATCTCTCGCCATATTCGGGCGAGCATAAAATAGTTATTATTGATTCTTCAGAGAATTTGACTCATGAAGCTGCCAATTGCCTTTTAAAAACTCTTGAGGAACCGTCTCAAAAAAGCGTTTTGATTTTGGTAAGTTCCAGCTGGCAGAAGCTTTTGCCGACTATTGTTTCGCGCTGTCAGATGATAAATTTTTTGCCGGTTAAAAGCCAGGTAATAATTGAAGGATTACAAAAGCTTGGCGCCAAAAATAAAGCAAAAATTATTCAGGCGGTTCGTTTTGCCTGCGGCAGGCCGGGAGTTGCACTGAAAATAATGAATGAGCCGCAATTTTTAGCAAAAAATATTCAATTGATTGAGGATTTGGAGAGATTAATGAAGAAAGATTTGGTGGAGAGATTCAGATATGCTAAAGATTTGTCGCAAAATAGCGTTAGCGCAAAAGAAGTCTTGGACCAGTGGGTTATTTGGTTTAGGGATAAAATTCTTTCTGAGTTGGGCAACAAAAATCTTCTGGTTTTGGGAGAGGAAAATTCCAAAAACATTTTCTCTTTGGCAAAAATTATTGAATCAATAAAAAATATCCAGCAGACTCAGCGGCTGCTTGAAGATAGTAGTTTTAATTCAAGGCTAATTTTAGAGAATTTAATGCTGAAGATTTAAAAAAGCGGTAGTTCAAAGTGCAAAATTCAATTTGATTTTTGATTTTTGACCTTTGAATTTGAGCAAAGCGAACTATGTATCAAGAAATTATTAAAAATATCAGGCCGAACTTAGACAAAGTTTTGGAAAAGCTAAAACAGGAAATTTCTGTTTTGCGGACCGGTCAGTCCAGTCCGGCGTTGCTGGAAAACGTGATGGTTGATTGTTATAATTCTAAAATGCCGCTTAATCAGCTGGCCGCAATAAATGTGCGTGGTGCCAGGGCCCTTCTTATTCAGCCCTGGGACAAGACAATTATTAAAAATATAGAAAAAGCTATTGTTGGTTCGCTTCCCGGGTTAAGTTCTGCAATTGACAGCGATGTCATAAGAATAAATTTGCCTTCTCCCAGCGAAGAAACGAGAAAAGAGCTGGTTAAGTCGTTGCATCAAAAACTTGAAGAAGGAAGAATTGCAATTCGTTTGGTAAGAGAAAACACTTGGAAACAGATTCAAGATTTGGAAAGAGCAGGAAAAATACGCGAAGATGATAAATTTAGAGGCAAAGAAGAACTTCAGAAGGTGGTTGATGAATATAATAATAAAATAAAAGAAACTGGAGAGAAGAAAGAGGGAGATATACTCACCGTATAATTTCCAATTTCCAATATCCAATTTCCAATCCAGTCCCGCGGAGCGAGACATATTATGCATTTAGACATTGGACATTTTATTGGAAATTAGAAATTGGGATTTGGAAATTTAAGGATTGGTGAATTAAATTATGCTTTTAACAATTCTTATTTTCATTGTAATATTAGGCCTTTTGGTTTTTGTCCATGAACTGGGCCATTTTTTGGTTGCAAAAAGGAACGGTGTAAGGGTTGACGAATTCGGATTTGGTTTCCCGCCAAGAATTTTTGGCATCCAAAAAATAAAGAAGTCTAAACAAGAGATAGCAATAGTTACAGAAGAGCATGGCATCAGTTTAATTTCAGAAACCTACAGTTCAAAGACGGATAAAGAATTGATAAAAATGGAAATTCAGGAAAGCCAGACTATAATTAAGCCTTTACCGTTTAAAAAATGGCGTTTTTTTTGGAGGAACGGAAAGAGAGATGAAAATTTTGGAGAGCAAACAGTCTATTCAATAAATGCTATCCCTCTTGGCGGATTTGTGAAAATTTACGGCGAGGAAGGAGAAGGCGTAAACAGCAGCCGTTCTTTTGCTTCAAAAAAAGCCGGGCAGAAAGCAAAAATACTTTTTGCGGGCGTAACAATGAATTTTATTTTAGCGGTTTTTTTATTCAGTCTGGGAAATATTATTGGCTTGCCAACTGCAATAGACGATAGCCAAGTTGATAAATATCCTGGCGCCAAACTTCAAATTGTGGGCACGAGCCGGAATTCACCGGCTGAAGCAGCCGGTCTTAGAGCTGGGAATTTTGTAATTGCACTGAAAAATAAAGAAGGAAAAGTCCTTGAGGGTATAAAAAGAACCGCTGAATTTCAAGCGTTTGTGGACAGCGAAAAAGGGAAAGAGATTATTCTTGTTGTCGAGCGCGGCAGTTCCAATATCGAAGTATCTGTCGTTCCAAGAACCAATCCTCCCCAGGGTCAGGGGCCGTTGGGGGTTGAACTGGCTACCGTGGCCAATATCAGCTTGCCCTGGTATAAGGCTTTATGGGAAGGATTTTTAACTACAATAAATTTAATCTGGCTGCTTTTAGTTGTAATTTTCCAAGTTTTAAAAAATTTAATAATTCAAGGCAAAGCAGGGGTAGACATCGTGGGGCCGGTGGGTATATATACATTGACAAATCAAGCGGCTGGCATGGGTTTTATATATTTGCTTCAGTTGACTGCTATTCTTTCCATCAATTTGGCAGTAATTAACGCTTTTCCCTTTCCGGCTTTGGACGGCGGCAGAGTCTTGTTTTTAATGATTGAAAAAATTAAGGGTTCGCCGGTTAGTCAGAAAGTTCAAAATTTGGCTCATTCTATTGGGTTTGCCCTCTTGATTTTATTGATGATTGCGATAACATATAGAGACATTGTGAGATTTTTCTGATTATTGCCATTTAAAGTTGCGTTACGAATTGATACGAATTTTGGCGTTCATTGTAGTTAAATGTATTCTATGTTTATGGTGGAGCGCCTCGCTAATATTTACGAATAAAAATGTTTAAAAATTTTTTTGGAACAATTTCTAAAGACATTGGAATTGATTTAGGGACGGCCAATACCCTGGTTTATGTCAAGGGCAGAGGGATTGTAATCAATGAGCCTTCGGTTGTGGCAATTAATCAAAAAACAGGGCAGATTTTAGCCATCGGCCAAGAGGCAAAAAGAATGGTTGGTCGTACACCCGGCCATATTGTCGCGACGCGTCCCCTTTGCGAAGGAGTGATTTCTGATTTTGAAATAACAGAACAGATGCTGCGATATTTCATAAATCAGGTGTGCCGGGGAAGTATTAAATTTTTATCAAGGCCGCGAGTGGTAATCGGGGTGCCTTCGGGAGTAACCGAGGTTGAAAAAAGAGCGGTGGAAGACGCGACAAGAAACGCCGGCGCCAGGGATGTCTATTTGATTGAAGAGCCAATGGCCGCAGCCATTGGCTCGAGACTTCCGATCCAGGAAGCAACAGGCAATATGGTGGTTGATATCGGCGGAGGCACAACGGAAGTGGCCGTAATTTCGCTCGGCGGAATAGTTGTTGTGAAAAGCCTGCGTATTGCCGGCGATAAACTGAACGAAGATATTATCCAGTACGCCAGAGAAGAGTTTAAGCTGTTACTTGGCGAGAAAACCGCCGAAGATATAAAAATTGCTGTCGGCTCCGCTTTTTCTTTAGAGGACAAAATGGAAACATCAATGCGCGGCCGCGATTTAATTACCGGCCTGCCAAAAGAAGTAATTGTTAATTCCGACGACATAAGGGAGGCAATGCGCCGTTCGGTTAAAATTTTAGTCAACGCAGTTCGTTCAACGATAGAGGAGTCGCCTCCGGAACTTGTCGCCGATATTATGACGCAAGGAATAATTATGGCCGGCGGCGGTAGTCTTTTGCGGGGGCTGGATAGATTAATTTCTCAAGAGACGCAGATGCCCGTTAAAATTTCGGAAGATCCTTTAACGGCGGTGGTGCGGGGGTGCGGGATTGTTTTGGAAGATATTGACGCGTTAAAAAATGTTTTAGTTTCAACACAGTATCAGGAGCCGCCAAGATAGCTTATAGCATATAGCTAATAGCAAACAACAAAATGCGAAAACGGGATTTTTCAAAATTTTATATCTTGGGAAGTTTAGTAGCAGCAATTATTTTGCTGATTTTTTTAAATTTTTTTGGCTGGTTTGAGTGGCCTAAAAAAATTTTTTTCAAAGCTGCCGTGCCGATTTTAAAACCTTTTGAGTTAACAGGCAGGAAGCTCTCGGACGGATTAGGCATTTTATTTAATATAAAAAGCCTGATTCGCGAAAATTCCCAATTGCGGATTCAAAATCAAGATTTAATTTCAAAATTATCAAAACTTTCTGAAGTGGCGCAGGAAAATAAGTTTTTGCGCCAGCAATTGCAAATTGAACCTTCTTTTGAATCAAAAATGGTGCAGGCAGAATTAGTCGGTTTTGATCCGGGAAATGTCGGCCGATATTTTTTGATTGGCGTAGGCACAGACAGCGGGGTAGCTGTCAATCAAGCAGTAATTCTCCCGGGCGGGTTTTTGGTAGGGAAAATAACTGAGGCAAAAAATAATTTCAGCAAAGTTTTAGAGCTGACAGATTCAGATAGCGCTGTTTTTACACTGACGCAAGAGACAAGGGTTGGCGGAGTGGTAAGAGGAGATCATGGCGTAGGTTTGATTTTAGATATGATTCCGCCGGAAAAAGAAATAAAACCGCAAGAATTAGTCATAAGTTCGGGCCTGGATGGCTTTATTCCAAATGGCCTTGTTATAGGAGAGGTAGAAAATAAAATTTCAAGCGAAAGCGAAGTTTTTCAAAGATTTAAAATTAAGCCGTCTATAAATTATAATGAGATAGAAACAGTTTTCATTATTTTGGGAAACAGATAAACCCCCACACCACGGACTTACGTACGTAGTATAGGGGATTCCCTTTAATATTTTTTAACATTCATCTACGGGCTGACACCAGTGGAGTTCCCCGACCTCGCTCTGCGAAGCGGGGCCGGCTGATATGGGGGTAAGTTCCCCCATATCATCTTACAAGTATGAATAAAATTATTGTTTTTTTACTGTTTTTTATGCTGTTGATTTTGCAAGTTGCTTTTGTGCCCCGTTTTTCAGTTTTTAATGTTTATCCGAATATTTTATTGATAGCTATTTTAGTTTTTGCAATTATGCGGCATAACAACCGGACCCTGCTTTTTGCTCTTTTTTTTGGTTTGGCGCTGGATATTTTTTCCAGCTGGCCCTTCGGCATTTATGCGTTAGATTTTGTTATATTGGCTTGGTTGATTCAATTTATCGGAAAAAACTTTTTTCGAGCCACAGATTTTTTTGGTCAGACTTCCATTATTGCCCTTTCCTGTGTCCTATTCAGCGTTTTAAACTTTTTTTTGATCAAGAATTTTTATTGGTTGGGTCTGGGACAAAACATAGCTTTTTGGGACAATCTTTTGAGAATTGGATTGTTGGAAATTATATTAAATTTCGTTCTGGCCGTTGCCGGATTAATGATATTTAAGAAAATCAATGGATTATTTACCACAATTTAAAGAAAAATTCAAAGGATTTAAAATACGCAGATCATTTAAAGAAAATATTGATCCCGAAGAAATTTTGATTGACACGGAGAAACCTCTTGATTTGCAGGATCAGAAATTAGAAACTCCGCTCAAAGCGAGGGTCTTTGTTATTTTTTTTGGAATAATTATAATCGGGCTTGCTGTTTTGCTTTTTCGCTCAGGTTATTTTCAGTTTTTAAAAAGCGAAGATTATTTAAAACTGGCTCAGCGAAACAGCGTGCGTATTTATCCCGTTTTGGCTCCTCGCGGGATTATTTATGATAAAAATTTAACACCATTAGTAAACAATCTACCAAGCTATAACGTCTTTTTGACTCCACAGGATTTGCCAAAAGATAAGATGGAAAGGGAGACGATGATAGAACAAATTAGTTTTTTATTGGATTTAAACCCCAAAGAAGTCACTAAAGAAATATCTGATTTTGATTTTGAAAAAGAGCAGAGGATTTTGCTTATTGGCGACTTGGCGATAGAGAAAATTTTAATGCTCCAGTCCCGCCTTGGAGATTTTCCGGCTTTGACCGTAGAAAATGGCGTTCAAAGACAGTATCTTTACGGCGAAATATTAAGCCATATTCTTGGGTATACGGGGAAATTAAGCAAAGAAGATTTGAATGCATTTCCGAATTATTCAACAGCCGAGCGTTTAGGCCAGGAAGGCTTGGAAATCAATTACGAAGAATTTTTAAGAGGTAAACTGGGGCAGCGGCAAATTGAAGTTGATTCAAAGGGGCGGCAGAAAAAAGAGGTTGGCGTAGAAGAGCCAATAGCAGGCCAAAATCTTGTAACGACCATTGATATTGAATTGCAGAAAAAAATATTTGATGAAGTAAGCCATATGCTGGCAAGCCTAAAAATAATCAAAGCAGCGGCAGTGGCAATTGATCCAAGAAACGGCAAGGTTCTTAGTTTGCTCAGTCTGCCGGCCTTCAATAACAATCTTTTTGAGAAAAGCATTTCTGTAGCGGATTTTAAGAAATTAGAGGAAGATCCTGATAATCCATTATTTAATAGAGCAATCTCCGGACAATATCCTTCGGGTTCTACAATTAAGCCAATGCTGGCAGCCGCGGCATTGGAAGAAAAAGTTGTCACGCCCTCAACCATTGTCAATGATCCGGGCCAGATAACGATTGTCAATCAGTATAATCCAAACATTGTTTATACATACCCGGACTGGAAAGCCCATGGCGCGGTTAATATTTATTCGGCAATCGCCCAATCATGCGATGTATATTTTTATACCATAGGCGGCGGCTGGAATGGGATTGAGGGGCTCGGCATTGATAGAATAAAAAAATATCTGGATTTATTCGGTTTTAATAAGCCCTTAGGAATTGATTTGCCGGGCGAACAAGGGGGATTGGTACCCGATGAAAATTGGAAACAAAAAACAAAAGGGGAACAATGGTATATCGGCGATACATACCACGTATCAATCGGCCAGGGCGATTTGCTGGTTACACCTCTTCAAATGGCATCTGCCATTGCCTCTATTGCCAACGGTGGAAAACTTTTCAGCCCCTACCTTGTTGACAAAATCGTGGATTCAGACAAAAATAGTATCAAAGTATTTGAACCGCATATTATAAGGGATGATTTCATTAAATCGGATAATTTAGCGGTTGTCAGAAAGGGGATGCGCGAAGCGGTGGTTAGCGGTTCTGCCCGATATTTGGCCGATTTGCCAGTTAAAGTCGCCGGGAAAACCGGAACTGCCCAGATCGCGGGACAGGAAAAACCGAATGCCTGGTTTGTCGGATTTGCGCCATATGATAATCCTCAAATTGTTCTTGTAATCATGCTGGAAAACGCCGGCGAAGGTTCAAGCTATGCGGTGCCGATTGCAAAAGAAGTGTTTAAATATTATTTTAAGGACTTTGTTCCCCGTTAGATAGAGTGCAAAGCGCTCATCTAACGGGGTGCTCAATGTTGTAGCTAAAATTTTATTCGCTACGCTTGAGCTCCGCTCATAAATTTTAAGACAACATTGGCATGAAATATCTCAGCAAAGAAGGTTTAGAGCAAATCAAAAAAGAAGTTGATGAATTAAAACTAAAAAGGCAGGAAATAGCCCAAAGACTGGAAGAGTCAAAAGCATTGGGTGATCTTTCTGAAAACATGGAATATCTGCAGGCAAAAGAAGCCCAGGCATTTAACGAGGGAAAAATTTTAGAGTTAGAAGAAGTTTTAAAGAACGCCGTTGTGATAAATAAAAATGGCGGCAATTCAATTGTCCAGATTGGAGGAACCGTTGAAATTAATTGCCAGGGAGAAAAACAGACATTTACTATTGTTGGTTCGGAAGAGGCCAATCCTGCCGAAGGAAAAATTTCCAATGAATCACCTCTTGGCAAAGCATTCCTCGGGCATAAAGCAGGGGAAACAGTAGAAGTTGAAACGCCCAAAGGGAAGGCGACTTATAAGATAATATCAATTAAATAATTTTCAATTCTAAGATGTCTTTAGAAAAAATAAAAGCCGACCGGCTTAAAAAATTAGAGAATATAAAGGCCGCAAAGATTAACCCTTTTCCTTCAAAAACGGGGCCGCGGCTGTTTATTTTAGATGTATTGGAAGATTTTGATATTTTAGAAAAAGAGAAAAAAGAAATTAGTTTGGCGGGGCGTCTGCGTTCGCAAAGGACGCATGGCGGTTCAAGCTTCGCTAATTTAGAAGATTTTTCTGGCCAGATCCAGATTTATTTTAAAAAAGATGAATTGGGAGAGAAAAATTATAATTTTTTTGCTGAAAATTTGGATATTGGCGATTTTATCCAAGCCCAAGGCGAAGTTTTTAAAACCCAAAAAGGCGAGCGTACTCTGCTCGTAAAAAAATATAAAATTTTAGCAAAATCTTTAAATCAGCTGCCGGAAAAATGGCACGGTTTAAAAGATGTTGAAGAAAGATTCCGTAAAAGATATCTGGATTTGTTGATGAATAAGGACGTCAGAGCGCGATTTGCCATGCGCAGCAAGATAATAAAAGAATTAAGGGCATTTTTGGAAGCAGAAGGATTTTTAGAAGTGGAAACGCCTGTTTTACAGCCCCTACCCGGCGGAGCGCTGGCCAAGCCCTTCCGCACGCATTTAAACGCTTTAAACATGGATTTGTATTTAAGGATTGCTCCCGAATTGTATTTGAAAAGATTGCTTGTTGGCGGATTTGAAAAAATTTATGAGATCGGTCGGTGTTTCAGAAACGAAGGGATGGATAAATTGCATAATCCTGATTTTACGATGCTGGAATTTTATTGGGCATACGCCGATTACCAAGACGTGATGAATTTAGTTGAAAGAATGTTTGGTTTTTTGGTGCCGGAAATGGAAATAGAATTTCAGGATAATAAAATTAATTTTACCGATCCCTTTAAAAGAATTTCTATCGGTGAGTTAATAATGGAACATTATAAAATTGACATCGGGCAAGCATTAAGGATGGATTTGGAAAAAATATTAATTCAGGCAGGAGAAAAACCGGAAAAGGATGCGCCTGATTGCAAATTAATAGACGAGATTTTTAAAACCATCAGGCCAAACATTATTAAGCCAACTTTTGTGACGAATCATCCTATAGAAATGTCGCCCTTGGCAAAAGCGTCCGAGCAAAACCCCAAAGAGGCGCAGAGATTTCAGATGATTGTTGCGGGGATGGAAATCATAAACGCGTATTCAGAGCTCAACAATCCCAAAGAGCAGGCAGAGAGGATGAAAGAGCAGGAAAAAGGGCGGCAGGATGATGAAATTCAAAGATTTGACAGAGATTATATAGAGGCATTAGAATACGGAATGCCGCCTGCTGCCGGATTAGGGCTTGGCGTTGACAGATTGGTCCAGTTTTTAACAAATGCGGCAAACATTCGGGAAGTAATTTTGTTTCCGACGATGCGTCAAAAAGAATAGTTTTTTAAAAATAAGAGGAGGTGAAAACATGGATTCATCAGAAGAAGTCGTCTATTATGCTATTGTTTTTGAAATGGACGGAAAATATTATCATAAAATCCAGTCTGGAAAAATTCCTGATTGCAAAGGTGAAACTGAAAAAATTTTTTTTGGGAAGTTCGCCGAAGTTTCCAACAAGGCAATCGCGCTGGAAGAGAAGTTAAATAAACTTTTGAGGGATGCAGAAAAAAAAGCAAGAAAGACAAAAAGTAACGAAGGGTTGCCTAGGAAGCGATCTCGGCGCATCCCGCAAAAAGATCTGACGCAAATTGCAAAACATATCGGCCTTTTTTAATATCAACAAGGCAAAGCCCCTCGCCGTTCCTTTAAAGTTTTTAACCCGGGCAATTTTTATCAGCCCGGTTTTTTTACACTCTTGCTCTAAATTTGTTTTTTGTATAAGATAAGATTACGATGTTAGATATAAAATTCATTCGCGAAAACAAGGATTTGGTAAAAGATGCGGTCAAAAAGAAATTTATGGACGTTGATATTGACCGGCTTTTACAGTTGGATGAAAAACGGCGCGGCTTGATTGCGGAATCAGAAACGATAAAAGCGGAACAGAATAAACTGTCAAAAGAATTGGCCAGAGGCAAAGATGAAAAACTGTTGGAAAAATCAAAAGAAATGAAAGAAAAGTTTAAAGACATGGATGAAGAATTAAAAGGCATAGAACAAGAATACCGTGATTTGATGCTTCGGGTGCCTAATATTCCTTCTGCTGACACGCCGATCGGGGCAGATGATTCCTTCAATAAAGAAATCGCCAGATGGGGCAAAATTTCTGAATTTGATTTTCCAATAAAAGACCATATCCAGCTTGGTAAAGATTTGGACATTATTGACACAGAAACCGGCGTCAAAGTTTCCGGTTTCCGCGGCTATTACTTGAAAAATCAGGGAGCGATATTGCATTGGGCAGTGCTTTGGTATTGCTGGCAGAAGATGCTGTCGGAGGGCTTTACCGCTGTGGTTGGCCCGACACTTGTAAAAGATTTTGTTTTATCTGGTAGCGGTCAATTTCCTTTTGGCGGAGAAGAAGTTTATCAAATAGGCAATTCCGGAAAATTGGCGAGCGGTGAAGAAATTTCAGAACCACTATATTTGGCGGGGACGTCTGAGCCAACCCTTCTGGCATATTTTTCAGATAAAATTTTGAAAGAAGATGAATTGCCCGCTAAGGTTTGCGGATTTTCGCAATGCTTTCGTTCTGAGGCCGGTAGTTATGGCAAAGACACAAGAGGTCTTTATCGGCTGCACGAATTTACAAAAGTTGAACAGGTAGTGTTTTGCAAAAACGATTTAGCCGAATCGGATAAATGGCTTGAAGAGATGCGAAAAATTTCCGAAAGCGTGTTGCAAGATTTAAAGCTGCCTTATCGAGTGGTACAGAATGCTTCAGGCGACATGGGCGCGGGCAAATATAAAATGTATGACATTGAAACGTGGATGCCAAGCAGGGGAAAATACGGCGAAACACATTCGGATTCAAATTTGACCGATTGGCAGGCCAGGCGCCTGAACATTAAATATAAAGACGCAAGCGGCGAAATAAAATTTGTCCATACTTTAAACAACACGGTTATTGCCAGCCCAAGAATTTTAATCGCGATTTTGGAAAATTATCAGCAAAAAGACGGTTCGGTTTTGGTGCCAAAAGCTTTGCAAAAATATACCGGTTTTAAAAAAATCAGTAAAAAGTAAACCCCCACACCATAGATTTGCGTCAGTGGCTTTGGAACAATGCTCTTCGTGGTTCTAACCATTCATTTATGGGCTGACGCCCGTGATGTTCTGGTGTGGGGGTAAGGATAAAATAATGAAAAAGCTTCGCGTCGCTCTGCTTTTGGGAGGGAAGTCGGCTGAGCGGGAAATTTCAATAAAGACCGGCAAGATGATTACCAAAAACCTTGATAAAAAAAAGTATCAAGTTTTTTTGTTTGATCCGGCAAGGGATTTACTGAAACTGGCAAATTCGCTGAAAAAGAAAAAGATTGATGTTGTTTTTCCGGCGCTTCACGGCACTTTTGGCGAAGACGGCACAATTCAGGGAATGCTGGAATTATTCGGTATTCCTTATGTTTTCTCAGGAGCCTTGGCTTCGGCTTTGGCAATGGACAAAGATATGGCAAAGAAAGTTTTTAAGAAAGAAAAAATCCCGGTGCCCAAGCATTTTGTTTTTACAAAAAATAACTATATTTCATTGAAAAAAATAAAATTTCCCTGCGTGGTCAAACCTCTTTCGCAGGGTTCATCCGTTGGCGTAACAATTGTTACGGCCCCTTCCCAGTTGAAAAAAGCGCTCAAATATGCTTTGGAATTCGGGCCAAGAGCAATGATCGAAGATTTTATTGAAGGCAGGGAAGTGACGGCGGCTGTTTTGGGCAATTCAAAGCCTCAAGCTCTGCCTTTGATTGAAATAAAACCAAAAGTTTCTAAGTTTTTTGACTACAGTGCAAAATACGAAGTCGGCGGCTCTGAAGAAATTTGTCCGGCCCAGATTAATTCAGTTTTAACAAAAAAAATTCAGGATTTAGCAATTAAAACACATATGGCTCTGGGATGTCACGGGGTTACAAGAACGGATTTAATTTTGCACGGCAGCCAGCCGTTTGTCCTGGAAATAAATACAATTCCGGGCATGACAAAAACTTCTCTTGTGCCTCAAGCGGCGGCTGCAGCGGGGATAGATTTTCCGGAACTTCTTGACCGTTTGATTGAGTTGGCTCGGGAAAAATAAGAATCCTTATGAGAATTCAAAAATATAAAAATAAACCTTTATCTGGGAAGAAAAAAAGCAGGCTTGGCTTAAAACTTTTTATTTTAGTTGTAGTCTTTTTTGTTTTTGCCGTCGGAAATTTTTATTTAATAATTTTTTCTTCGGTATTTCAAATCAATAAAATTTCGGTTAATGGGGCAAAAGACGTAAAATCAGAAGAGATTCAAAAAATTGCCGATGATATTTTAAGCGTCAAATTTTTAAATAAAATTCCAAAAAACAATCTGATTTTTTTGCCCGAGCAAGAAATAACACGAAGCATCCTTAATGATTTTCCAAAAATAAAAGAGGTAACTTTAACAAAGAAATTCATGGATCACACTTTAGTCATTAATATTATTGAAAGGGAGTCATCTGCTATTTGGTGCCGCGTCTTGCCTGAAGAATCCTTTTTGGTATCTTCTTCGAGCGCCGGGCAATTGCCAAATCAGGCGCCCCAGGCAGAAAATTGTTTTTTTGCTGACGCAGGCGGCTTTATATTCGGCGAAGCGCCAATTTTAAGCGGCGGTGCGGTGCCGACGGTTTATGAGCAAACAGCTTCGGCCATAAATATAAAAGATAAGGTATCTAATCCCAGGACGCTGGAATTTATTTTGGCCGCAAAAAAAGAGCTGACAGCCGTTAATTTAAACTTGACTGATTTTGTAATAAAATCGCAGTCTTTGGGAGACTTGGAGATTTTAACGCCCGAAGGCTGGATTATTTATCTTGATATTTCTAATTCCCCGGCGAGCCAGGTTAATGCTTTGAAGCGCGTTTTAGAAGAGGAAATAAAAGAGAATCGGAATCGCCTTGAGTACATTGATTTGCGAGTGCCCGATAGAGCATATTATAAATTAAAATAAAAAGCGATCCTAATTTACGAATACATCCGAATTATCCGAATTGGTCAGTTGACGAATTATTCGGGTCATTCGGATGTGAATTCGGATCATCCGGGTCGTTTTTTTATTTTTACGGTATCTGATAAACAAAAATTGAATATCCAATAACCGCTTTTGGCTGCAAATTGTTCAACCAGTCATAGTAGCCGGTCGGGTCTTTGTAGCCTAAAGCCGGTTTGCCTCTGCCGCCCTGCAAAAATGTCGCCGAAACAGCCAGCCAGTCGCCGGATTTTAATTCGGAAGAATTTCTATTACCCTGCCAGGGCTGAAATTTGTCCCCAAGAACATATTGGGCATCCGTGCCGCCGAAATATTCAACATAAATCTTTTTGATATTATTTTGCTCCAGCCACATATTTAAACGTGCTAAATCCTGTCCCCAATCAAGATTTGAATCAACGGCGTATTTATAGCCATTTTTTGTCCCGCCGACGCTTTCATTAAAATAAGCCAAGAAAGAAGGAAAAACGAGCAAAACAGAAACTGTCTGCCAGGCAATCAGCGCGCCAAGCAGTCCGTATTTTAAATAAGGATAAACTTTTTTTGCCGTATCTTTTATTCTGGCCCAAGAAATAATTTGGGAAGATACGAGGGCATAGATAAAAGGAAAAGTCGGCAAAACATGGCGTACGCCAATATTCAGAGTCGAGCGCACGCTCATGATCCAATAAAGCGCGATGAAAGAAAACATGGCGAAGCTTTCAAAATTTCTTGTCAGCCATAAGGAAAGTTTTGTCAGGCGTCCCAAAGACGCTTCCGGAGCTTGGCCAAACTTTTCAACCTGCCGCTTTTTGAACAGAAAATAGAAAAATATAATTATTGCTGCCATTGTTAAAATATGCAGCGTCAAAGGTTCTTTTAAGAAGTAAATTAAAGGGAAATAATAAGACCAGCCGGCGGCCGAAACTTGGCCAAGAAAATATGTTGTGTTTCCGCCGGCCGCTCTTTGAAACACCATAAGCAGCCCGAACATGTATTGTCCGAGAGCGCGGATAGGCGTTGATTTGTTAGCCGTCCAGATTGCGATTTCAGCCGGGCATCTGGTAATACGGCTTAGCTTTGTGCAAGAAGCAAGCGGCTGTTGGTCTTGGCCTCCGGCGTAGGAAGACATAATGAATTTTATGTCTTGAAGCTGTTTTTGCGGCGGATAATTTTTTACATGGAAATAATAAACAGGTGTTACTACAAACGCGTAGCCGAGAAGAAAAATGAAAATAATGCCGCAAAGATTTTTTGCAATAATTTTGGCGGCAAAAACAAATTTCGGCTTTTGTTCCTGCGTGTTTAAAAAAGGGCTTTTAACAACGGTTTTTTGTTTCTGCTTTTGATTAATAATTTTTATGGCAATCCAGACAGCTGTCAGAAATATAAAAAATGGAACCAGCAAAAATAAAGAGAATTTTGTCAGTTGCGCCACTCCGAAAAATATCGTCGCACAAATAAAATTCCATAATTTGGGATTTTTTATCCAGCGGACAAAATAAAAAGTAGCGATAAAAAAGCCGGCCGCGGCCGTTACATCGGTAGTCACAAAGCGGCCGTGGGCAATAAATGTCGGGGAAAAAGAAAATAAAAACAAGGCTAAAAGAGCCGCTTGTTTCCCCCAGAGTTCTTTTGTCCATCGGAAAATAAAAATACCCAGAATCATTAAGATTAAAAGCGTTGGCAGGCGGCCGACAAAAAGCATTATGGATGCCGGATTGCCTTCTTTATATAAAAAATCAAAACCAAAATCCCACTGGCCGTTAATATCCTGAGTCCAGGCTTTGATATTGGACGGAAAATTGATTTGCTGGCCGGAAATTTTTGAAAAAGCAAGAACTGCCAATCCGGCCAAATCTTTAATCAAGGGCGGATGTTCGGGATTTAAACGCATATCTTGCTGAGTGACATAAGAATAGCCTGCCGGCAGATGGGCCACTTCGTCCATAATGGCCGTATCGGAAAGCATTGAGTAAAAAGCAACAAGAAGCATAAAAACAAGCAAGGCGGCGGCGATGTATTTTGAAAGTGATTCGCTCATACCCAGTATATCAACCCCGTATATCAACTTCGGCACAAAGGCCGAGACGTTGAATGGGGGCGAGATTATTTAATATTATTGACTGATAAAACACTTAATTAATTTTTGCTTCGGGCGACAGCCGAAGTTGTGTTACGGGGTCAACCTCGACCGCCGCCGAAGGTGGTAAAATAACCGCCTCGGAAATGATGATTGAGACTGAAATTATATTTATTTTTTATATCAAATAAGTTTCCAAAATTATTATAAGTCGAGGTTGTATTACTGGGCACAATTTTTCTATTTGTTTTAATTAAAAATTTATTTTAAAGGCCGAGAATTCGCCGAGGTTTTCGATTTTACCGTTGGGATATTTTTGTTTCAATTGCCCAAATAAATTTTCATCATATGCCATTGGCAAAATGAGAGCTGGGGTTTGCAAATATTGCGAGAGCAGTTCGCTAAATTGGCTTGATTTTAAATAAGTAATTTCCGAATTATTATAATCAAGAAATTTTATAGTTTGAGACGGCATCGGGATTCCGTCGGGATATGGCACAGGCACGCCATCTTCGTTAACTATAACATATTTTTTAATATTTGTTGGCAGCGATTTTAAATAATTTGCTTCATCAACAAATTGTTGGGTAAAAGCGCCTTTTAGATTAGGGTTTTGAGTCCAGTCAACGAAATAAAGTTTATAGGAGAAATAGGCAACCGTAATGCAAAACGCAAAAATCAAAATGCAAAATGACAATTTAAAATTAAAAATTTTTGAATTTTGACCTGTAATTTTGATATTTGATATTTGATTTTTAAATTTATTTATTATGAGCCAAAAACCAAGGCCGATAAAAATATATGTAGGAGGTATTGCTCCAATAGATCGTAGTGCATGTGGTAGCCCTTCGTATGAAGCAATGGATGGCAGAAGCATAGCGTCCCAGGCAACCAGTAGCGTATAGTGGACAGTCAATAGGGAATAGCTTCTGTCTATATAATTCCGTTTTTTGAAAATTTGGAATATTGAATAAAAAACGCCGATGATAAAAAACGGAATGAGCGGCCAGAAAATTTCGGGCGAGCCGGAAAAATTATGACGCCAGTTATAATCGCCGACCGCGACAAACTGCCCAAGTGTCTTGATCGTGCTTTGAATCAGGGTTTTGGCCACGCTGCCGGTGGCGAAAATTGAAACTTGTCCCGCCCGGCCCATAAAATCAGCCGGATTTTTGGCATAGTAATATAAAAGCGGGGCGGCAGCTATCAGGGCAAAAATTACGAAGATAATCCATGGGGCAAGCTTTAGGCGGGGCCGATTTTTGATTATCCAGATTATAAATATTGGTAGAATAATCAGTGGCGCGACACGGAAGGCAATATAAGTATGGAAGCCAAGGCCGAAGAAAAGACCCGCGACTAGAAAATAGCCGTTAGCGAATAGTTTATGTTTTTTATCCGGGTCATCCGTGTGTAATCCGGGTATCGGGGTCGCGTTTAGCGCTTTGAATAAGAAATATAAACCCCAGACAAGAAAAAACGGAACCATTATTGCGCGAAAACCTATTCGCGAAAAATTGACGTGCCAGAACGAGATAGCGAGAAAGAAAGTTGATAAAAGGGCGATGATTGTACTAGGGGCGTCAAAAGCCTTTGACTGCGGCCTCACTTCGTTCGGCCTGCGCTCAGGCGATAAACTATTTATTCCCTGAGCGAGGGCGTAGCCCGAGTCGAAGGGTTTAAGATAACTAAATAACTCTTTTGTAAGCAAATATGTCCCAAGCACCGTCAATATCCCAAATAAAACCGCCACGATTTTTATCGCCCAGATGCTTGCACCGAAAGTCAGGAAGCTGACCGCGATTAAATTTATGAACAATCCTTCGCGGCCGTTGTTTTCCGGGTAAAAAACTTTAAAATCGCCCGTCTTTATGGCGTCAAGCGCATTTACCCCATTCATTGCCACATCAGGATAAAGGCCGGGCGGAATTTCTGCCAATTTATAAAAACGGAAAAAAACCGCTATTGCCAAAATTAAAAGAAGCAGAATTATTTTGTTTCTTTTTGAGATAGATAGCATATTGTTTCTATTATACCAGAATATCAAAAATATGTTTGTGGATAACTAACGACCGGAGCTGCTTACTTAACAGAGCTTTTATGATAAAATGAAAATAAGAGAATTAACTATATTTTTGGTAAGGAAGCAAATATAAATTTATGCCCAAGTTTGAGCAACCTCAACCATATTCTCCAGAAGAACAGACAGAAGTAAAAGAGGAAATGGAAAGGCAGGCAGATGAACAGAGAAAGACATCGGAACAGCAGCCATCGGCTGAAGAAACATTAAAGCCACAAGAAGAAGGGGGGAAAGAGCCTTTAGTAGAGGAACTAGAGCTTGGCATTCGTGAAGAAAAACAAAGCATCGAAGCTGGCGAGCAAGAAAGAAGGCAAGAGGAAGAAGTGAGAAAGGTCAAAGAAAAAGAGAAGCAAAACGTATTGCACGAATTGAAAGAAGAGCCAGCTCCGGAAGTAATAGAGTCGGTCCATCGAGCCGAAAGGAAGAGTGAGGTTATAAAGACGCCCGAGCAAATTCTAATAGAGGCCAGAGAAAATTTTGCTAGGGCGCAACTGGATAAAGTTGAGACACTAAAAACCGTTAAAAAATTTAAAGGCGAGTCACTGATTAATGCTATAAAATCGTCGGACTCTGAAACAATAGCTGAATATGACGAACAAACCAAAAATTTAGTTGACAAAGGCATACCGGCGACTTTAATGACTGCCGAAGAGAAGCAGGTCTATTATGACGCGCAGACAAGGAGAGACGCTTTTATTTCTCATATTGAATCATGCGGTATAAAAAATGTGCAGGCATGTAAAATGTATGAAGACATTATTGAACACAACAGGGCAAAAGAACAATATCAGGACGCATTAAAAAATACGAGGGCGACAATGTATGAAAAAGCTCTGGATGAAATAGAAAAATTAGGCGTGCCTAAAGAAAAAGCCAATGAGTTGATGCGTCAAAAAATAGATGAAATTGCGAAAACAACGGTCGTGGCAGAGGCGAATAATTTATATGGCACAAAAACTAAAATTGGTCTAGAGGCCAAAGGCGATGCTTCATTCTTTGAGAAAAGTTGGAAAACAGCCGGTAAAGCTGTTGAATGGTATAGAAAACTGCCTCTTAAATACAAGCTTATGGTTTCAGCTGGATTATTGGCTGGCGGTGTGGCGGCCGGTGCAGCTGGTGGGGCAACAGGTGCGGCTTTGGCGGCAGGCGTAGTCACTGGCCGCTGGTTCCAACGAAGTTTTGGCGGTGCAGCCACAGCCGTTGGATTGGAAAGCTTAATCAAGCGTTCTCAAGAAAAACGGGCCGAGAAAAAAACATTTAAAGAATTTGGCGATAAATTATCTGAAATAATAGAAAACAATGATAAAAGTTTAGACGAAAGATTATTTGAACTGGAAGGCAAAAAGAAAGGTGAAAAAACCAGCCGCTATATTTTAGCGGGCACCGCTGGCGCAGTGGTGGCCTCCGGTTTATTGGGCAGAGCGATTCGTTGGGGCTTAGAAGAAACGGGAATAGGTAAATCAGTAAAAGAATCAGTCACTGGCTGGTTTGAGCATAAACCGCCTTCTCCGGAATTGGCAGTTTCTCATGGGCCGGGTTATATACCAACCGCAGAAGATCAAGAAATATTTAAAGAAAAACCAATTTTACTTTACGAAGAATCTTATGAGGTGTTGCGCGGCGGTCCTCAAATCGCCGAAAAAGGAGATTCGGTCTGGAAAATTATTGGCCGTCAGATGTCAGAACGTTACGGAGAAAAATTCGACAATTTGGATGAAGCTCGAAAAACCTATCTGATTGATGCCCTAAAAGATAGAGTGGCCGTTGATCCGGAAAAATTCGGAATAACAAATGTAGACCAGATTGAGGCAGGGAAAACCTATAATTTACTGCCTGGTAGCAGAATTGAGATTGAAGAATTAATGGATAAAGCTAAGACATTGGAGGAGGGAATAGCTTCGCAGATAACCGAACACGATAAAATGATAGAAGATTGGGTTAAAAATCATCCTGGCGAAAGTTTAACAACTGAAAAAGTAGATGAGATTTTGTTCGGGGGAAAAACAGAGATTTCGGATATAGAAAAATATGAAGAAATTGCCAGCGCAAAGAGAGCAGGGACCCCTATTGAGATCCCAGGCCAAGAAGAGGCAGCTCAAGCAGAGGAGCTGCCAGGCGAACCAGAAGCAGAAGATTCGCGCTTTAAAGCGGAGTATCCGTATAGTCCAGAGGAAAAGAGGCAAATGGGCGAAAGAATAATGGATTATAATGAAAAAGCGCAGGTCAGAGCTATTGGTTATGCTCAGCCGGAATATCAGACCGTAAGAAATGTAAAGGTTAATATTTTTTTGCAAGAATTTCCTCCCCGTCATCGGGCCTGGGATATGTGGCGTATGAATCCGAATTACAGTCGCTATAGTCCTTATGAATTCAGGCATCATGTCAGAGCGGCTGAGATAATTAGAAATTACCACCCTCATAATCGCGGCATAGGACAGATGACTATTGGAAGATTTTTTCAGACTTATGGCCCCAGGCGGTTTCCGATGCCATTTCCTCCGCCGCCCCCTCCGCCATTTGGCAGACCATTTTAAAATAAATAATTTTTAATCACGCTAATTATGGACAAAGATACAATCCAACAAAATATAATTCAAGGGTTGGGCTTGCAAGATTTGCCGGAAGAAACGCAAATTAAGCTTTTGACGCAGATGACAGAGTCGGTTTTAAAGAGAGTCACCGTGCAAGTCCTGGAGCGGTTGTCGGAGCAGGAGCGCGAAGAATTTGCCAAATTTCAGGAAACCGGCGACGTCGCCAAAGTGGACGAATTTTTAAAGTCAAAAATTCCGGATTATGATGGTATGGTTGAGCAAGTAGTGGCCGAGTTTAAAGAAGAAATGAAGTCTAACATCGAAACTTTAAAAAGTGCTTAAAAAATAATTTTTTAACTCAAGGAGACCTTTTTATGAATCCAGAAATGCAGATAGAAAAAGAATTTTCTTCGGAGGGGGAAAATATAGAAACAATAATAAAAAAAGCGCAAGACTGCGTCCAGGAAGGGGAAGAGCAACTGGAAGCGCTGCCCGAAGACCAGCTTGAATTATTGCAAATGCTTAAAGACGAAAAGTTTGAACCGCTTTCGCGCCAAATAATAGAAAAACTTGGCGGCATGTACAGAATGAATATGCCGGAAAGATAATTTTTGAAAAAATATGACACAAAACAGCGATATTTTAAAGAAAAATATTATTGTTGAACTGGGCTTGCAGGATTTAGCCGAAAATAGAAAATTGGATCTTTTGGGCAAAATGGGGGAACTGATTCAAAAAAGGGTGCTTCTCCGTGCGATAAAAAGCTTATCGGTGGCAGAGAAAGAGGAATTTGATAAGCTCTTGGGCAAAGACAATGCGCAGGATGTCTTTCATTTTTTAATTTTAAAAGTGTCCAACATTGATGAAATCACAGACGAAGAAGTGATTGCCTTTAAAGAGGAGGTCATTGAGAGAGTAAAAAACCTTAACCTATAATAATTCCCAATATCTAATATCCAATTTCCAATAAAATTTCAAATGTCCAATATCTAAAATTGTCCCGCCATGCGGGGCACGGATTGGAAATTGCCTCCCTTCGGGAGATTTCCCGTAGGGAGAGAAATTGGAAATTGGAAGTTTTAATAAAGTGCCTGATCCTTATCGTGAACCAATCCAAGAGCCATCGGGAGCCGAGCCAAAAATAGAAAAGCCGAATTTTCCTGAAATTACTGTAAAGCAAGAAATAAAAAAAGAGATTCCCAAGGTTGGTCCTTCCCAAGAAGTTCCGATTCCTGTTCCGCCAGCAGCCCCGCCTATGCCGCCTCCGGCTGCTGCTCCAAAAGAAGATGGCCTAAAAAATTTAACCGAGGACCGTCAAATGAAAATTTTGATTGACTTGGCTTTCCAGCAGGGCATTGATAAAGCGGTCCAGGCCGCCAGAGCGACAGGAGACGCTTATCTGATCGATAAATTTCACGATACTCTGGTTGACGAACTTCGTCAGCAACTTATTGAAAAAGGAAAACTGAAGGAAGAATAGATACTAATTATTGCCTGAGCGTAGTCGTAAGGCCGAACAAAAGATTCTTCGACTCGGGCCACGCCCTCGCTCAGGGAATATTTTATATGGATTTTGATCTCAATCTAATCTTAGTGCCTTTGACAATCGGCCTGGCTATTTGCACGGCCGGTTTGGCGCTATGGCTGGCCCTCGAAGCGATAAAAAGCAAAGGCAGCGTTTTTCGGGCGCTTAACGCAAGCCTTTTTTTAATTACGCTTCCTTCTGCCGCGCACGTACAAAAAAAAGAAAATGAGCCGCAGAAAACTGAAAAAGAAACAATCGCGGTTATGGAACAGTTATATTCGGCATTGGCAAATTTTAAAACAAGCCAAAAAGACGCTTTTGTTTACGGCCAGCCAAGCATCACATTTGAGATGGCTGTGCCCCACATCGGCCAGGAGATCTCTTTTTATCTGGCGGTTTCGCATCGCATAGAGACGGTTATTGAAAAACAAATTCACGGATTTTTCCCCGAAGCGGAGGTTGAAAAAATTAAGGATTACAACATTTTCAATCCCGCAGGCAGCGTTGCCGCCTCTTATCTGACTTTGAGCAAAAATTATTTTTTGCCGTTTAAAACCTACAAAAATTTGGAGCGCGATCCTTTAGCAGAGATAATCAATTCTTTTAATAAAATAGATGAGAGAGGAGAAGGCGCCGCTATTCAAATTGTTCTTTCTCCGGTTTCTGGAGATTGGCGCAAGCGCGGCTTAGAAATCGCTAGAGAAATGCAGAAGAATAAGACTTTTTCCAAAGCCAAAGAAGAGACTTCCGCCGCCGGCATGATTATGAAAGCCGTTAAGACCGGACAGAAGTCGAAAGAGTCACAATCCGCGCCGTCGCCGCAGGCGGCAATTACCCCGATACAGCAGGAACAGATAAAAGCTTTGGAAGAAAAAGCGAGCAAAGTCGGTTTTTACGCCAACATCAGGCTTATCGCTTCGTCTGCCACAAAAGTGCAGGCGGATGAAATTTTAAGGGGTCTGGAAGGAGCGTTTGCTCAGTTCAATCATCCCAATTTTAACAGCTTTAAGATAAATCGCGTTTCGGGAAATGCCTTGAGAAAACTTATTTATAATTTCTCTTTCAGGTTTTTTGATTCCCGCCAGAAAATGATTTTAAATTCAGAGGAGCTGACGAGCATTTTTCATCTGCCGGTGACTCCTTTGGGTGCGCCGCAACTAAAATCGGTCAAAGCCAAACAGGCATCTGCCCCCATGAACCTGCCTAAAGAAGGGTTGATCCTTGGAAAAAATATTTTCCGCGGCCAAGAAAGTGATATCAGGATTCAGCTTGATGACAGACGCCGCCATTTATATTTTATCGGTCAGACCGGCACCGGCAAGTCCAGCGCCTTGGGCAGTTTGATCGCTCAGGATATTTTATCCGGCCAGGGGGTTGGCGTAATTGATCCGCACGGCGACCTGGTTGAAAAAATACTGGGGCTGGTGTCGCCCAATCGCGCCGAAGACGTCGTCTTAATCGACCCTTCGGACATGGAGCGGCCGGTCGGGCTTAACATGCTTGAATACGATCTGCGATATCCTGAGCAGAAAACTTTTATCGTTAACGAACTGATCAATATTTTTGACAAGCTTTATGATTTAAAAACCACCGGTGGCCCAATTTTTGAACAGTATACGCGCAATGCACTTTTGCTTTTAATGGATGATCCGGCCGAGCCGGCCACTTTAATGGAAGTACCAAAAGTTCTGGCCGATAAAGCATTCAGGGCTCGGCTTTTGCAAAAATGCCAGAATCCGGTAGTCAAAGATTTCTGGGAAAAAGAGGCGGAAAAAGCCGGCGGCGAGGCAGCGCTGCAAAATATCGTTCCCTATATCACTTCAAAATTCAACGTTTTTATCGCCAACGATTATATGCGTCCAATAATCGGCCAGGTAAAAAGCACAATCAATTATCGGGAAGTGATTGATAACAAAAAAATACTGCTGGTTAATTTAAGCAAAGGACGGCTGGGCGATATCAACAGCAATTTGCTCGGGATGATAAATATCGGTAAATTGCTGATGGCGGCTTTTTCCCGGATTGACGTTCCCGAAGAACAGCGTCAGGACTTCTTCCTTTACATTGACGAATTTCAGAATTTTGCCACCGAAAGCATCGCCACCATTTTATCTGAAGCAAGAAAATACCGGCTTAATCTGACCATCGCCCATCAGTTTATCGGCCAGTTGACGGATAAGATAAAGAACGCGGTTTTTGGCAATATCGGCTCGATGATCGCGATGCGAGTCGGAGCGGAAGATGCCGAATTCTTGGTCAAGCAGTTTGAGCCGGTTTTTGATAAGAACGATCTTATCAACATTGATAATTTCAACGGCTATGTTAAGCTATTAATAAATGGCGCTACTTCCTTGCCTTTCAACGTTAAATTTTATCCGCCGACAAAAGGAGATTTGGAACTGGCTAAAAGTTTGAAACAACTTTCTCGCTTAAAATACGGCCGGGAGAAAAATTCGGTGGAGGCAGAGATACTGGAAAGAGGGAAAATAGCGACACCGATATCCGGATAACACCCGCGGATGTCACAGATAAAATAAACATTAAAAATATCTGGGTCATCCTGTGTAAAATCCGGGTTATCCGGGTCGCAAAACAAATGGAGCAACAAATTAACATCAAAAAAGATTTAATAGTTTCTTTGATAGTCGGCGAAATCGCCGCTTGGCTGCTTTTGATTCTGGCAAAAGGCGTTTTGCCTCTAGCCATTTATGAGAAATTTTTAAGCATTATTAAAATATTGCCGATAATTTTCCCGATTATCTGCGCGGTTTCCCTTTTTATCGCGTATTTGATCGGTAAAAAAATCGCCATTATCTATTATCAAATCGCCAAATTTGTTTTGATCGGGGGATTAAACACTCTGGTTGACTGGGGCATTTTGACTCTGCTCATTTTTATTTTCCGCAGTTCGTTTTCCATAAATTCAACCGATGTCTGGATAACCGTTTTTTCGCTGACCATTGCCTTCTACTCCCTTTACAAAGCCATCTCTTTTGTCCTTTCTGCAACAAACAGCTATTTTTGGAATAAATTCTGGACTTTTAAAAGAGAGGTAACGGAAAAAATTGGCAAAGAGTTCTTGCAGTTTTTAGTTGTTACTTTTATCGGCTTTTTAATTAACGTCGGGATTGCTTCGGGAATTTTCAAATTAATTTCTCCGGTTGGCGGATTGAATCCGGATCAATGGGCGATTGGGGCAGCAGTTGTGGCCACAGCCATTTCAATGGTCTGGAATTTCATCGGTTATAAATTCATTGTTTTTGAGCAAAAAAAAGCGGAAGTCCAAGCGCAGTCAGACGACAGTCAATCTTTCGGACAAACCCAGCCGCCGGGGAGAAAAATTATTTAATAATTGAAATTAGAAATTTAGTTTAGGCAAAAATAGAAATCCCGGCGCTAAAGCGCGGAGTGCTTCCGGTCGGAAGTACCGCGCAATTTTGTAAAAGTTGTCCAAGACAGCGTTATAATTTTTGCAAAATTGCTGAGGAATAAATACCAGATGAAAATAGATATCGTATATACTCACGATCGTGAGTAACTACGACAGGCGGACTTTAATTATTTGTCGTGCGGCGCAAATTTTGTTGCGCCTTTTTAAATTTGGGGGTAAGATAAATTATGATATTCCCCTCTTTTGTAAAAAGGGGTTAGGGGAGATTTAGCATTAATTTAAATCCTTCCTCGCCTCCCTTTACAAAAGGGAGGAATTTAAAAATATGGAAAATCTTGTTTTATATCGAAAATACCGGCCCAAAAGCTTTGGCGAGGTCGTCAACCAAAAACACATTATTCAGACCTTAACCAATGCGATTTTACTGGGCAAAGTTGCCCACGCTTATTTATTTTGCGGTCCCAGAGGCACGGGCAAAACAACAGTGGCCAGGATTTTGGCAAAAGCAGTCAATTGCGAAGAACGCGGAAAAAATTTTGAACCGTGCAATAAATGTCCTGCCTGCGTTGAAATAAACGAGGGGAAAAGCATGGACTTAATAGAAATTGACGCGGCGTCAAACAGAGGGATTGATGAAATTCGTGAGCTAAGAGAGGGTATCAGATTCAGCCCGGCAAGATTAAAATATAAAGTTTTTATCATTGACGAGGCGCATATGCTAACTCGAGAAGCCTTTAATGCTTTGCTAAAGACGCTGGAGGAGCCGCCTAGCCACGTCATTTTTATTTTAGCCACAACCGAAGTCCACAAAATGCCCCAAACCATAATTTCGCGCTGCCAGCGATTTAATTTTCATAAATTTGTTTTGTCAGATATTGTTGAGCGCTTAAAATTTATTGCCAAAGAAGAAAAAGTCAAAATTGATAAGCCGGCGCTTGAATTGATAGCTTTAAATGCCGACGGCGCAATAAGAGATGCCGAATCGCTTTTGGGACAGGTGATGGCCATGGAAGACAAGGATATAACACTGGAAGAAGTGCAGACGATTTTGGGCACGGTTGATATTTCGGCGGTTGTTGAAATGGTAAATTTTATTTTAAAGCGTGATGCGGCCGGCGCCATAACTTTTATCAACAAAATTATTGAGGAAGGGTATGATTTGGGGCAATTTACAAAGTCTCTCATAAATTATCTGCGCAAGATGATGATATTAAAAACGGCCGGAAATCAAGAAATTGAAAAATTCAGAAATTTAATAGCGCCGGAATTCACGCAAGAGCAATTGGCAACAGTTTTAGAGCAGGGTCAGAAATTTTCATCGGGAGATTTAATAAAGTTGCTCAGACTTTTTATAGAAGCGGAAAACCAAATAAAATCAGCAGTATTTCCTCAACTGCCGCTGGAAATGGTTATGGTGGAATTGTTAGGGGATGAGCATATTTGATTAATCAGAACCACGGTTATATAATAAAATAAACCTTAACCGTGGTTTATGATTGCCAAGAAAGAAGAAAAATTAAAAGCGGTAGAATTAAGGAAGGGTGGGTTGTCCTATAGCGAGATTTTAAATTTAGTTCCCGTCGCGAAATCAACTCTTTCGGTATGGCTAAAAGATGTCGGTTTAGCAAAAAAACAGAAACAACATCTGACAGAAAAAAGAAAATTGGCTCAAATAAAAGCGAAAGAAGCATGCCGGGCAAAACGGATTAAAATAACTGAAGAAATAAAAAGTATCGCAAGAAAAGAAATTAGTGGAATTAGCGAACGAGAAATGTGGCTCATCGGTGTGGCTCTTTATTGGGCAGAAGGGTCAAAACAGAAAAGCAATAATGTTTCAACACGGACTATTTTCAGCAATTCTGACCCATTAATGATAAAATTATTTTTGGAGTGGTTGAAAAAATTTTGCAAGGTTTCGTCACAGGATATTATTTTTTCGGTCTATTTGCATGAGTCCGTTTATAATAGGCGACAAGAAATTTTAAAATATTGGTCAAATATAACCGGTTATCCGTTGTCGCAATTTAAACAAGTCGTATGGAAGAAAAATAAAATAAATACAAAACGTAAAAATATCGGTGTTAATTATTATGGTTTGTTAAGAATTACTATAAGTCGGAGCACAAATTTAAATAGAAAAATTTCTGGATGGATAGAAGGTATTTGTCAAAATTGGGGAGTCGTCTAATGGTAGGACTCATCCCTTTGAAGGATGCTATCTAGGTCCGAATCCTAGCTCCCCAGCCGTGCGTTATCAAATCAGTTATAATTTTTAAAAACAATCATTATTATGGACAAAAATACAATTGAGACAAAACCATTAAAAGTGCAGGAGTCAGAGCAAAATACGGATATAAAACCAAGAAAAATGAGTGTCAGAACAGCTATTATTATTTTGGTTATTATAGTAATTTTGGCGTTGGCATATATTTATAAAGGTTTGTTTATCGCGGCAACGGTCAACGGCAGCCCGATAAGCCGAATTTCTATCATCCAAAAGCTTGAAAAATCGTATGGCAAAAATTTATTAGATTCTTTTATTACCGATAAGCTAATTCAAAACGAGGCAAAAGCCAAGGGAGTTGTTGTCAGCGATGACGAAGTTAATGCAGAAATAAAAAAAGTTGAAGATCAGATTTCCGCGCAGGGCAGCACACTTCAAGCCGAGCTTTTGGCACAAGGCATGAGCATGGATGATTTTAAAAAGCAGGTAATTTTACGTAAGAAAATTGAGAAATTACTTGGGGATAAAATAAACGTTACAGACGAGAAAGTCGAGCAGTATATTAAGGATAATAAAGTTTCAATTCCAAGCGGGCAGGAAGAGGCGGCCAGAGGCGAGATAAAAAGCAGTCTAATGGCTCAAAAACTAAATACTGAGGCCCCAATCCTAATAAACGATCTAAAGACGAAAGCCAAGATTCAATATTTTGTAAATTATTAATGTTAGTAAAATGGAACAAGATGTCAGAAATATAATTTCCAGCAAAAAATGTTCTAAGTGCGGCGGAGAGGCCGATGGCTGGAAATGCTCAAAATGCGGCAAAACAAGTGAGCATTTTGATCCGATACATTGGAAGGAGTGTGACCGCGGAGGAAAAATGAAAGTAAAATGCAAAGCATGCGGTGAGTCAGAGGATAATTGTACTTGCCAGCGCTCATAAGTAAAAAGTTTGATAAAGCAACAGATAAAAATAGGGTCTTGAGATTGGACGAATTATTATTTTTGGGCATAAAAACAAGCAGACGCGAAAGCGTCTGTTTTTGTTTTATCCTATTTTTAAATCTTGGCTGTAACATTTCCGAGGGTCTTGTTGTATGTTATGTATAGTTATACTGATTTTGGCGGGTTTTTGAC
>Ga0210044_10001706_pt1 | contig 33676 bp, 57 predicted proteins | sample CryGey13umfilter_2_FD_183959 | JGI IMG/M metagenome (GOLD analysis project Ga0210044, IMG submission 183959) | Groundwater microbial communities from aquifer in Utah, USA - Crystal Geyser 4/9/14 3 um filter (SPAdes) (version 2) | ecosystem: Environmental > Aquatic > Deep subsurface >...
AGTCACTCCGACTATCACCAGTCTGTACTTTACTTTTTATAACACTGGACTATCAGGCACTCTAGACCTCACAAGTTTGTGCTCTACAAGTACAACAACAATCGGGTATTGCTTATCTAATAACGCAGCATTAACAGCGGTGACGACAACAGGATGGAATACTTCAAGTGTTCTAAATATGACTAGATTTATTAGCTACACGGGTTTAACCGACATAGCTATTGATGATTTTAATATTGAAGCCTGCACAAATTTAACCAATTTTGCAATTGGAACAACACTACTAACATCAAGATATGATGCAACATTGATTGCTTGGGACGCACAAGAAGCGGTGAACTCATTGACTCCACATTTTGGTGGCTCAAAATACACAGCAGGCGGAGCAGCGGAAGCGGCTAGATCAAATTTGATTTCAACGGATTTGTGGACGATAACCGATGGAGGTGCAGCACCATGACAGAGACAGGCATAGTAACAAAATGGGTTCTAGTTCACAATGAGGGCGTTCTAGTTTTAAGAGCGTATCTCGACAATCAAACGCTAGTAAGTCCTTATACGGTCGAGCTCTTTGACACAGAAGAAGAGATTAATAATAGAATGACAGAACTTGGTTTTGAGATAATAGTTGATGAGTGATAACGAAACACTAGCATCAATCGACAGAAAACTTGAGTCTATCGACGTCAAAGTAAATCGTATCGATGTTGCTTTTGCTGGAATATCACCAGTTATTTTAGAGCATGGCAGACGGTTATCGAAAGTTGAAGATCTGACGGAGACATTGAGAATGGACGTCAATGCTATAGCTACGATGCAAAGAGAAGTCAAAGCTCAGTACATTTTATTGGCAGGAATCATTGCAGTATGCACCCCAATTGTCTCTGTTTTTGTGGCTAAATGGGTTGGATAGTAGCTTGTTCAATATAATTTCAGAAGATGAGTTTAAACGCACCTTCTATGACATGAAACAAGTTAATCAACGACTCATGGACGAATGGCTAAAAGACCCAACTAAGAAACTTTATCTAGCCGTCATTGACCGAGTGTATCAAGGGGGTGAGGTTGTTGATCGACAAAAAACTTGAAAAACGCTTTGCTATTGCGTTTTGGATTATTGCATCTGGATTGGTTGCTAGTTTGATTATTTGCGGTCTTGCATGATACTAGAATTAGCTTCATTTTTAGGTACCTCAGTTGGCGGCAGTCTATTTGGTATGCTGAGGGATACTATTTCAAGCAGAAGACAACAGGCTATTGATGATAAAAAACTTGACCATGAACTTAGGCTTGCAGACAAAAAAGCTTTAAAGGATTACTATGAGAGCATTCACAAGCCAAGTAATGAAGGCAATTATTCTCCCATGTCTTATGTTATTGCTTTCCTCGTGTGCCTACTTGGAGTCACGTACTGTTACGCAACAATTACGTGCTTTGCAGAAAACCCAGAACTCATCATCTATTCAAAAGACCCAAGCGATGACTCCAGAACAATTTCAATCTTGTTTGGAGCCATCGAGTGGGATATTGCAAATAATAAAATTTTATCTATGTCGAAAATCGGCCTTGGTTATCTTATGTGCTATCCTATTATTTTTACTCTGTCTCAAGTTATCACAGGCGACAAGCCTAGATCAAGAAGATAAAGATTTTAAGTAAATGAATTAAGCCAGTCTGAAAAATCTTTAGTAAATACAGCATCCAAAAGATCAATATCTCTCTTAAAATTTTCGATTATTTCTTCTTCATCTGTCCATTCGCTTAATTCATAAATTGAACACAATGTGCTTTTTGTAAGGTATAAATAAGCTAAGTGATTAGAAAGTTTAAAAACTGTGAACTTATGAGGATAATACCTAGTCTCAAGACGTTGTTTTAGAATTTTTAGATCAATCATTCCGAAACCTTCTTCCAATATTTATAAAAACATTCTTTATGCACTTTGCCTATAACATCATTTTCGAAAGCCCAATGCTCCTGACAAATATGGCATTTGCTAGAACAATACATAACCATAAACAACAAGAATAAAGGTATTAATATTTCTTTAGTCATCACTTACCATTAAGATATTCATTTATTTTACTGCAAGTATAAGCTATGTCTATTCCAATAAAAAAAATAATAAACATAATATGAAACAAAACTAGCACAATATAAGTGTCATGTGTATGTTGTGTTAAGTAAAAATAATATATTAATGAGACTAAGACAAAATAGTATTTAATCATTCTTTCACCTCTTCAACCTTCTCCCAATGATCAGGTACAAAAATATAACCTTTCTCTATCATACTTTCTTGCTTAACATGGCAACAAAATGCAGGAATACAAATTATTGTAAACAATACAATTATCTCAATTATATAAATAGGATCCTTTCTTATAGCATCTAATAATTTCCTCATACCTTCACCCCACTAAACATTTGTTGAGTCTTCTTGAAGTGCCGTTTAGCACTTACTTTACTTGAGAAACAGCGACTCTTTCCAATGAATAAATTGCCGTTGTCATTGTCTTGACTTATAGTCCAACACCAAAGATTTGTCTCTTTGTACCGTTTGAATTCAACTTTCATTTCAGCATTCATATATTGTATTTCCCCATTTCTCCTTGTCGTGAATTGATTTGATTGCAGCGGCCACAAACGCGGTTGCCGCTGCTTTCAAACTTGTTTTGGCACCTTAAACACTTTCTGACTTTTGAAGGTGGCGTTCTTATTAAGTATTCTTGAACATACTTTTTTTGATAGACAAATTCCCAATATTCTAGGTCTTTTTTCTTAGTCTCTATTTCAATGTCTTTTGCTCGCTTCATGCTCATTTAATCACCTTTTATTTTAATAAACTCTTCTAATGCGTCCTTCAACATTTCAAGACTTTCAAGTGCGCTCTCTGCATCGTGTAGAGTTGCTATCTGAGCTCCTGCATGTGGCTCAGTTTCGATAATGCTGCAATGGCCTATCCACCTAAAATCAAACATTTCATTTGCTCCAAATAAATCCAATGATTGATACGATGAGTGTTAGTTGCGTTGCCGTAAAAATGATACTTGCTAAATTACTTTCTTTGAGTCTATTAATAGCAACTTCGTATTTTAAGATAAAGATATTATCTATTACCAGTAGAAACATCATTAGTATCACTAAGCTTGATAATATTAGTTTTAAAAATATTTCATTCATTTGTTTTCCTTCCAATCTATTGTGTTTGGTTTACTTATTGCTAAAACTACAGACCTATCAAAAATACTTATTGCTGCAATCAACTTTTCCAGAGTCTCTTTCAACTCGTCGCGCTCTTTTTCAAGATTCAAGTATCTTAATAAATATTCGCTTTTCTCTTCATGTAAGCAAAACTGGCAACATGGTGAGCATAAGTAAATTAGCTCACCACGATGTTTTTTACACAAACTTAAACCTTGCAAGTCTGTTTCTATTTTGTTTTCACTCATTCCGAAACCTCATCATCATATTGTTTGTTTACTTCATTCATAGTGACTATTAATAACTCCTGAACATTTTTTAATTCATTTGCAATTCGATCCTCGTCATCTGCTTTATAGCTAGTTATATAAAAGCAATTTCCGTTTTCAGTACTCGGCATTTCTACTCTTATCGAGCTACCGGTTGCTAATCATGTAAAGCACCCTGCGTGATGACATCGGTCTTCTAACGCAGGACGCATCAAATCAAAAAGGTCTGGCATATCGAAGTTTTTCTTTAATTCCCTTAAATTACCTTGCCCCAGACCAGAGCCGCCGCGTCCTAAATTGCCATTATTTCGAGCGTTTTCCTCTATTACACAAGCTTTCTCATATAAATCAGGATGATTTTCATACATACTTTTCCATTCGTGAACTCTCATATTTGGACACATAAAGCAAGATGATTTCCCGATATTCAGCCCTTCCGATTTGCAAATATTATTGCATTCCTCGCGACCTATACCCCAAGCAACTAATGGATACCACGCGGTAAAATTAGGCACATCACCTCTCTTACATGCGGAAGTAATACGTCCAGACTCGTCAGCGTCATAACCGACGGCAAACGATCCTTCTTGAAATCTGTTGGTTTTTCTCCATCTGTCCATCGGCTGAATTTTCCATTTCGAGGTGCATCCTGCTAGGCCGTATGCTTTGGATGGCAAGTGGCCAGTTCTTAAACAATTTTCATGAAGCGGCTCAAATCCAATAACTTCTCCTTTAACCCGCTCCCAACGGACAACTGTTATATCTTGCCAGCCTTTGCACCATGTCGTCATCCGATCAACGTGCTCAAGAGTCCACGGCATTTCGGAACCAGTGTCGGCAAAAAGAATCCAGTCTGGTTTTAATCCTCGCTTTCTGCACTCAATAATCATAGTTGTCGAATTAATACCGCCCCCGAAATTTATACCCCATTTTTTTGTTGGTGGAGTTTTACTCATGCCCAATTTTAAAAATTTCTCACTCATTCCGAAACCTCACATTCAATCTGTTCAGATAAAGGCTTTAATATTGCAGGTGCTCCACAATACTTTTTAATTTTATCATGAGTTAGATACTGAGGTTCCACAGCAGTTAGAACTGAAAAAGCTAAAGCCAATCCATTATAGAGACCTTGCATGTAATCGTCTTCAATGCACTCTTCTTGGATTCTAATTAAGTTGTCTAAGTTGCTTATGTTTCTGTTGTTTTCAGCTCTCAACTCGTCACGCTCTTTCTTCAAACTAAAAGCCTCTTCACAACCAATAATTTGAGTAGTGTATTTTACTTTGTTAACCAAAAGTTCAGGTATTAAACGATAACCTTCTATGCCCTCGCTAGTAATTAAATAATGCGTTTCTTTCATTGCTCTTGCTCCATATCATAATCACTCATCTTACTCCCCTCCCAAAACATCATGCATTGCAACAAAACACGCCAGCGCTATGTAGGCGCATACGGCTAGAAATATAAATAATGGTTTCATTTTTTAGCCTCTCTTAATGCTTTTCCAGCGCCTTTCTCGTTTGCAGCACTTGGTGCAGGAGCTGGGAAGTTATCTAACTGATTGATTAAACTCGTTTGAACTATTGCAACGTCGGCTTTTTTAACAGGTACGCATAGGCTCTTGATAATGTCCGCATATTCTGGTAATACTATAAGTATAGCCGTATCTGTGTGGCATGCTCTGAGAACGACTTTCAGCTGAGTTAGAAGCACATCACGTCTTGAATAAAGCGCGTCCAGTTTGTCTTTCTCATCTAAAATTTTCTTGTACCAAGGATCATTTACACTCACATTTTTTCTGGGCTCCGTTTGCGATAATTCTTTTCCTAAATCATAAAATTTAAAATGCCCAGTTTCTTTTTCCCTTATATACACAGTTGAATTATACTCAAAATGATTGGGGTATTCGCTCATAATCTTTCTAATTTTAAGAGGGTAAATGTTATCATACATTAATGATATTGCTTTATATACCTCCTTCTCTTGATCCTCAATGACACTTCCAGTCTTTGCTTTGATTATAGCATCACAAATACTATCCCTGTGATAATTTGTTACTCTCATGTTATTCTCCTTGCCTTTTAAAGTTGTTCCAATATTCAATTTTTGCTGGGTCAGTGTGATTCTCTGCCCATTTTTGACCCTCTTCTCGTATGATTCGTTTGAGTCTTGAACTTCATCCTCAACATCTTCTTTGTGCGGCCAATCAAGTCCCTGCGTGGGTTTTATATCATAAATTTCTAAGTTCTTAGCATAGTTATATACTTCACTCCAATGCTTGAAAGTACCGCTCCATGTTAAATGCATCCAAATTACATCGGAAATTCGTTTGTACTCTATGCTTAAATATTCAGGATCATAAACATCCTTTAATGCTGCCTCTTCCAAGTTTTTAGGTAAAGACTTAAGCCATTCTCTTGCTGTTTTCATTTACTTAACCTCAGTTAAAAGACCTTTAACATACTTCCTACAAAGCTCAACTCTATCAGCGATGGCATCAAAGCAAGATTCATCACGCTCAAATTCAAATGTTTTTATGCGATATTTCAATGGTACATCGTTATAATTTATGGCATGTCTGTCGATCTCTTTGGGAGTCGTCACAAGCACATAATCAAGACAGGCGCGAGGTTTATTTGCTATTATCATGTACCCTTGAAGCTGCCACCAATAACCAACGTCAGGCACTTCATTTTCAAAAAGAGGGAAGGTGTTTTGATCCCAACTGCATTTAATGTCTCTAGCGTAAATGGTGTTCAAGATATCAGGCGTTCCGATGATATACTCACTTTCAAAAGTCGATTGATTCTTTTCGTACTCTATGCCGTAATATTCAGAAACTAGACTAATGGCCTCATCCTCACATTCTAGGCCCTTCTCTACATATTTATTGTGAAGTTGTGGCCTAGTACCGTAGAGTTGCTCCTTGACCCATTGTTTGCAATATGATTTTGCACCTTGTGGCAACTCTGAATTATCACGAGCCCATATGGCTTTTGCGTATTCAATTTTCATGTTGTCAGTCATGGGCTTGTCACGCGCCTCAAGCTCTGCAATCTTGGCAAGTTGGGACTGTGAAGCCCCAACATTACCAGCCATGATGTCAGCAATCGCGCTGCACCTTATTTTGAAAGGCTTAATTTTCACGCTTGCACCTCGCCATCAATTGACTTTTGGATTTTGCGCCATTCTTCCTTTAATCGCACATAACTGATTGTTTTAGCCTCAATTTCAGCAATCAAGCCGCCATCAAGTTCGACTTCATGCTCTGCACACTTTGCAAGAAAGCCGTCAATTTGCTCCTGAGTAGCTGGCGCTTCTGTCAAAACTGGAGCCTCAACTTGTGTTTGTGGCTTTTCAATCACAGTCGCATAGACAGCCTTTTCTTCGGGATAGTCCATAGCCTCTTCACGACTGATTAAGCCTTGAAGCACGTCTGGAAACATATCGCGCAAAGCAAAGCCACGAGCACGAAACTGCAACATGCGCTCTGGATATTGAGACCAAGGGCCTTGTTTGCCCCAAAGCTTTGCAACCTTTGCTTGGTCAACACTGAATGTGGTCACTTGCTCAGGTTGACCTCTCCTCTTGGTTTTGCATACCGCTGTCATGTTAGATTTATCAAATTCTTCAACTACATACTCACAGTGCTCGGAATTGCGCACTAGAGCAAGCATGGCATCACCGTAGATTGACGGCTTACCATTGATGACCGCAATGTTTTGAAGAGCTTGAAGCGGCTTTAAACCTAGCTCAAGCCCCCATTGTATACCAACAAAAATGTCCTCGGGCTTGCCTTGATAAGCGGTTGGCACCATCTTCGTTTTTGCGATCATTTGCGAAAATTTATGCAAATCTTCAAAAGACTTGGGCGCTACTGCGAGCGCTAATTTATTACTCATCTTTACGTTCTCCTTTTAAAAATGATGGTGTAAAATTATCAAGCGCTTCCTGAGTGTCAAGAGGCGCTTTTGAAATATTTTTTAAAAAGTTTTGTAAAAAAGTTTTCGGGACCAGCTTGCCTTTTTTTGATTGCGACTAGATTTGAGATTCACTTTTTAGGAGAAAAAAATGGAAGTAGATTTAATAGAGTTAGACAGTGCCACAGCATTGACAGCATTTACTCAAGATGGTGGGCTTGATCCGTTTGTTCTTGAAATAAAAAATATGGTCGAGTCGTTTGAACACGATTTAACAACAGCAACGGGGCGAAAGAAAACAGCTTCTCTGGCGGCAAAAGTATCAAAATTCAAGGTTTATTTAGATGAAACTGGAAAGTCTTTGACAGAAGACTGGAAAGCAAAATCTAAGGTGGTTGATCAGTCGAGAAAGAAAATTAGAGATGAGCTAGACGCGCTTAGAGACGAGGCTAGAAAGCCTTTGACACAATGGGAGCAAGCGGAGCAAGCTAGAGTCGATAGAATAAAGACTTCAATTAATGATATTAAAAATGTTGATGTTTATGGCATTGATGCGCTAAAACAAAGACTAGAGTATGTTAAATCATTGGATATTAGTGAAACATACTATTTAGAGTATTTTGCAATGGCCATAGGCGCACAAAACAGCGCTATCGAGTCTCTAAACGCAACGCTAAAGATTGAGGAAGAACGAGAACTGCAAAGGCTAGAGCTTGAAAAATTACGCGCAGAATCAGAAGCTAGAGCCAAATCAGATCGAGAAGAGGCTCTAAGAAAAGAGGGCGAGCTAAGAGCGCAGCGTGAAGCCGAAGAAAAGATTAAAGCAGAGCAAGAACGTGCAGAAGCGGAAAAGAAAGAAGCGATTGCAGAGGCAGAGCGTAAGGAGTTACAAGCTAGAAGACAAGCAGAACAATCCGAACTGGAATACAAAGAGTCTATTGCTAAAGCAGAGCAAGCGCAGCGTGAAGCCGAAGCTAAGGCCGCAAGAGCTGAGAATGAGGCTAGAGCAAAGATTGAGGCTGAAAAGCAAGTTGAAATAAAAAGAATTGAGGCACTTGAGGCAAACAAAGCGCACAATAAAAAAATAAAAAGCGAGTCGAAAGCTGATTTGATTGCTTTGGGATGCAGTGAAGAAATGGCCATAAAAATAATTATTGCTATTGATGAAAAAAAGATCAGAAATCTATCTATAAAATACTGAGGATTAATCAAATGGAATTAGAGTATGAATTATCATTGTCAATGCAAGACCCAGTGCATATAATAGTGCACGTTATTGTCAACAAATTCGACCGAAACCTCGACTATGAGTTTGAGATAACTGCGATCGAACACAAAGGAGAATTTGAGGACAATGCTTTAACATTGCCTGTATCACTGTTAAGCAAGGATTTCGTCGCGAAAATCGACGATCAATTGAACAGTGAGCACACTTTTGAAGCGATGGTTTTAGAAGAAATCGAAAAAGCTTTTGAGCGATTAGATGAAAGAGATTTGGAGGCTGAAAATGACTAACTATCAACTTTGGGCCGAAACGGCCCTAAAATTAAACGGTATGAGTCTACGCGACTTGTACGACTTCTACAACTGCACTAGGCCGGAATGGATTCGAGCGCTTGGACCTAAGCCAACTCAGCGCTTGATGAAGCTTCGAGCGCGATTGCTAAAGGATGCGCGAAAAAACGCGGAATCTCTTTTCTCCGTTTTGAATGGGGCGAAATAATGCCGATTAGAATTTTTTCAACGACTCTTTTGACAGGAGCAATTTTGAACGAGCTTGGATTTTCATTTAAAGAAGACTTTAAGTTTTTTTCATTGATTTTAGTTTATCAGTTTTTGATCATAACAGCGATTTATGAGGGTAAAAAATAATGCGACTAAAAAAAGGTGAAGCTTGCGGCTATATCGTGAAAGCTGAAAAGAGCTATTTATGCGACGACTGCGGGCATGAAATTTTAGCGAGGACGTGGCACGCAAAAGCAAAAGCATTCCGACAAGATGCAATCAGGTTGTGTCAAATATGCGAACCTATACCAATGGAGATGATGGTATGACCACAGAATTTTTGGATCACATGGAAAGTTCAATGATACATGGACTATGTTTCATCATAGTTATTGGGCTCATAGTTTACGGTATTATTTTTCACGGGTGGCTATGAATGAGCGAGAAACAAAACGTAATCTTGACGTTCAACTTTCCAATGCCAACGTGGAACAGAATACTAGCGATGCATCACTGGGAAAGAAAAAAGCTCAGAGATTCTATCCACAAGCTCGTTGCAAAGTCATTGTTTATTCATACAGAAAGCGGGACACAGATTGTGACGGAATCAGCGCGAAAGCTCTCATCGACGGGTTGGTGCATGTCGGAATATTTGAGGATGATTCGTCCAAATTCATTGAAAGCTACGAATCAAAAGTTATTAAAATCAAAAGCACAGAAGAAGAAAAAACAGTTTTAGAAATCATTTACAAGGAGTAAGAAAAAATGACAAAAGATGATCTAAAAAGAGAGAACAGCACTATTGAAGATGCTAACTCAAAAATGATGGGAGTAATATCAGGGTTAGAAAAATCGTGCGAAAAGAAAGACTTAGAAATTAAAAGTCTAATGGAATTTATTAACGTCTTGAAACGCGACATAGTTTTATTGAAAGACGATTTAATTAGCATTTATAAAGAACATTTTGAACTAATCAGGAACAAATAAAATGAAGAATAAAGAAGATATAAAAAAGACCTTGAATTTTTAGTGAAGAATCACGGTAAGAGGTGCTTTTTTGATGGTGATGCCGATGTACTATCTGGATATGATTCTGATCTGACCTCATGTTGGAAAGGCCAGAATATCGTTGGTAAAAAATGCGAGCTAATCCAAGAGCCAGAAGACGAGACTTTAAAATATCGTGAGGCTGTAGAAAAGGCTAATCGAGAAGGAGAAAAGCTTCAGTGGACTTATCTTAAAAAAGAGAAATGGATAGATAGATTCGATGATAAGCAAGGCGAGCCATTGTTTTGGGATGACCACAACTACCGCATAAAGCCAAATCAAGAGCCAAAAATTATCCCTTGGACGGCTGAGACTTGTCCGTTTCCGCTTGCGATAAGGCAAAAAAGCTGGCCAAAAGGAGTGTTTATAGTGGCTATATTTACAAATGAAGAAGGCGTCTTGGTGATAGATGCAGCATGCAATGACATTCAAGTGTCATTTGGAGATTTATCAGATCCAGAACAGGGTTGGGAGCAAAGAAACGGTCAGCCTTGTGGGGAGGTTGTGGATGGAATCTAACATAACACTTACAGGCGCAATTAGAGAAATCAAGCGTCTAAAAGAAGAAAAGGAGGAGATCGAGAAGATGTTTTCTCTTCTCAGTATAGAGCACATTAGACTTATTTTGAATGGATTAAACAATGATTGAAGATACTTTTAAGTCTTGCGAGCTTTGCGGAAGGAAACAAAATGAGTATAAAATTAATTAATAAATCAGAAGAAACTGAGCAGGACGACATCATATCAATGAGTGAAATGAAGCAGCTTGAGGTTTGTGTTGTGATTGATGGTGGTGATGATGGTCATGTAATTATGCGTACCGCAAGCATCGCCAATTTTGAAGTAATGGACTTAACTAATCCGAGGCGAGGTTCTTGTTGGATTGATATTAATAATGCTAAATATACAAAAGTTCGACGACTACGCAAAGGCGAGAAATACTTGCTTGAGCTGAGTTGATTTTAAAATAGACTTGAAGTAAATGATTAGATAGTAGAATCAACACAGAGGGCCGCCGTTGCAACGGTTGCGTGACTCCTTCGCGAGGCCCTCTTTTTTTTTAAACCGAGGAGATTTTCGAAGGATGGAAAACTTCAAATTTGCAAAGCTAAAATTGAACTAGACGCATTTGACGAGAGTAAACTAATTAAGCTTGCAACAAATGATTATATGGTAGAATACGATTAAGAATAAACGAAAAATAGTGTAAAGTGCGGTCGGGTTGCTCCTTCTGATTTCCACCTTAACTCCAAGTGGCGCTATTTTTATTCTTACTTTCAAATGGAGTTTGTTTAAATTGGGAGTTCCAGAAATGGAATATAAAGATTTTCAAAGGGTAAATAAACTAGAACCGCTAGTTCGTGATATTTGGGTGTCGTGTGGTGGTGCACCAGAGTTTCTTAGTAACTATCACATTATTGCAATAAATGAGTTTTTAGCCAATCATGATATAAGCGTTTTTTATTCAATATCAAAAGCTTTAGAAGGAATACCTTGGCGAACAGATGATAGGTATTTTTGTATTTTAATGGCAATGATGCTCGAATATTCTGTTGTAGGAAAATGCGAGGGTTACAAAATATGAAGTGGTTTAAACACTCTTGCACAGCTAGAGACGATCAAAAGATTTCCAAATTAATGGATGAACTTGGACTCGAAGGATATGGGGCCTACATGATTATTTTAGAGGTTGTCGCTCATGAAATGGGACCTCAAAATAACTGTTTCGCTGAGTTTTCACTAAAAAAATGGGGAACATTTTGCCAAGTTTCTCCAAAAAGATTCGCAAAGTTTGCTGAAATTATGGCAAACTTATTGCTGTTTGATGCGGATATTTCAGAAAAAAACTGCAAAATAAATATACCTAACCTATTGAAATACAGGGACAACCACACAAAGAACTTGCAAGTTGCTGACAAGAAAGTTTCCCTAGATAAAGATAAAGAGAAAGAGAAAGAACAAGATAAAGAGAAAGATAATAAATCTATGGCCCCTAAAGTGGCCGTTGATTATTCAGAAGACTTTGAAACCTTTTGGAAACTTGGTATTGATTGTCATCGCAAGAACGAAAATAAACAGAAAGTTTTCGAGAAGTACAGAGCTAGAAGAAATTCAGGCATCAAAGTCGAAGATTTGCTTTTTGTCGCTGAAAGGATTTTTCTAAATAACCAGCGCGTTGACAGCATTGAGTTTAGAACTGGCCTGTTTACGTCTCTTGGCTCTGACATGGCCGTCAAACAGATTCTAGCTGGTGAACGATTCGGGGACGATGCTTTGGGGATCAAAAAAAGCAAATCATTAAGCAATGCAGAAATGACGATGCAATCAACTAAAAATTTAATGGATAAAATAAACAACGGAGAATCTTTTTTTTAAGGTAAATTATGACTAACGAACAAAAGCAAACTATTTTATTAAAAGAACTAGGCAAAATGTTTTTAGCTACTGGGCAAGGCGCTAGTGAAGCTCAGATAGCCGCTTACATTGATTATTTAAGGGAAGCTGCCGTTGAAAATCACAGCAGCTTTGAAGATGTTATTAAAGCGATTAGACAGACAGCAAAAGAATGCGATTATCCACCAAGAGTATCTGAGATAATCAAGCATTTAAAGCCAAGCCAAGAAGACATGGACGCAGAGCTAAGCGCGATGACATCCGATGCTATGAAAACAATCAGGCGACTTTTAGCGGAAGGCAGGGGCGAAAGACCACGCTTTGAGAATGCGACTTTACAGCAAGCATACAACGCAACGATGCAAAGAGAGTGGAACGACTGTGACGAGTTTGACAGGTATTTTGCTATGACGCTCAAAAAGAACTTGACATCATTCAAAGGATCGGGCGCTTATCAGCAATCTTTGCAGCTTCAAGAGGCCCAAGAAAAACAGGAGCGACTTGATTATTACAAAAACGGCGGTGGAATGTTTCATTTAGATACATCTAAAACTGAGTCTATAAAATGACCTACAAGCCACAAGAAAAGGAAATTAAAACCGACGCGGATGCAGAGCACAGGGCCAAAATGCACAGGGCATGGCTTGAAGATCAAGAAGCTAATAACTTGGGCGGTGACGAGCTTATGAGGCATGGCGACGGTTGCGTCTGGCTTGGAATTGCAAGCAAGGGCTGTCCTTATGGTTTGCCTGTTACTTTTGCCGACCCGATGTTCATCAAAAAAGTCAAAGAAAAATTCATTAAATGGGATTTTTCAGGGAATAAAACTCAAAATCTTGGGGGTGTAAAACTCACTCAAGAGGAAGTCAAAGAGAGACTGTACCAGATTATGGCAGAATTACGCAAAATTAACGCGAAATTTAAGGCTCCAAATGCCAAAGCATACTCATCACACAGCCTAGACATTCAAACGGCTTATAATTGAAATTTGAGCGTTTTCACAATTCACACTAACAACGAGATAAAAACATGACAGACGAAGAAAAATATGAATTTTATAAAAAATACAAAGGTAAGAAAATTGAATTTTCAGATGATGAAGATTTTAAAACTATTTTTCGTAGAAAATTAGCATTCGTAACACTTGGTGATATTAATTATTCTTTCATTTGCGAATATGGCGACGAATTTAAATACGCCCGAGCAAGACAACGCAGACCTAAATTTGGGGATAAAGTTAAGGCTTGGGATGACATTGTAAAACCATTAATGCCCAACGATGGCACTTACATAGCTCATGTCGGTGGTGATTTTCCTCACATTGTTGCATCAAGACATTCAAATTTTTATAATCTTCCAACTGCCGAGGGCGTAAAAGCTTTCTCTTATAAAAACGTAGAGGTAATAGACCAATGAACATACTAGAAAAAATATTCGGAAAGAAAAAAGATAACTATCTTGAATCATTGTCTTACAAGGACGCCACAATAAGATTGCAAGCGCAGACAATAAACGATCTGCGAGAAATTACAGATACGCAGAGCGCTGAACTGATGAGCTTGAATCGAGAGATTGAAAAGCTCAATGCAATTAAAAATAGCGAGAAGGAATTAAGGCGCATTAAAGCAAGCCTACGCGTCCTTAAAATTGACTGTAGCAAGTACAAATGCAGCCAGAGAGCATACCAAAAATTTGAAGATAGGCTGAGAGTGAAAGACGACAAAACTCTGGATGAAATCTGGGAAGAATTGGAGGTCAAACAATGAGCCCACAGTTCCTAGATGAGATTGTTTTGGACTTAATAAGGGAACTTGTTAGACTAAAAGAAAAGACTATAAAAAGGCCCTGTCTACGTTGCAGACAACCGCATAAAGGCACAAATGCAGAAATCATTGTAATCAATGGTTACGCATCATAATGAGCGAGTTATCTCGTTTGGGGGTGCAAGATTCTCCACTTGCATCCATTTTTTTTTACTTGGAGAAATAAAAGCAGGTTAAACTCAACTCTCATAAACTGGGCGATGGTTTTAATTTTCAGCCTGCTTTTTTTTATTTACTTTGGAGATGGATAGATGGAAAAACTAAAAATTATATTTTTTGCATTTTTTATATTTTCGCTGATTTCGTTTTATCTGCTGTCCGTGTTTGTGTCGGCGCTATTCTTTATCGATTTACTTTGGAGATAAACATGAAGAAGTTTAGATTTTTCGTACATTTCAAAGGTTGTCGTAAAGCTACGGATTGGATTTACTGCGATTCTGAGATGGAAACAACAACTTCTTTTTTATCTAAAAGAGGTGAACATAATGGAGTCGTTGACGAAAAAGGAAACACTCACTACATCAATTGGGATAATGTGAACTATTCTAAATGTGAAGAGGTCAAATAATGGGATTAAAAGACGATGTGACAACAGCTTTTTCGGAGTACGAACAGAAACTTTGCACTAAAGATCAAGCGAAAGCGTACATTTTGCAAAAAGCGCATCAATATAATCATCAGCTGAACGTCGATAATTATAACCTCGGCAAGTGCTGCATGATCTTCATCGAAGAAGAAAGAGGCTCTGAAAAATGGCAAGAAGCTCAAGATTTTTTTGAAGGAATGGTTGCTCCACTTTCTGACTCTGAAAAAGCTAAAAAGCAACTAGAGCACACGATGAATCTTTTTAAGCTCAAGAAAAAAGAGGCTGAGTTTGAAATTATGAAGAAGAAACTTGATGATTACGAGACTAGGAATAAGAAGGCTGTCATAAAATTCACTGGCGACCAGTTCAAACATTTTGTTAAAAAAATGCAAAAGGGAATTGATCGTGGACATGACTATGCCGAGATTGAGATTGAGAACGGAAAGAATGAGTACAAATTGCATCTTTACAGTGAGCGTAAAGAAGATGAAAAACCTCGTTTGTAAAATTTTTGTCTACACAACTCTGGTCATTGCTTACATTGCTTTAGCCTGTTTTGTCGCTCTTTTTGTTTGAGCTTTTCAATAAAATTGGCTTTGTTACGCTCAACGCTATAATTTTTAAATGAGCAATCCCGTAGGAAGACCAACAAAGTACAATGAATCGCTTTGCAGCGAGGTTATTGAGCTAATGAAGCAAGGCGCTTCTATCGAGGAAATATGCCTAGATTTAGATATTTGCATACAGACTTTCTATAATTGGTGTGAAGAACACCCAGAATTTTTAGAGTCCAAAAAAAAGGGGGAAAGTTTTTCCAGGGGATGGTGGCTTAAAAATGGGCGATTAAACCTAGAGAATAAAGACTTTTCTTATACAGGTTGGTACATGAATATGAAAAATAGATTTGGTTGGGCAGACAAGCAAGAGATCGACCACAAAAACGACGGCGGCAAGTTTCAAAGCATTTCGCCCCATCAATTCGTGACGGGTTGCCAAGAGGAAGATTGAGCCATCTATGGCTTATTGTAATTACATCAATGAAAATAAGCTGTAAATATCAACCGCTTTGGACACAAAGCTATAGAGTTGCTATTTTGTCTGGTGGTCGTGGTAGTGGAAAATCGTTTGCCGTACAAACATTTATAAGAGATCTTAGTTATCAATCTGGTCATAAGATAGCAAACACAAGGTACACTCTAACCAGCGCAAAAAAGAGTATAATACCAGAATTTTCTCAAAAACTAGAACTTAGCAAATCGCCATACAGTGACAGAGCTATGCTGCATGATTTTGATTTAGTGGATAACACATATTCTAATACTAAATCTGGATCAGAGATATTTTTTCTTGGGCTAAAAACATCTAGTGGGGTTCAGACCGCTAGTTTAAAATCAATAAATGACCTCACAACTTTTGTGCTTGAGGAGAGCGAGGAACTTCCAAATGATGGTAGTGAAACAGAAGAATCAACTTATGATAAGATTTCAAACAGCATAAGAAACGTAAATAAGGAGCTTAGGGACATCCTGCTATGGAATCCAACAACATTTGATAGTTTTGTCTATAAGCGATTCTTTGCGGAAAGGGGCGTGGACATTACTTTCAACGGCATCAAAGACGACGTGCTATATATCTACACGACTTACTTAGACAACCTTGAAAACCTGCATCAATCTTTTATCGACAAAGCAGAGCAGACGAAAGCGGCAAATCCAAATCGGTACGACCATATTTACCTAGGCTATCCGACTAAGCAAAACGAAAACGCGCTATGGAAGCGGGATACAATGATCTCACCTTACCGAGTTGACTCATCACCTGATCTAAGGCGCATTGTTGTTGCAGTCGATCCAAGCGTTTCAGAAGGCAAAGAAGAAAACGACGAGTGCGGCATTGTGGTCGTAGGACATGGATTCGATGACCATTTTTACGTGCTTAGAGACGCAAGCGGCAGGATGAGCCCCCTTGACTGGGCAAGGACTGTGATTGCACAGTACGTTGATTTCAAGGCTGATAAGATTGTGGCTGAGGTCAATCAAGGCTTTGCTCTTGTTGAACTGAATATCCAAAACGTGCTCAAAAATGCGCCTGTAAAATCAGTCGTCGCGAAAAAAGGCAAGATGACAAGAGCGGAACCCGTTAGTGCGCTATATGAAGAAGGGCGAGTGCATCACGTAGGCCATTTTAAAGAGCTAGAAAGCCAGATGTGCAGCTACACAGGCGATCCAAAGCAGAAGTCACCCGACCGAATGGATGCGCTTGTCTATGCCCTCACTGAGTTGGCCTTTCCTGATGATAAACCCCTATTTTTTGCCTGAGCTATTGAAATTTTGAGTTAACTGTCAAAATGGTGTTCTCACGCATCGCGTTTTAAACACTGCGAAAATTGAAGGTCGGTTTCCTAACTGGCCTTTTTTTTTATATATTCTTTGCGTAAATTTGCTCATGTAGTCAATTCGGCTAAAATGTCCGAATGAAATTATGGCCATTCGGTAAAAACATCAAAGCCTCGATAGGCGAGTTCATCTACACGATGAAGCATAGTTTTAGTTCTGATAATTTCGACGCATACGCAAAAGAGGGCTATGCCTGTAATCCAACCGTTTTTGCTTGCATTGATTTAGTTGCGAAGTCGATGGCGGCCATACCGCTAAAAGTGAAAGTTAGAGGCGAGTATGTTGAGGGTCACCCACTTGAAAAGCTTTTGAAACAACCCAATCCAGATGAAGGAGGTGTTGAATTTCGCATTGCGGCTGCGTCTTGGTATCTCATCACAGGCAATTGCTTCACTCAAAAACTCATGCAAGGGAAAACTCCAACGCAGCTCTTAAACTGGCAGCCATACAATTGGAGTATAATGCGCAATACTGGCAACCCTTTACCTTTGCGTTATATCTTCGGGAAAGGCCAAACTTTTGAGAAAAACTTTGAAGTTGATATTTTCACTGGCAAAAGCGAGATCATGCATTGGAGATCATTCAATCCATCACGTGAAAGTAGCGAGTTTGGGCAAGCACCGCTAAAAGCCGCAGCTTCAAGTGTAGACAGCGCAAACGCATCGAGGCTATGGAACTATAGCACTACACAAAACAGCGGCAGCGCATCAATTCTAGTTACGACTGAACAAGAAGTTACACCAAAGCAACAACAACAACTAGAGCAAAGCTTAGTTGAAAAATGGATGGGTCCGAAGAACGCAAATAAAATTAAAGTAATGGGTTCAGCGTCTAAAGTTCAAGTGATCTCGATGACGCCCAAGGACATGGAATGGCTAAATGGATTAAAGCTAAATGCGCAAGAAATATGCTCTGTATTCAAAACGCCAACTCAACTTTTGGGAATCGAAGGTTCACAAACTTATGCAAACTTTGCCGAGGCGCGTGTTGCTATGGCAGTTATGGCGACTATGCCTTTGCTGACTCTATACGTTTCGGAGCTAAATAGATTTTTAGCCTCGGATTTTGGACCAGATGTTGAAATATACTTTGATAAGAACGACGTTGACGCATTAGAACCGTTAAGACGTGAAGCTAGAGCCGAAAAACTTGCGACAAGTGTCTTAACAATCAATGAAAAACGCGCTGTAATCGGATATGAGAGAATTGAAGAAGAGGATGCCGACTCCCTATTTGTATCACCACAAGATATACCGCTTGGCCTCAATATGTATGAAAGTGACATGAACGACCAAGGGCAAGGCAAGAGTGTACAAAAGAAATAATGGCACTCGCAAAGACAAAGCGCGAGAAGCTACAAGAAGCAGCAAGACAGCTTAGACAGCGCGCCATCTTAGAGCGTTGGCTCATGCCACGCATGAGAAGAGAACTAAGGCTGATGGCGACTGATGCGGCTACAGGATATACCGAGGGCGGGATGGAGAGAGCACTTGTAACTATTGACTCTCATAAAATCGCAATTGAAGGATTGCTGAATACATTTTATGAAAAGGTCATCACTAAGACAAGTGAAGGTCTAAAAGCTTGGCTTCCGACAATCGAGAAGAAAGACTTTTTTGGCGCTGTAGACAGGCTCATAAACTACTTTCGCGGCACAGCATTAAGCAACTCTGTCTCAATCGCTGAGACAACAAAAGATGAAGTCAGGCAGATCATGGAGCCGATGATTGCCAACTTTGAAACCGAAGGAACTATCGCCAAAGCGATTGAAAGCAAACTCAAAAAACAATCGCGCTCAAGAGCTCAGATGATAGCGCGGACGGAATCGGGTATTGCAGTCAGCAAGAGCCAATTCGATTTAGTTCAAGAGGTCGAGACTTTGCCGATGAAGAAAGAGTGGGTCACAACGTTTAGGGACTCAAGAGACTCACACAAAGATATTGACGGCACTAAAATAGAAAAGCATGAAGCATTTAAGGTGAGACGTCAAAACGGTGGCTATGATCAGATGCAGCATCCGCACGACAGAGCGGCAAGCGCTGGGAATATATACAACTGCCTGCATCCATCAACCGTTATCGGGCTTTGCCATCCTAATAAACTCTTCAGAAGGCATTATGTCGGTGAAATAATCGAGATTGAAATAAGTTCTGAACATAAACTCACCGTTACCCCTAACCATCCTATACTGACCAAGCTTGGATGGAAGAGTGCAAGGCTCATTAATGAAGGTGATGAGCTGATCGTAGACGCTGTCAGAGATGGTATCAATTCCGTGAACGTTGATATAGAAGCACCGAAAGCCACAGTAGGCGAGATGTACGATTCTTTTTTGAAGAATCGGTATCTTCCAAGCGTCACCAGTGGAATTGTGGATTTCCACGGCGACGCCACCAATCCCGACGTCGATATTATAAGCGTAGACAGGGAGTTGATGAACAGCATCAAGCCCACGTTTGAGACACCCATCGAGAAAGGACTTCTCCAGTTTTCCGAAACGAGCAGAGTTTGCTTGATGGACGAAAGCGCGATGGACGAGTTCATGTTCAGATCGCTTCTTTCCTCGAACTGCGTCGTGAGCGGCTTTGGTGATTTTCTTGATGTAGTCAGGGCTTGCCTTGCTAAATCTGATCCTCATGGCCTCGCTGCCAGTTCTGGGCTTGAGTCCGAGCTTTTTCATGCAAAAGCTTATTGTATTTCTCTCGCATCCAAGGACTTTCGACATTTTAAGAACGGAATCGCCCTTGATGTAGAGATATTCGACTTTATCAATAACGAGCTCCCAAGGCTTTTTTCTGATCTCAGCGCCAACACTCTTGAGCCCAGCATATACGGTGCAATTAGATATTCCTATGAGTTTAGCTATCTCGAAAGACTTTTTCCCAGACTCATAAAGTTGTTTGATTCTTTCATCTCTTTTAGATTTTTGAGTAAAAGGCTCTCCGTTGACGTCGTGACCAAGATTAGTACTCATGAATATGATGGGCCTGTTTATAATATTGAAGATACCAAGTCATTCTATAGCGCATCTACAATAATTAATCATAATTGCATGTGTGTAATGATATTCGTACCTGCTTTCGACGTTGGAGATTTTGACGAAGAGGCGGCTTATGCTGACGACTAAATGAGCAACGTACCACCTAGCAAAAGAGAACAGCATCTGGCAAAGTCTGGCGTTGAGCTAAAGTCAGACGATACGCAGCTTGACGTTGCCGCATGGCGAGAAGCACAGGCAACAAAGCTAGATAGTATAGAAGCGCTGATTATAGCCACAAATGCAGCCTTGGCAGGTACGCTCATAGCACGCTCATCAACTCATGAAAATGTCCATTTAGGCAAAACGTTCTTAGCTTTCCACAATTCATCATCACTAGCAAATGGCTCTAACATCAATATTTTTTTTGAGACGAGTGCCACCACAAGCGCTGCACCTCACATCGTCATTGATGCAAGCGGCAGCTTGGCGTTTCAGTTTGAGGTCTTAGAAGGGCCAACAGTTACGAGCGGAACTGGAACGAGTCAATCTGTTTTTAATAAAAATCGTCAGTCGGCAACAACGTCTTTAGTCTATGACAACGCTTCAACACCTGTTCAAAATAAAATGTCTATTGATGTTACTGTGACGGCTGATGGTACGGTGATAAGTGACGATTATCTACCAACAGGCAAAAGCTCTGGTGGTATATTAGACTTTGGGCGAGAGTTGATTTTGAAAGCCTCAACTAAATACGTGTTTAGACTCACATCGTTAGAAAATAATAACATTTGCCACATCAATTTAGACTGGTATGAACCTTAATTTGACAACGGAACGCGAAAAGGGAAAATATCACTCATGGAAATGAAACGATTATTTTGTCCAATCCAATTTAAGATGGAAGACGAGTCATCCACTCGTGGCCATTTTAAGGGGCATGGTGCCATATTCGGCAATGTTGACTTAGGTGGTGACGTTATTCAAGCTGGTGCTTTCGCCAATACTCTCGTAGAGTGGAAGAAAGACGGTATGTTACCTCAGCTTTTATGGTATCACAACAATGAGGAAATCATTGGTGAATGGACTAAAATGGAAGAGGACGAGAAGGGCCTTTATGTAGAAGGCAAGCTTTGGATTAATGGCGAGTCGAGAATTGAACGCGCTGTTCAAGCTTATAACGTGATTAAATCGAACTCAGTCAAAGGTTTGTCGATTGGATATAGAGCAAAAGAACAAGACTATCAAGAGCAAATGGACGGCTCAAATATACGAATTTTAAAAGAATTAAAATTGTACGAAGTATCAATAGCCCCGTGGGCTATGAATCCTATGGCGTCAGTCACAGGGGTAAAAACAATGATTGACACAAATGGGGACATTCTATCCAAAAGAGAAGTTGAGAAAATTTTGAGGGATTCAGGACTTTCTAAGAAACAAGCGTTAGCGTTCGTGGCTAAGGGTTACGATGGAATCAAGCGAGATGCTGATTTAAACGATGGTGACTTGTTGGAAATTCTCAAATCAATATCAAAACTTTCAACAACTATTCTAAAAGGTTAGACAAATGAGTGAAGTACTCGAAATCAAAGCCCAAATTGACAAAATTGGGGAAGCATGGGAAGCTTCTAAAAAAACAAATGATGAATTGCTTTTGAAGCAAAAAAATCTTGAAGGCGGTCAAGCAGAGCTTAAAGAAAAACAGGCTAAAATTGACGTAGCTTTGAACGACGCGCTTGAACTAAAGAAAACAATCATGGAAGTTCAAGACGCTGTGAAACGAGTATCGAACTCTTTTATTAGTCCAGAATCAAAAGCAGATCTAAGAGATTTTAGCGATGCTTTTAAGGTATGGGTAAAGAAAGGCATGCCTCATGACATAAAGAATTTAGGCTTGAGTGAAAAGCAAGAAAAGGCTTTGCAGTCAAATATTGATCCTCAAGGCGGATATACCGTAAACCCATTCATGGGCGCTATTGAGAAGATTTTGTTTGATACTTCCCCAGTTCGTTCGCTTGCGCGCACTATCACTATCGGAACCGACGAGTATGTTGGTTACTTAGACGATAACGAGTTTGGTGCAGGTTGGATCGGTGAAGTTGGCTCACGTTCTGACACCTCAACGGCTGACATTGGAAAAGTAACAATTCCAGTTCGCGAAATGTATGCACGCTTTACGCTTACTGAACGCTTGCTTGAGGATTCGTCTTGGAACATTGAGCAATGGGCCACTCAACACGTAGCAGATAGGTTCGGACGCTTAGAAGCTACTGGATATGTAACTGGTTCTAGTCCAAATCAACCTCAAGGTTTAGCTACAGCAACGGCTAAAACTTCAAACGGAGACGTCTACACACGCGATCAAATTGGTGCTATTCTTGCAGCTTCAACTACTGCTATTACTAAGGATGAACTCGTTAGTCTTAGAGCATTGTTAAAAAGTAGTTATCGAGCGAATGCTTATTTCTTTTATAATCGAGACACTGAAGCTTATATCAGAAAACTAACAGATGGACAAGGAAATTATTTGTGGCAACCTTCTTATCAGTTGGGTGAAGCAGATACTTTAATTGGACAAAGAACCGTTGTATTTGAAGACATGGCAGACCGTGCTGCTTCTGCAATTTCAGTCGGGCTAGGTGACTTGAGAAACTCTTACTTGATTGTTGACCGTGTTGGAATGAGTGTTTTGAAAGACCCGTTCACGGCTGCGTCTAGCGGAAAAGTGTACTTACACATGCGCAAGCGTGTTGGTGGTGGAATCGTGAATTTTGATTCTATGAAATATCTCAAACAAGCCGCGTCTTAATCAGGAGGGTATAGAAAATGACTAAAGACCTAAAAAATAACATCAAAATAGTACCAACAATTCTTCCTGTTAATGCGACAGGCAATACCACTGGTGTTGCCGTTGCACTGGCAGGGTATGAGAGTTGCATTGCTGAAATCACGGCAACAACCGCCTCTGTAGGCGGAACGTTCAGACTGACTGAGTGCGCTACTTCTGGCGGTTCCTACACAGACGTTGCAGTTGCCGACATTATCACGACTGGAACCTATAATTTGACGACTGGAATTGCAGTTGTTGAAGACGAAGCCGTTTCGGTAGGATATATTGGAACCCTTGGATTTATCAAAGGTGTGTTCACGCATAGTGCAACTGGTGTAATCTCTGCTAATGTAATCCTTGGAAATTCTTTAATAGCACCTACTGGAGCCAACTAAGCAATGAGCAAAGAGATTGAAGTCGTTTTTAATCAGGACTTGAAAGCTTACCCAAACGGCTTCACTCTTTGCCATTTTAAAAAGGGGCAGCGAGTTTCGTTGCCCTTTGATTTCGCTATGGCTCAACTTGAGGCGGGTATTTGCTCTAAGTTCGAGAACCGAGAAACAAAGCCATTTGTTGAGCCTATCGAGATTAAAAAAACTGGATTATCTGAAAAGGCTTTATCAAAAAAAGGCAAGGCTAAGTGATTAGAAGCAAAGTTACCGTTGCGCCTACATCTGAGCCAATCACTCTAACCGAGCTAAAGGCTCATTTACGCATCACAGGCACGGCAGAAGACACACTTTTAACTGACTACATAGAAACGGCCAGAATTATGGTCGAAGACATTACGGGTCGGAAACTTATCAATCAAACTTTAGTTGGATACACCGATTCATTTTCAAGTGACAATAATGGCCAAGTAAAAGGAGAGTGGTGGAGTGGTGTTAGAGTCGGCACATATTTCACGCACATTTTAAACGGCAAGACATTCATTGAGCTTGACTGGACGCCCATTTCAAGCATCACAAGCGTTTATACAGTCGATGATGATGCAAGCGAGACGCTTTACGCTTCGACTAATTATTATTTAGATAATTTCGACAATGACATGAAATCTAGAATCTATCTGACTGAGAACGCAGAAATCCCAACAGGGTTACGCTGTCAGAACGCTATCAAAATTACTTATGTTGCAGGGTACGGAGCCACAGCGGCAAGCGTTCCAATGAGCTTAAATCATGCTGTGAAGCTCATGGCTGCCGAGATATACAACAAGCGCGGTGACTGCGAAGATTGCGCTTTAAACGCAGGAGTGCTGCCTACGCTGCAGCAATATAAAATCATGAGTTTATGAAAATATGTTCATCACATTTTGACGCATACTGTGAAGTATTTAGCCGCAATGCAATAAGTGATGGCGCAGGTGGTCAGGCTGGCCCATGGGCAAGCAAAGTATTCTTGTGGGTTGCCGTTGATCAGGCTAACGCAAATGAATCGCTTAATGAAGGCGGTTTAAAAACAGTTAGGCGCGTTTCGTTTTATTGCAACTACAGGACTGACTTGCTTACTACAGACAGAATTTCTCTTGACTCAGTAAATCACAACATCACATCAATAACGCGAGTCGACGCCAACGGAAAGTCAGCATATCGCGGCAAGTTTTTGCGCATAGACACAGATTCAAGCGAGTGGTTTGGGGTCTGAAGTTAAAACAACTATCAAAGGGCTTGAGTCTCTTATCAAATCTTATCAAGAAAGATCAGATAGAGCGCTAAAGATTAACGCTGAGACAATGAGCACTATTGTTTCATTGGTTGAGGGTAACGCTGAAAAGCTGATTAGGAACAAAACGTCAAAGGGAAAGGCTACAAGATACAATCCAAAGCGCACGGTGACAGTTTCGGCAGAAGGTAAGGCACCAAATAGCGACTTGGGCGATTTGATTAAAGGCATAGTTCATGATGTTAAAAAAACAAAAAGAGGACTCGTTATTGGTACGATTCGATCCAAAGCGCCTTATTCATTCGATTTGGAATATGGCACTGAAAAAATGGCCAAGCGCCCATTTATGAGGCCAGCTTTAAAGGGTAGTCGAAAGCAGATATTAAAGATCATTGCAGAGGGCTTGAAGCGTGCACTATGATATAATCACCGTTGCGGTTGCTCGTTGCCTTGCAGATGCAAACATATCATCATTGGTAGGCACAAAGGTTTACAATAACGTGCCTAAGGGCACGGTTAGACCTTATTTAGTTGTCACCGTAGATGATGCCGTGAATCTTCCAGACAAGACATCTGGCGAGCTATTCACAGAGCTTGAGTTGACGTTCGACCATTGGGATGAGTCGTTTGGGCAAAAGAACATTTTGATGATGGCGAATTATCTCACGGATGAGTTTCATCTGAACTCTTTAACTCTCACTTTAGGTTCAAGAAATTTGCTGATGATGAGAGAAAGATATAATTCATTTCTGGAAAGTGATGGGCTTGCTTATCACGGAATAACAACATTTAGACTGCTCATAGAGGATTAAAAAAAGATGGCTGATAAATTTCTTGGCATCAGCATGGTGCTTCAATTAAACGTATTGTCTTCATACACCACAATAGGTGGTTGTGTCGCGCATACATTGGTGATCAACAATGAAACCATTGACGTATCCGATAAAGATAGCTCAAGATGGTCAGACAAGCTTGCCGCAGGTGCACGATCTCTAGATGTTAGTTTCAATGGTTGGGTTAATGATGATACGACTTTTGCTTTGATTGAAACAGCAGCCGAGGCTCATTCTGTGCTTGACCTAAAATTGCTTTACGGTGACTCAAAAACTGTCACTTCTAACTTTTATGTCAATAGCTTTACATATACTGGTGAGTACAACGGTTCTCAAACGTTCGCCTGTACTCTAGCTCATGACGGCATCCCAACGTTCGCATAATGGCTAATAAACTTAGAGCAGCTTTCGACATTGTCTTGAATGGCAAGGAGTACACGCTTAGACCTACTTTTGAAGCCATTGCCTTGTTTATGGATAAAACTGGCATGGACCCTTTTGAAGCTTGGGCTAAGTGTCAAGAAGGCGGGAAAATCAAGACTATAGTTGGCGCTATATGGGCTGGAATAGCTGGTGAATCTGTGCTACAAGGCAAGCGTGATTATCCGAGCTACACAAAGATCGGCGAAGAGTGTCAAGCACATGGTTTTCCAGAGTGCTTTGAATTTGCAATCAAGTTTTTAACGAATGCAACCGCGAGCGATGCAGCCTTAAAAAAGTTAAGCGAGACGGAAGCGCCAACGTCTCCGAACGAGTAACTAAAATTGAGTGGTGGCGCTATCCATCGCAGCTTATCAAGACTTTCCATATTAGTCCGAATGATGCTTGGAATTTCACACTCAAAGAATATTTTAATATTATCGAATGCGACAAGAAAGAACATGAAGTTGATTACAGTCAGGTCGATATGAGTAAAGAAGCATTAGACAAGTTTGTTTCTCGTCATGAAGAGAACAGACAGAAGAGACTTGCTAAAGAGTCAAAACTAAAGGGTATGGCTTAACGTAATGGCAAAGGCTGATGAACTAATTATTGAAATCAAGGGCGATGTTTCCGACGTCATCAAAAAGTTTGATCAAATCTCTGATTCAGCAGAGAACACAGCCAAGAAATCAGCTACATCATTTGGAAATCTAGGTGGTGGCATCGCCAACGTAGGCAAAGCGCTTGCTCCATTTGCTGCGGCAATTGCCGCAGCGCAGGCAGCAACAGCGCTACTTCATGGTGCTATTGAAAACTTAAACAACGCAAAAGGCTTGAGCTTGACCGCAAGCCGTTTGGGTATTGCGACAACAAGCCTTCAAGAGTTTAATTTTGCCGCGAAATCGTCTGGAATAGACAGCAATATACTTGCTGATGCAATGAAAGATTTGACCGTAAAAATCAAAGATGCATCAATTGGGGCAGCATCTTATGAAGAGGCATTAAATCTAGTTGGGCTAAAATCTAGAGATCTGGTTAATATGCCTGTTGATAAGCAATTTCTTGCCTTCGCTGATGCAATATCAAAGGCTGATAATGCGACTAGACGATTTGTTCTTGATGAAATAAACGATAGTATGTTTCAGCTATTGCCGCTGATGGACAAAGGTGCCGAGGGCTTCAAGGAAATGGCCGAACGAGCGCATGAATTGAACGCGGTTCTGAGTGATACCGAGCTCAAAGAAATGAATGAAGCCACAACAAAAATCAATGAAATGAATGCGGCTTGGGATGCAATGGGCAATAAAGTCACTGCTATCGTGTCTGGTCCTTTAGCTGCATTTGCCAACGCTGCCACAAAGGTTTTAAACATTCTTACCACTGGCTCAAGCGGTGGTCAATCTGGCTATGGCGCAACATCTGGAGTGCTAGGAGGCACTAGGGGGCTAACTGGTCGCAACGGCTTAGGAGACGGACTATTTCAAGTATCTGGCGGAACAACAAGAGCAGACGATGAAGCAGCCGCAGCGGCCAACGTTGCCGCAGGCGCAGGACGCGGCACAGGTTTCGCACTCGGTGGTGCATTTGCTACGGATGCCGATCAACAATTGGCCAGTGATGTGTTTGGCCAAAGTCAGGAAGGCGATTCTATGATGACTGGAATGCCTTTTATCTTCACCGAGGAAGGTAAGACCATGCTTGAGACTATGAGAGAAGAGGAACTTGAAGCACAGAGAGCATTCAACGCTTCATTACAAGCATTAGAAGAGGCTAATCAAGACTACAATAAAAAGCTTTGGGAATCAGGATGGAAAGGCAAATCCGAGATTATGAGCAAGACATTAGGATCAATGACTGTTCTTATGAATTCAGAAAATAGGAAGATGTTTGAAATTGGGAAGGCAGCAGCTAAAGCACAAGTCGCAATCGACACACCCAAGGCGGCCATGAGCGCTTACAGTGCAATGGCAGGTATCCCATACGTTGGACCAATTTTAGGCGTAGCAGCGGCAGCGGCGGCGATAGCATCTGGAGCCCAACAAATGCAGTCTATAGACAAGCAATCGTTTGGAGGCGCAAGCGTAGGCGGTGGCATAGGTGGAGGTGGAGCCTCACCAGATGTGGCACAATCTGCCGCGCCTGCAAGAAACGTGACCGAGGCAACAATAAATGTTCAAGGCGATGGATTTGTTTCAGCAGATCAGGTCAGAGGATTGGCCGCGAGCTTACGACAATTTCAAGCAGATGGAGGGGAGTTAGTAATAAAATGAACTATCCAGTAGTATTGTATAACAACGCACTGAAGCAGACTGGCACAACTGTCACTTATGGTGGAACTGAAACAGACGGGTTTAATAAAGAAAGCGCTTACGATTATAAAGATTTCTCTACGTTCAAACCACAAGTGAGCGCGACGACAGATCTTGATTTTACTATGCCAGCTAATACCGACATTGACTCGATCGGTATCTATATGCAGCGAACAGGAAATAGCGGAACCTGTACGATTGAGCTTTATTACGAGACGGCTCCTGCAACTTACACGCTTTTAAAGACGATTAGTGCAGCAGATGGAAAGCTAACGCTAGAGACATTCACAGGCGTAACAGTGTCAAGCGGCAATGATATAAAAATTCGTTTCATACTGGGCACAGGCCCTTTTTACGTGCGTCAAATCATGGTCGGCAAGCGCACGACAATGGAACAAGGGCATTATGTCGGTGTGAACCCGCCAACACTTTCACAAGGCTTTATTCAAACCAACAATCTATCAGAAAATGGCGCCATTCTAGGTTCAAACGTCAAGCGCATTGATGTAAAGAGCAAGCTATCACTAAATCACTTGACTGAGACTTGGGTTAGATCAACGTGGGATCCTTTCGCAATTCATGCAGCAAAAGGGCGAGGATTCTTCTATCAGTGGAATCCAACAGAATACTCAAATGAGGTTGTTTATTGCGTAGCCTCAAAGGTTGGAACGCCAAGTAATATCCAGCCTACACCTTTGATGGCTGTAGACATGGACCTGATTTGTAGACAGCCAGATCCAGCATGAGTTATGAAACTCTAAAAATTGAAGTAGGCAAAGAGTCCGTCACGATTCTTGAACTAGATTTAGATGCTTGCTCTTTAGTTTACGGAAATGCACCTTGTACAGCGTCAGGAGCAGCCGCACTGAAATGTTTTAACACTTTCGGAACGTGTCAAGATACTGTTAATTTCGCAAAGACTACAAAGACTTTTAGATTTTCAGATAGAATCATTGATGGAGTGCAAGCAACAGGTGACGCGCCAACATTCCCAACGATAACAAGCATAAGCCACAGTCCAACTCAATTGAACCCATCCAAAGGTCTTGGTATTCGCGCAACCGTCAATATTCAGCTTACTGACCATCCTTGGAGTGACGTTGGAATTGACCCATATTTGAGTGATAGAACTTATGACCCAGAAGCGAGATCAACATTTTGGGGCAAGCTTTTAGCGCGTCAGCAATATTATGAGGGTCGAGTCATGCGAGTTAAACAAGGCTATCTTGAGGCAGATGGAACCTATGACGCGGCAAACTTTTCAACTCGTCAGTATATCATAAGCTCAATCACGGGTCCAACCCCAAGCGGAAAAATCACGATCGAAGGAAAAGACCCTTTGAAGTTTGCAGACAATTCACGCGTTCAAGTTCCAGCCCCGACCGATGCTGAGCTAACAAGCGATATAAACAATTCAACGACCTCCATAGGGGTGACTGATGCAGGTGGCTTAATTAGCGCGGCATATAGCGCAGGTCAACCTTGGATTCGAGTTGACGATGAAATTATGCTCATTACAGGCGTCTCAGGTTCAGCGCCAAGCTTCACTCTGACAGTGACACGCGGCACAGCACCAAGCTTCTACGCGACACCAAGCACCGCAGACGCGCACGACGAAGAAGCCACTGTCCAGATATGTAGACTATATGAAGATGCACCAGTTGACGACATTATCTACGATTTGCTTGTGAACGACACAGGCATTAGCTCAGGATTCATCGACACGGCAGCATGGCAAGCAAAGATGGATGATGGCTATCAAGCATACACATTCAGCACGCTTTTAACAGAGCCGACAGGCGTTCAACAACTTCTAACCGAGCTGACAGAACATACATTTTTGCTATGGTGGAACGAAAGAACTCAAAAGATCGAGCTTGATACTTTACTGCCAAGAGCGGCAGACTACGGACTATTCACTGATGAGACGACTTTTATTTCAGGATCGACATCGGTAGCCAAAAATTCAAGCGGAAGATTAAGCCGAATCTATTTTTATTATGGACACAGAAACCCAACCCTAGAAATGGACAAGGCACAATATTTTGAGCGCATAGAAGCTGATATTAACTTGACTGTAGAGGGTGAAAACGCTTACGACGACACGCGGATTAGATCAATATGGTCAAGATGGTTGCCAACAGCAAAACGATCGGTCGTTTCTGAAATCACTACCCGCTTGCTGAATGAGTACAAAAAAACAAAGACGGTCATCACCTTTGTAATTGATCCGAAAGACGACGATGCTTGGACTGGGGATATAGTAAGAATCAAAACTCGTCAGGTTGTAGACCAATTCGGTGAACAGATCGAAGACAACTATCGTGTGCTTGAAGTCTCAGAAAACCACAGCGAAAAAGGGATTATTTACAAATATGTTGCCCACTCCATGAACGATGTTGGTAGACTTGGCGTAATCACTCCAGACCTGTATAATGGAAGCGCCTTTCCTGATTACTCCGCAGCAACAGACGAATTGAAAGCACGATACGCATTTATAGCACCTGATTCAGGGGTATTTACTTCTGACAGCTTGGAGGCTTACGTAATACGATGAGCAGCCTAGACTATGAAAAAATATTGAATATTTATTGGCCTGTGATTGAGGCTTGCCAAGAGATACAAGCAGACTATTTGGGTAAGCTACCTAATAAGCATAAGGATAAGCCTAGAATAGCTCCTGATTCAGTTGGGCACATGATAAACATGCTTATCCAAGCAAGGCTTAAAATGCCAATTAAACGAGAAATAGTACAGATTGAAGAGTCAGACTTATGCCAACAACAGTAGGCGCATTTACAGACATTGACGATGGGGCGCTTGACGCAGAAAGCCCAATTACTGAGTCCATGATGACTTCGCTAAGGGATAATGCTTATTGGATTATCGCAGGCAAAACAAAGACAACCGAGAGTGCAGCGAATAAGCTTTTAGAAACGTCAGGATCTGGTGGGCTGCAATGGACTCTATCTAGTAGCGTTGGTGGTGCGAATGGAACTAAGGGGGTTGGTGCAGTTTCCATTAATCCAAGTGCGCCCACGCAAATTGCCGCTGTTAGTGATAGAATTTTGTTGATAACTTTGACAAGACCCGCCGGAGAGGATTACCATATAGTCATTGACTCAAGCGACGAAACCTATACTGTTAACTTTATAGGCAGCACACAAAGTGGCACTCTTACAAGTTCGTATATAGAACTTTTTACAACTAATATTTTCTTTCAAATAAACGGATCAAACTATGAGTTTTATGAGACAGACGGTTCAATGGTATATAGTTACTCATATTTATGGATTTAAAGCTAATCTTGAATAATTCGACAACAAAACCAACAAGGATAAAATAGAACAATGGCGACAGCACTACTCACAAACGCAACGACGAACACAAGCGGCACACCTGTCACGATTGACGGAGGCGGCTATAAGATCGTAAGATTTTACGGCACGTTTGACACTAAAGAGAAAACTTATTTTAAAATAAATTGAGGATATAATGGTTGACACATTTGATAAACAAGCAACTGGATTGGATAGTCCAGCTAGCAACGCTTTTGCTATCACGCCGCACGACACGAATGAGCTTACTACTGTCACTCGCGGCATTTACATCGGCGCAGCTGGAGATATAGCGCTAACTACAGTCGGCGGCGATTCAGTGACATTCGTTGGGCTTTTAGCTGGATCGATTTTGCCTGTTCGCGCCAACATCGTCAAATCAACAGCGACAACAGCAACAAGTTTAATTGGACTATATTAGACAATAGTATGTTAGGAATTGGTCTATCAATTGGCATGAATGGTGGTAGTGTTGCAGCGCCTCCAGATTTAGACAGCATGATCTTATTGATCACATCGCACACAGATAACACTTTCAGAATTGACTTACAGAACGCCGCAACCAATATCACAGTCGATTGGGGCGATAGTACAAGCGACGTTATCACTACTTACAACCAAGCTGAATTAGATCACACCTACCCAGATCCAAGCACTCAATACACAGTTACAATTTCGGGTCAGTTTGGGGGCACCCGATTTATTACAAATGACACATCAAGGGTCAACGAAATTCAACAATGGGGAACAACAGCTTGGACAAACGCAAGCTTCGCTTTTCAAAGTGCATCAACTTTATCTATCACAGCTACAGACTATCCAAACGTTTCAGCAGTAACTACATTTCAAGAGATGTTTGGTTATTCTGGAATACCATCAATCGACACAACAAATTGGGACACATCAAGCGGTCAAAGTTTTAACGGTATGCTGTCCGGTTGCACGTCTCTAGTCACCGCCAACGTCACAAATTTAGTTCAGGCCTCTGCAACGATACTTACACAATTATTTGATGGATCAAATAATGCGAGTTTAGTTATAACTGGTATAAACACTTGGGTGCCAACAAATGTGTATACTTGCTATCGTATGTTTCGAAACTGCAAGTTTGTAAGCTTAGACTTCTCCGCTTTAGTTTTTGGCGTCAATGTAACATGGGAAGAAATGTGTAGAGGTATGACTAATCTAACCACCTTCACTAAACCAACAGTCACTCCGACTATCACCAGTCTGTACTTTACTTTTTATAACACTGGACTATCAGGCACTCTAGACCTCACAAGTTTGTGCTCTACAAGTACAACAACAATCGGGTATTGCTTATCTAATAACGCATCACTCACAACTGTTACAACGACGGGTTGGGTCACTTCAAACGTCACAAACGTGTCTAATTTTATTAGCAGTTCAGGCATAACTACAATAGGTTTGGCCGATATGAATATGGAGGCTGTCACCCTAACAACAAATTTTGCAACTGGAACGACGCTTTCTACTGCCACTTATGATGCGGCTTTAATTGCTTGGGACGCTCAGAACTTAGTTGATAGCTTAACATGGAACTTTGGCGGTTCAAAATACACAGGTGGTGGGGCGGCAGAAGCGGCAAGAGCAAGTTTGATAAGCACGGATTCACTCACAATTTTAGATGGCGGAGTAGCCCCATAATGTCTAACATATCAATAGATGAACATGGGATCAGCGATTGTATTTGTAACGGCCAGCATTGGCTTGTTGTCTATCAAGGAACAAAGTTAGCATTCTTTGGACAGCACTCGGGCGAGACAACGACAAAGGGAACGATTGATTACTACGACACAGAAGACGAGGCATTGGCAAGAGTAGCCGAATTGAATCTTGAAGATACTTTTGGATTTTTTAGCAGATGAGTGAAAATCACACAGATACGCTTATCAATACGCTGATTGGTCTTGTTGGAG
>Ga0210044_10001707_pt1 | contig 33673 bp, 30 predicted proteins | sample CryGey13umfilter_2_FD_183959 | JGI IMG/M metagenome (GOLD analysis project Ga0210044, IMG submission 183959) | Groundwater microbial communities from aquifer in Utah, USA - Crystal Geyser 4/9/14 3 um filter (SPAdes) (version 2) | ecosystem: Environmental > Aquatic > Deep subsurface >...
AAATCCTTCAACCGAGATTGTTCATTAGCGTTTGAAATGATGGCGAACAGGTTTGCAAGGCAGTATGCAAGGCTGTGAGGCGTTCACAGCAGGGCTATGGACACCGAGCAGACGCTCAAAATGACCACAAGGCTGCAGCCAGCGTTCAGACAGGCGCAAAGCACCGCCTAATGGACAATCTCGGTTCAATTTCACTTTGACACCCAAGTGACAACCCCAATGCGCAAGCATCGTCCCCCACGTGACAATGGACGGGTTTTCAGTCACCCACAAGACAGACCATGACAGAACCCATCCTTACCATTGACGAACGCGCGGCGATCAACGCCGGACGCTGGTTCGCCAGCCTTTCACCGTCACTCAGACACGACATACTTCGATGCGCTTACGTCAAACGTTACAAAGACAGCGACCTGATCACCGCCCGGGGCGAATCGCCGCAAGAATGGATTGCCTGCGCCAAAGGTGCGGTACGGGTGAGCTCCACCTCGATCTCTGGCAAGCAGATCACCCTGACCTACGTGGAGCCAGGCATCTGGTTTGGCGACGTGGCCATCTTCGACGGCGACCGACGCACCCACGATGCCTATGCGCACGGCGACACCACCATTTTGTGTGTGGCACGGGCCGATTTCAAAAAAATCCTGGAGTTGCACACCGAACTCTACGAAGCCCTGCTGCGCCTGCACGCCCGACGCATCCGTCAGCTCTACGGCTTGGTGGAAGACCTCAACACCCTGCCCCTGCGCGCGCGCTTGGCCAAGCAACTGCTGCACCTGGTGCGCAGCTACGGTGTGCCGTCTTTGAGCGACGGTGCCGAGGTGCGCATTGGCCTGCAACTGGCGCAAGAAGAACTGGCGCAGCTGCTGGGGGCCTCGCGCCAGCGCGTCAACCAGGAGCTCAAGGCCATGGAGCGCGAAGAAACCATTCGCATCGAACCGGGTGGCCTGGTGGTGCGCAGCCGCGAAGCCTTGATGCGTATCACCGAAGCCGAGAGCTAGCTTGCATGGCTGCGTTGTTCACTGCGAATCATGCATCCTGGAGAAAGCACGCCATTGCACCATCCACCTTATTTGCCGTTCGATCGGTTGTTTCACGTTAATGCCTCATGACTGACTTTGACCAATTCATCGGCACCCGTGCCGTGCCCGTGGCTCAGGCCTTTGACACGGCAGCACTCGAACACTGGCTGTGCGAGCATCTGGAGGGCTTTCAGGGGCCCTTGACGGTGGAGTCGTTTAAAGGCGGCCAGTCCAACCCCACCTACAAGCTCATCACGCCCGGCCAGTGTTATGTGATGCGCAGCAAACCGGGTCCTGTGGCCAAGCTGTTGCCCTCTGCCCACGCCATCGAGCGCGAATACGCGGTGATGAGCGGCCTGGCCGGGTCGGACGTACCCGTGCCGCAGATGCTGTGCCTGTGTGAAGACGAAGCCGTGATAGGCCGCGCCTTCTACATCATGGAGTTCAAAAGCGGGCGCATCCTGTGGGACCAATCCCTGCCGGACATGACCCGCACCCAGCGTGGACAAATTTACGACGAGATGAACCGTGTGATGGCTGCCCTGCACAGCGTTGATTTCAGCGCCCGGGGGCTGGCGGGCTACGGCAAACCGGGCAATTATTTCGAGCGCCAAATTGGCCGCTGGAGCAAGCAATACCTGGCCTCCATCACCCAGCCCATTCCCGAAATGGACCAGCTCATGGTGTGGTTACCCGCGCACATTCCGGCCATGGCGCGTGATGAACGCATGGTCAGCATCGTGCATGGCGACTACCGGCTCGACAACCTGATGTTCCACCCGACCGAGCCACGGGTGATTGCGGTGCTGGACTGGGAGCTTTCCACCCTGGGGCATCCGCTGGCCGACTTCAGCTACCACTGCATGGGCTGGCATATTCCACCGGGGGCGTTTCGCGGCATTGGCGGGCTGGACATTGCCGCGTTGGGCATTCCAAGCGAGGCCGACTACATGCGCCAATACTGCACCCGCACCGGCATCGCCAGCGTCGAGCAGTTGGCACAAGACTGGTCTTTTTATCTGGCCTACAACCTGTTTCGGCTGGCTGCGATTTTGCAAGGCATTGGCAAACGGGTCGAAGCCGGCACCGCGGCCAGCGCCCAGGCCGTCAGTGCGGCGGCCGGAGCGCGTCCACTGGCGCAATTGGCATGGCAATTCGCACAACGCACATGAATCACATTTGATAGCTGCTTGCGCTTATTCCATAAGGGCTAGAGCCTTATTTGTTATAAATTATTTTCATCCATCCAAACACCACTGAGAGGCCATCATGGACTTCGACTACTCCCCCAAAACCAAAGAACTGCAAACCAAATTGCTCAAGTTCATGGACGACTACATTTACCCGGCCGAAGGCGCGCACCACGCCGAGGTAGAAGCCAACACCGCGACTGGCAAACGCTGGACACCGCTGCAAACCATTGAAAAGCTCAAGCTCAAAGCGCAGGCGCAAGGGCTATGGAACCTGTTTTACCCGGTGGACAGCGCGCAAGCCGGTGGCATTGACGCAGGTGCGGGCCTGACCAACCAGGAATACGCACCGCTGGCCGAGATCATGGGCCGTGTGCTGTGGAGCAGCGAGGTCTTCAACTGTTCCGCACCCGACACCGGCAACATGGAAACCATTGCCCGATATGGTTCACCTGAGCACAAACAGCAATGGCTCAAACCGCTGCTGGAAGGAAAAATTCGCTCGGCGTTTTCCATGACCGAACCCGACGTGGCTTCCAGCGATGCCACCAACATCGAAACCCTGATCGAGCGTGACGGCGATGACTACCTCATCAACGGCCGCAAGTGGTGGATCAGCGGCGCTGGTGACCCGCGTTGCGCCATCCATATCGTGATGGGCAAGACCGATCCACAGGCCGAACGCCATGTGCAGCAAAGCATGATTCTGGTGCCCTCCAATGCGCCGGGCGTGACGGTGCTGCGCCCCTTGAACGTGATGGGCTACGACGACGCGCCGCACGGTCACATGGAAATCAGCTACAAAAATGTGCGGGTGTCCGCCAGCAGCATCTTGCTGGGCGAAGGACGCGGTTTTGAGATTGCCCAAGGCCGCCTGGGCCCCGGGCGCATTCACCACTGCATGCGCCTGATTGGTCTGGCCGAACGCGCCCTGGAGCTGATGTGCAAACGCACCAGCAGCCGCATCGCCTTTGGCAAACCCCTTGCCGCCCAAACCGTAACGCAGGAGCGCATTGCCGAGGCGCGCTGCAAGATCGACATGGCACGACTGCTCACCCTTAAAGCCGCCTGGATGATGGACAAGGCCGGTAACAAATTTGCCAGAAACGAAATTGCCATGATCAAGGTGGTGGCACCCAGCATGGCCTGCCAGGTGATCGACTGGGCGATGCAAGCCTTTGGTGGTGCGGGCATGTGTGACGACTTTCCGCTGGCTTATTACTACGCCAGCGCCCGCACCCTGCGCTTTGCCGACGGCCCGGATGAAGTGCACCGCAATGCGATTGCCAAGCTGGAATTGCGCAAGTACGCGGCCAAGCCTCAAGCGGTGGACCTACCCGTTACACGCGGCTGCTGATCACTTCAGTCTCAGGCCAGACCACAACTCGTTGAGGTCTGGGAACTTCCAGGTGTCAGGGTCTTCGCGCTGGTGGATTTTTTCAAGGGTATCCGGGCGGGACAAATCGACCAGGTAGGGCGTGACACGCATGGCGGATTTGCTGGAATAAAACACCTTGACCATGGGCATGGTCAAGGACTTGGCGGTTTGCTCGGTCACCACGCCAATGCGCCCTGAAGTCAATCGCACCAAGGAACCGACCGGGTAAATGCCCATGCTTTTAACAAAGGCCTGGAACACCTTGGGGTCGAAATGGCCTTTCCATTCGGCCATTTTGCGCAAGGATTCGGCCGGATCCCAGCCTGATTTGTAGGGGCGGTTGGAGGTGATGGCATCGTACACATCGCACACCGCACCCATCTTTGTATGCAAGCTGATCTGATCACCCACCAAACGCTCGGGGTAGCCTGAGCCGTCGATCTTTTCATGGTGGTGCAGCACCACATCCAGCGCCACCGGGTCTACATTGGGGCTGGCCATCAGCATCTTGTAGCCCTCGGTCGGATGGGTTTTCATGATGTCAAACTCAGCGTCGGTCAGCTTGCCCGGTTTGTTGAGCACCTCGGTGGGCATGGCCACTTTGCCCAGGTCGTGCAGCAAGCCGGCCATGCCCAGGGAGCGTGTTTCAGGCTCATCCAGCCCCAACTGCTTGGCCAAGGCCACCATCATGGCGCAGACCGCCACCGAATGCATGTAGGTGTAATCGTCGGCTGTTTTAAGCCGCGCCAGGCTGATGATGGCCCCAGGGTTGCGCGAGATGGAGTCTGAGATTTCTTCCACCAACTCTTGCGCGCCACCCACATCCACCGCCTTGCCCATGCGCACTTCTTCAAACATGGAAACCACCGCCGCTTTGGAAGCCAGGCAGATGCGCGCCGCACGCTCCACCTCTTGAGCAGCGGCCACCGGCTTGGTGTCGCGTGGTTTGGTGGTCTTGACGGCTGGCGCTGCTGGTGCTTCAACCACGGCAGGTGCTGCTTGCGCTTCGCTGAAAACGACCTCGCCCACGGGCACATCCAGGCCGAGCGCGCAATCAATCCAGACTTCTTTGATCGAGCTGGCCAAAATCAGTGCCAGGTCTTGGGGGTCTTTGAGCACAAAACCGGTGCGCCAAAACGGATGATCCATCCAGGAGCCACAAAACGCCTTGAGGTGCATGCCCAATTGCAATTGGTGAACACTGATTTGCTTGAGCATTTAAAAACAGACAAAAATGATCAGGAAACTATTTTAAATAACAGCATCAATCTACGCGCACCGCAACACCCAATTGCCTTAAGTAGCTGGCAATCTCTGGCCGCAGGCCACCCAGCACACGGGCTTTCTCAGCCAGATCGCCAGCTGCAGTGAGTTGCCCCTGCGCCGCCAGGGAGACCGCTTGCCCAGTCATCCAGCGGGGTTCATCAGGCTTGAGCAGCAGCGCTTGCTTGTAGCTTTTGACCGCATCGGCGTGTTGCCCCAAACGCTGCGCCGCGTTGCCGCGCATGGCCCACACCTCGGCAATTTGGGACAACTGCGGCTCCAGCCGTGTCAACAGTGCCAAGGCTTGGTGCACTTGGCCTTCGGCCAGGTTCATGCGCGCCAGTTCACGTGCCAGCTGTGCCAGTGCTGACGACCCGGTCACTGGCAAAGCCACTGCGCTGCTGGCTTCCACTTTGCTCAAAGCTTGCTGCAAAAGCTCCATGGCGGCCACGCGCGAGCCTGCATGCCAAAGTGATTGGGCTTGCGCCAGCGCATCTGCGACAGGTCGCACAACCGCAGTTGGCGCAGCGTTCAAACTTGGCACTGATGGAGTCTTTGACAATGTCATATCCATGCGCAAGAACTGGGGCTGAACCACTGGGTCTGTCAAGAGCTTATTCGACGGCGCAATTTTGGTGGGTGCAATGATGCGTTTTGTCTGTATTGTGTTTTTGGCAGTCACTGCTTTGGGTTGGTTTGCTGTTGCAGGCAGTGGTGGTTTGATCTCTTCAATCGGGGTCGGTAACACCGCGACAGTGGTGGCCAATAAAGCAGATTCAGGTTCAGAGGTCACCAATGTCGGTGTCGGTGTCGGTGTCGGTGTCGGTGCGGGTACGGGGTTTGCACTAGTCACCATCGATGGAGCTACAGCCAGCGGCTGGGCTGGTTTGGAAACCACTGCCGCAGTCTGCTCATACCAGACACCACCTGACGCAGCCAGCACCAAAAGCAAACCGCCGCCCCATGCGCCTCGCCGCAACATGGATGCAGGTTTGACCATGACAGACTCCTCAGCCAGCGGCACTGTACCCCATGTCACCCCTGCACTGCGCCCAGTTTTAGATGCTGAACCGTCGGAATGGCGCTCGTCCAGATCACGCAACATTTTGTTAATCACACTCACAATAATTCTCCAGGCGACAAGCTAAAACCGATCCCACCAGAGCCGCCAGCGCGCAGGCCGGTGCGTCACCCCGGGTGTGTCTGCGGCAGCCAGGCGGACGTGGCGCACACCAATACGGTGCTCGTTTTCACCATAACTCAGCATCAAGCATTTATGCGCCAGCACGTTCACCAAGCGTGGCACACCACCGCTAAAAGCCGCAATGGCTGTTGCCGCTGCCGGTTCGAACACATGGGTGTCGGTGGCTTCATCCAGCGCAGCCTTGGTCAATCGGTGGATTAAGTACGAGGCCACACGCCGGGGCGGCATGGGCCCCAAATACTCGCTGAAAGTGATGCGCTGCAACAGCTGGCGAATTTCAGGCCGCTGCAATTTCTCATCCAGCTCGGGTTGTCCAAGCAAGACCAGCTGCAGCAGCTTGCGTTTTTCGGTTTCAAGGTTGGAGAGCAGGCGCAGGCTCTCCACGGTGGGCACGGGAATGGCTTGCGCCTCGTCAATACAAACCACTACCGCATGCCCCACCTGCGCGTGCCGGATCAGGCATGCATGCAAAGCGGTCAACACCTGGTGTCGACTGGCTTGCGGAGCCACCTCCACCCCCAGCTCATGGCACAGCGAATGCAGCAAATCGTCTGGCCCCATGTCAGGGTTGGGAATGTAGGCGGTCACGCATTTACCTTGTAGAGATTTGAGCAACTGACGACACAACACAGTTTTGCCGCAGCCGACTTCCCCCACAATTTTGACAAAGCCTTCGCCGCTGCGCAGCGCCACAAGCAAAGTGTTCAGCGCCGCCTGAGCACCCTCATGAGGGTAGTAAAAGGCACTGTCCGGCGTGATCGAAAACGGTGCCTCACGCAAGGCAAAATGCCTTAGGTACATCACTGAGCCGTATTTTTGCCTGGCAGGGTGTCCACCGAGCCGTCGATGCGGATCACCCGTGCGCGCACGGCATCCATGCCATCGAGCGCCTCTCGGGAACGGCGGGTTTGAGCCTCCCAGTCTTGCGCGGTGCGGATGATGGAGGGCTTGATCAGCACCACCACTTCTTTCTTGCGCCCGTTATTGGCTTTGTTGCCCAATAAGTTGGAGAAGAAGCCCAGGTCGCTGGTGCCAGGCAAGCCAGAAGAGCGACGGCTAGACTCAATTTGCATCAACCCCCCAATGGCAACGATGTTGCCGTCCTGAATGCGCACCAGGGTGTCTGACTCGTTCATGCTACTGGAGGCCAACGGCAAGGTAAAGTTACCCGCACTGCCCAAATCGATTTGTTTGGATTTTTCATTTACTTTGGTTACCGAAGGATGCACATGCAACATGATATTTTTGCCACCATCAATTTGCGGAGTGACATCCAAAGAAATGCCTGAGAAAAAAGGCGACAAAGTGATCGACGGCAAGGTGCTTGTGCTGCCTGTCGATCCGTTGCTGCTGGTGTTGTTAGAGCCACCCGACACATTGGTCACAAAAAAATCTTCGGAGCCCACTTTCAGCACCGCCTTTTGGTTGTTGAGCGTGGCAATGCGCGGGCTGGACAAGATTTGAATGTCGCCCTGAGTCTCTAAGAATCCCAGCACAGCTTGAAAGCCATCGGTGGCAAACGCCAGGCCAAACAGTCCGGCACCAGCCGCGGGCAATGCCACACTGTCAGCCAAAAGGGCGGCACCTGCAGAAAAACCAGGTAGATTTGACTGAACCCCGCTCACCAGGGTATTGGAAGAGTTGCTGGTGCTGCCACCAATCACCCCTACCGCACGTGTGGAACCACCACCATTTTTTAATGCTGACCAATCGATGCCACTTTGGTAACCATCTCGTAGCTCAACCTCGACAATTTTGGCTTCAAGCATCACTTGTCGTTCAATAGCAATTTGTGCTGCCCTCAAAAAAGCATCTACCTGCCGCAATTCATCAGGCATGGCACGCACGGCCATGATGCCCGCTTGCGGGCTGACCACCACACTACTGTCTTTATTGCCCGCAATCAAACCCTGAACAGCATTGGCCATTTCTGCCCAAAAATCGGTTTTTGAACTGGTGCTGACACTGCTGCCTTCCCCGGTCTGTGCACCTGTCGCTGCGGTCGTGGAGCTCGATGCGCCATTTGAACCACCGCCTGAGGCCTGGAGCGATGCGCCTGGTGCAACGCGCAATTCACTGTTGCCAACGCGTTGCGAATGCAGGTAGTTGACTGTAAAAATACGTGTCTGCAAGCTGGGTGCGTAAACGGTAATGCGACGGCCGTCTATTTTGAAATCAAAACCGTAGACATCGCGAATCGCTTCCAGCGCCTCAGTCACCGTGACACCGCGCAACGTAACCGACAACGTACCTGACACATCGGGGTGCATCATCATGCTGTAGCGGGTGTCGGCCACAATGGCCAGAAACACCTCTCGCGCCTGGGCATTGTTCACCAGCAAGTCCAGGCGTGGCTCTGGCGCAGGTGCAGCCACGGCAGGTACAGGCTCGGCCAGCGCCTCACTGATACTTGCGGGCACTGCAACAATGGTTTTCGGTGCTTCAGGTGGATGCAATTCGGTACGTATCACCTGAGACACTTCAGGTGTACGCAAGGGGCGGTCAGATGCGCACCCTGCCAGCAAACCCAGTCCTATGGAAACAACTACCAGAGTGAACGCTTTCAGTGTCATAAATAAAGACCTTATGGTTTAGATGGCACTGTTTTGCGAACAGGCTTCAATGGTGTTTTAACAGCGGTAACAGCTTGGCTGACATGTCGTTCAATGCCACCAAACACCGGTACTTTGCGCAGGCTACCCTCTTCTCGCAGCCAGACTTCGGTCTCGGTGATGCGCTCAATGCTAGCCAAGCCTACCTTTTGGCCTTTGGCATACAAGCGGGTTCCCACTACCAGATAAGGTGTCCCGTTACGCACCAACACCGCCACAGCACCTGACTGAACCGTAACCACGCCATGTGCATCGCCAGCAGCTGCCGGGGTCACAGCAGCAGGCGGCACAGTGGGGTCACGCAAGCTCTGAGCAAGCAGCGGTGTGAACAACCCCAGCGCCAGCATCAAGCCGATGCCGCAACCGACTTGACTGCAGCCTAAGGCCGCGCTCATTTCGCCACCTCGGTCAACAAAAACAACTGCAACGTCAGCTCAGTCAGTCCATTGACGCTTTTGAGGTTCATCTCACCCCAGCGTACATAAGGCATGTCAAGCTCCAGGGTACTGACAAAACGGTTCAGGTCAGGGTAAGCACCTGCCACCGTGATGGCCACACCTTGACGTGTCAGCCCTTCAGGCAAGCCGGTTGACTTGGGGTTGCCGGGGTCAGCCACTTCAGGGGCCAGCACCGATGTATTGACCAGCATCAACCCCTGATAGCGCCGCAACAAATGCGTCAAGGCTTGTTCCAGCGGTGTACCTTGCGCGGGCGGCAGCAATTCACGCACAGCCTGATCGGTTTGTTCAATTTGCAACTGCAAATGCTGCAATTGCTGCTCTACAGAGGCTGGCATCGCATCCGTCTTGGCGCTGGCTTTGACCTGTTCGCGCAGGCTTTCGAGTTCAATGTTTTGCTTGTCCAAACGCAACACCATCTGTTGATGTGCCGTTTGCGCAGGCGATAGCCACAACACATCAAACAGCGCCGCGCTGCTAAGCACCACCGAAGCAAACAAAAAAATGCGTTCACGTTGACTCAAAGCATCAAGCCGTGAGATCAGGGTTTGTAAAGACTTCTTCATGGTTTAGTACCCTGTATAACCACAGGTGATGCCATGTTGCTGAGTAAGGTAAACGACCAGATCACTGGTTTGGCCAGCTCAGGCGCTGGTGCTGCACCAGACTCACCTGTGACCACCGCTGCAGTCAACAAAGCTTCTGGTTTGACCTGTTCGACCGTGACGCTGCTCAAGGTCTGACCTTGCAACAAGGGGCTTTCTGACAAGCGGTTGACCCAAGTGGTCAGCACCGCTGGCTCAAGGGTAAATCCGGTCACTTCCAAAGCCCGTTCATTCGCCGTGATTTGCGTCACCCAGGCTTCTGGAGGAATGGTGCGAGCGACCAATTGCAAGCGTGCGGCCTGGCCAAAACCAGGCTGAAAATGCCCTTGCTGCAAGGCTGCAAGCACCGCCACGCGGCGTTCAAGCGCTGCGCTGCGTTGCACCAATGTGCGTTCAGCATCAGTTTGCGCCGGTGCTTCACCCGTTTGATTTTCGACCAAGGCTGCGCGTAAAGCTTCAAGTTCAGTGCTTTGTGTAGTCAGCGTAGCGCTCAGGCTGGCACTGGCCTGTTTCAAATTCCAAATCCATGCGACACCCACCACGCCACCTAACACCAGCAAAATCAACCAAGCCTGTAACAAAGTCTGCCCGGTGAACGGGGTTTTTTGCTTGCGCAAAATTGGAAAACAAAGATTGACTTGTTGAACCATGGTAAAGCTGTGTCTGAGCGCCCAAACGCTAAGCCCGGACGCCCTCCGTGCGCAAGAAAACACCGAGCAAGGGCAAACATATGGCTTGCTGTTCAACCGGTGCGGCATCAAACCCGACAAACATCGCACCCACGTCAAATGCCACCGTGTTTTGACCCAGTTGCATTGTCAGCCAACGCGCCAATTCAACCGAGCGTTCACCGGCATACACCCGCAAACCACTCAAGGGCAAACTCGACCAGGTGCGATCCCATACATCCAAAGAACGCTGCACTTCCACCAGCAGGCGCTGCGCCGGATCGTCTTCTGCATGAAAGTTGTCTCTATTGACCGATGCCACGGCGTGAGCAGCAGAAAAGTCTTCGCCCAGCGACAAATCACCTGCGCCATAAGACGGCACATATTCTTCTACCGGTGTAAAGCCATCCACGGGTAACACTTCGGCCACACCTTGACCCCAGACAGTGGTCAAAAAACCCTCAGGTACATCAAAGCGGCGGGTATAAAAAAGCTCATCATTGGCACTGATGGTCAGCAAGGCCTGCTGCCCCGGTATTAACACCAACGCGGCGTGGGCTCGGTCTGCGGCTTCACCCTGTTTGCTCAATGCACACTGAAGGTTGCGTAGCGACATTTCCTGAATGTCAATCACCGACACACGCCAGTCCATGGCCTGGGAAAATTCCAAGACATCATGCACCACCGAGTTGAGGGCGGCCACCACAAACGAATGCCGGTTGCTGCTCTGGTGCAGTTCGTCACCCACCTGCACTACATCAATAGTGACATCGTCCACATGCGTCTTTAGCATGTCACGCACTTGGTATCGCGCCGCAGCGCGCAACTCTTCAGGTGGCACTTTTGGGGTTTCAATTTGCAAAAACTGGTATTGGTCTGCACGCAGCAGCATGACCGCTTGCAGCCCTTTCAAGCCCAGGTCTTTAAGACGCTGTTGAAAACCTGGCAAGGTGTCTGAGCCCTGAGCCAGCGTGCCCAGTTTGGAGATGGCCCACACACCACTGGCCTGGGGCGTTGCCAACACATAGGCCAGAGTTTGGGACTCCCAGGAGCACACCAGAAGATCACCTGAAGTTTGACGCTGCCAAGGCCAACGCATGGTCAGGCAGCCTCCAGTTTCAGCAGCAATTTCGAAAATATATTGGTAGCTAACATAAGGCAAGAATACACAAAGCGATTTTGCTCATATTTTAGTAGCTGTTCTGGCAAACTAGCCAAGGGCTAACCCCATAAATGTCTTGTAAATGACCGCTTTCAGTAGTTTTCACGGCGGTAGATCAGGGGGGATTTGTAGATGCCAAAGGTGGCGCGGGCTGTGGGACTGGTTGCCGTAGTGCTAGTCCAAGGGTACTGTAGCCAGCTGGGCGCTGTGACGGTGATATCCGCACTGCCCGAAACATTGGCGGAGTCCCAAATGATTGTTTTTAGCCCTTTGCAAAACACCACCGAAGAGGCACAGGTGTCTGCAGACACCGTTGGAGTCAGGTTCGCCAACACCAACGGCCCTTTGATGATGACCGGGGTCGCAATGGCAAATGCAGTGGCGCTGTCAGTGCCACTGGTCACCCAATGGCTCAAGGCATCGAAGTACTGCACCGTAGCCGCCATAGGCAGTCCGAGCCGCTCAGAACCATAGGCATTGGGCAAGCGAATACGGCCACTGACCACCTTGACACCCCCCTCAACCGAGCTTGCCGACGTTGCGCGCAACGACGAAACGCCGTCGCCAGCGGAAGCTGTCTCAATCGCGCGCCAATACACATCTGTCGGCACCGTAGGTGTTGCTGCAAAAGTAAATACGGGGTAAGCCAGCGTTGTCGGTGGCGTCGTGCCCAGGGCAAAACTGCTTGCCGGCACGGCAACCGAACTGGCGCCCCCACCTGGTGCCGTTGTCACCATGGCAGAGCCACCGACCGATGCAACGGCACTCAAAGTCACCGCCTTTGAAAACGAGTCAGCAGCCGTAGCGCTGTAATTGTAGTTCACCGTGGGGGTTGGCGTGCTCAAACCATTTTTTGCGGTGATGGTCAACGGCACACCCTGCCCAGAATACGCAAAGCCGTTGTATTGGGCTGGACAGGTCAGGCCGGTTGGGCACGGCATGGGAACACCGGCCACAAGCGCCACAGCGGTATCAAAGTGGTCTGGAATGAACCGCACCACAGCACCATCTGACCCAATAGCGCCCGTCGCCCCGGTGCTGCCAGAAGCCGTCAAACCCGAAGCCAGATAGCTCCCACTGGCCAACGTGGCACTGAGGTCGATGATGCCGACCTCGCTCCAGTTCAGGTTGTTGGCAGTGGCCGCACCGAGGTTGAAAGCACCCAATGATCCAATGAAGTCCCCGTCGGACATCCCTGTACCGACAGGTTTGTAGCGCACACGACCCACAGTGACCTGTTCTGGCGCGTTTTCCTTGCCAAAGTTGGGCGTTGCTACATTGGCATTGTTGCGCGCCGTGACGGTTGCGCTGAAATTGTTGCCCGCCTTGATGGGGCCGGCGGTGATGGCGCTGAAAGCAAAGTCTTTAGGGGCGGCAATGAACGAGTCGCTGCCGGTCATGACCAAGCCTGTATCAGCGCCTGAGCCGGTATAGGTGGCGGTCAAATTGAGGTTCCCTACGTCGGCGTATTGAAACGTGGTGCTGGCCACTCCGGTGGCGCCAAAGGACAGGCTGACCGCTTTGCCAGAGGCATCACAGGCAGCGCCAGCACTGCCAGCCGCATTGAGTGCGATGCCATTCACCCGCACCGGCAAGGTGCCGCTGACGGGATTGGCGTAGGCGCATTTGAAGGTGACATTTTTGGCCACGCTTGCAAAGGCAGGCACACAGGCCAGCGCGTTGTCAGCCGTTTTGACCGCGCTGACATTGACCGTTTGCAGCACCTCAGAGACATGGTTGGGCACAGCAAAAACAAAGCCCGCGCTGCTGGCGGTGAAGGTGCAACTGGGCGAGCCAAAATTGCAAGTGGTGGCATTGGTTGCAGCAGGTGTGGCGGGCGAAGTCACGCCAAACACCACGCTGCCGACCGATGTGACTTGCACATTTTTAGTCACCGAACTGCTCCCCGCTGGAATGACAAAACCAGCGCCGGTTGCGCCACCAGTGGCACTGTCCCAGTTGACTGTGGGTGTACCGGTTGCACTCAAGGTGCCACTGACACCGCCGGTGTACAACTTGGTGCACGCTGCATCGGCGCAGGCGCGAATCGTCAGTGTGCTTGGCGCGCAGGTCAAACCGGTGCCGTTGGACTGAATCTCGAGGTGATCCGGGCCGGTAACGGGGCAAACGCGCGCTGACCCATCCCAGTTTTTGCCAGCGTTTTCGTTAGCGTAGCCACTGGCAATCTGAGCACCAGTCAACGCACCGGAATATATTTTGACCTCGTCGATATCGCCACTCCAAAAACGTCCCTTGTTTTGTGAGTTGTCACCGATGTAGAGCGGAAAGGTATTGCTGTTGATAGACCCCGCGTAAGCGGCAGATTTCATCAAAACCCCGTTGAGGTAAATTTTGATAGATGCCCCATCGTATGTCCCAACCACGTGATACCAGGTATTGGCGCCAGGTACCGTTCCAGAATTGATGTCTGCGTTGCTGCAACCCCCGTTGATCCCAAAACTGAAGCCTTTAGCAGGGTTCGGTGTGTTGATGCTGCATCCACCATTGAGGTGCAGCCGATAGGCACTATCACCCTTCGCGATGATCGCTTCCCAATTTTTCATTGCAGCGGAACCATGCCGCACCCACGCCATGACCGTAACCTTGGTCTGATTCAGCAAAGCATTGTTTGACACCGCCACATAGCCGCTGCTGCCATTGAAGTTATAAGCATTGCAAACTTTGCCTGCACCACCCACCGTGATGCCGCCGGTGGCCGTGCCATTCAAACTGTTGCCACTGCTGTCAGACACCACCCCCGGGCTGATTTCATCGAAGCGGTAATCGGCAATGGGGCCACCACCACCCGGACAACTGTTCTGCACGGTTACGCCTCCATTCGACGTGAGCGTGTAATTGGATGGGCAGGTGTTCTCCAGTGTCACCAATCCAGCCGACACAGCGTCGCCCGATAGGGAGCCTGAAACAGTGACATTGCCGTTTAACAAAAGCCCATTGCTGCTGCCGTTATCAACCTTGAGGTCATAGAAAGTCACATTGCCGGAGATGGTTTGCACGCCGCTCCCGCTAAATTCAACTTCACTCGTTTGCGCATTGAACGTGCCGGAGTTTGAAAAATTGCCTTCAACCTTGATTTTGTCGGAACCAGCGTTGAGTGTGCCAATATTGACAAGATTGCCTTTCATGTCAATTTCAGCGGTGTTCAGGGTGATGGTGCCGTTATTGGTTAGATCACCCGGGTCCTTGAGCTTTAATTTGTTGTTATTGGCATCACCCAGCAAAACACCACCGGAAGCCACAGTCAAACTGGCGATGTCTTTGGTATCTTTGTCTAACGTGACTGTGCTGCCATCTGGGATGATCACGAGGTCATTGTTTTTTGGTGGGTTATTGCCGCAGCCAGCCCATGAATTTTTATCGTCCCAATTTTGAGCACCGGTCTTTGCAGTACATGTTGCCGCCATGGCCTGCCCTGCCAACAGCGTGCAAAATAAAACAAAGAATTTGAGAGAAATTTTCATACCACCAGCCTGCAATTCATTGGATGCGCGAACATGTCCTACCGCTCCATCGACGCCGACACGCTGCGCTCAATGAAACCCATACTGCCGACCGTCCCAGTGGAAGCCACTGAGGTGAATTGGTAAATGAACCGATTCGGGGTGCCGGGTGTCAAGGGTGCCTCTTCGTAGTCATTGCGCGCGCAGGTCACGGCCACCGTAAAGCCGCCGTCGAAGGTCGCACTCCCGCCGGGCAGGGTTGTGTTTGCCGGGCAGGGCGGCGGCGTGGCAGTGCTTGCCACCACGCTCCCAATCCCCCACTCCAACCCCGCCCGCGCCGCCCAATAAGCGCGCGAGCCCTGAATGTCTTGCGCTGAGGTGAGCTGCTGGGTATTGGAAAACGTCAACATAAAACCGCCCAGCGCCGCCAGCACCACCACCAAAAAGATGGCGGCAATGGCGGCAAAACCTTGTTGGGTACGGTCAATCAGGTTCATGGCGTGTTGTCCACATGCACCTCGTGGTAAAGACTTACGGTTTCGTTGTTGTCGGTGAACTTGAGGGTGATCTGCACCAGCGCATTGCGCTGCAGGTCGGAGCCGTTGTAGACAAAATTGCACGAGCTCACCTTGTCTGCCAGCACCGCCCCTGTGATCGGGCAGGCGCTGGTGAAGGTGGTGCTGGCGGTGCGGTACAGCTTGTTGCCGCTGCACCTGTAGGCCACAAGATATTCATCTTTGGGGATCACATGAAAACGGTTGCTGCCAGAGGCCAAGGGAAACAGTTTGCTGGTGATGGGAATTTGGGTTTCGGTACCATCCACTGGCGTGCCTGAGACGACTGAAGTGTTGTCCTGATTGTAGGCATCAGAGCCGGTGATGCCCAGGTTGTAAACCGCAATCACGTCACCCTGCACAATGCGTTGCTCAGCTGGTAAGGCATGGTTGCTGCCGAGCATGTTGAAACTGGTGTCTGCGGCGTCAAAGCGCAGCGCCGTGCCGTCTGCAGGCGTTGCGTCGTCTGTGCGATAGCGCCCACCCGCTTTGGTGGGGATGAATTCCAGACACTGGTTGGCTGGTGTGGTGGTTGGCAGGCGAATGCTGTTGGGCAAGGCTTTGCGAATGTCGCGCGCGATGCGCCGCACGGTAGTGTCAGCCACGTCGGTCAACGCGGCGCGGCGGGCGCTGTCAAAGTAAGCATCGATCGGGCTTTTCATGAACACCGCCACCATGCCGCCAATCACGCCCATCAGCACGATGACCATGATCAGCTCGACCAGGGTGAAGCCGCGTTGGTGATGTGTGGTTCGCATGATCAGTAGTTGCTCCGGTAGCCCACCATGCTGACCACGTCTGAGCCGTGGGTGATGGTGACGGTGATTTTTTTGGCCGCTACCCCAAGCGTTGCAGTGCCATCAGTCACCACAATACCGATCACATAGCTAGACAATTCTGCTGGCAAGTCAGTAAAGGTGCTGTTGGATTGGCCGTTGTAATCGTCCACGTTGTCGTAAATGTTTCTGTTGGTGCCCTTATTCACATGAGAACCACATGCCGGTGCGCTGGCACCGCCAGGGTCAGGATCACAGTAGTTTTTGAGCACAATCTCTTCCAGAATAGATTCTGCCAGCGCCGTGGCCTGCTTGCGCACCATCGGGTCAGCGCTGGACTTGACCACGGTGTTCATCACCGACAGGATGCCGGCCAAACCGGCGCTGACCACCACGATGAAGATGATCAGCTCGATCAGGGTGAAGCCGCGCTGGCGCATGAGCCTTGCACTGCCGCGCCTTTGGGTCGTGGATTGTGCAGGCTTAATCATGCACATAGCCGGTAGCGGCTTCCACCATGATGGGGTTGGCGTTGCTGATGGTGATGCTCAGGGCGGCGGTCTGGTTGGTGCTGCCCAACGCGGTAAAGGTCAACGGCGAAGGCGACGGGGTTGCTGCCAAGCCAGTGCCGCCACGCGGTGTATTGGGCGGATTCAGCGGCGCATCGCACACCCCATCAGGTGTTGCGCCGGTGTCCATGGTCAACGTCACCCTGGTGGCATTGAGCGCCACACACACCGTGCGCCGCTGGGCAATCGCAGTTTTCTGGGCGTAGCGCAACAGGGACATGGTTTCGTCATGGAAGCCGCGCTGGGTGAAGTCACCGGTATTGAACATGCGCGGTGCCGCAAACACCGCCAGCACGCCCATGATGACGATGACCATGATGAGCTCGATCAGGGTGAAGCCAAACTGCTGCAATCGGTTCATTTTTAATAGCGGCTTACGCAATATATACAAGGGCTAGAGCCTAGTTATTCATAAATATGGCAGATGCTTTACCGGAAGCTGCGCGTGAAGCGTCAGTCAGGCTGGCATCTGCTCAAGTCGCCAGAAGACTTTCGCAGCAAGTTTAACCATGACCTACCCCACAAAATGCTTCAACCTCTCATGCAACGCTGCCAAAGCAATGCAATGCAATGCAGGACAGAGTAGCCGATGCTCTCATCACCACGCCGGCCTGATCTTTACCGTTTAGTTAGAAATTTTCATCAAAAAATATAGCTACTCGCGCTTTATTCTTAAGGGCTACAGGCCAATTCCTCTGATATATCCGTCTACGGCCGTTAACTGTCTTGCGCCAGAAACACAAAAGCGGCGCAAGGCCGCTTTTTTTTACTGGGATTAAGTTTGACTGATTTTCAGTAAATGGAATCAAATTGAGCTTGAAGACTCGTTAAATCATAAGGCTCTTTTTGATCATCATTTAACCAAATAACCAATCACAAACCCAGAATGTTGGCGTCAGAGGTAGCTGCTCCATCAGTTTGAGTCACAGTGCAAACGTTATTACCGGCAACCAACGAGATAGTGGTGGTCGTGTACCCAGTGGGCATTTTCCCATCTTGGAGAATAGCCTCGGCAGCAGTGGTGCAGGTCAGTCCAATCGTTGCCGTACCTTTTGCGGAATTGGCGCTTCGAGCAGCATAGTTGATAGCGCTAGCCGAATTAATCGTCCCCACCACACCTTGTAAGGCCGCAGCCTGTGCATCCCCCTTCAAATCCACAAACTTAGGCAGCGCCACCGCAGCCAGCACGCCCAGAATCACGATCACCATCACCAGCTCAATTAAAGTAAAGCCACGTTGCGCTTGTTTCATGTTGTCCACCTTGTAAAAATTAAAGACGTGCTGCGCAAAACATTCACACAACAACGTAAAAATACCAAACTACGAACAAATTCTATAGCAGTCTGCTTAAGCTTTACTTAACTTTCTGTTGTGCGCTCGGCAATCAATCTCAAACCACAGAGAATTCAGGCCTCAACCCTTCAGTCTTGGGCTAGTTCATCACCTCACCCTGCCATTTGTAGGCTTCTCTTGGCGTTATTTGCAACGGGGCTGCTGGCGTGCCGGTAACGTGGTACCAAGCCACCGCATCACCACTGGGACTGTCGAATTCAGCGGCATCAAACGGCACATAGCCCACACAGACGCATTGGGCATCAAACACCCAACTGCCTGGCGACGCTGCAAGCGTCTGCGCAGCCGTCATTTCACCCAAATAATTGGCCGGATGGTGTGTCAGCAATTCAAAAGGATTGCGTTGCACTGCGGCAACAGCATCGCCCGGGGTTTGCGCTTGCCGCTGCAAATGCTGCAGAACCAACGCGGTGCGAAGCGCCCCTAGGGTGGTGCGCACCGCCGCCAACTCGGCTTGCCGCTGCACTACACGCACCTGATGCATAAAAGCCACCACCAGCGCCAAAATCAACGCCGCCACCAACGACCATTCGACCATGCGGGTGCTGATGAACGGCGTGCGCTGCGCGACCCTTGCGTCTGCAACCACGGCTAGCCACCGCCTTTGCCCATGGCAGCCGAGCCCAGGTTCCACAGCGGTAGAAACACCCCCAGCGCCAGCAGCAACACCAGTACGCCAATGACAGCCAGCAAAATCGGCTCGATGGCGGCCGACAGGCCCTTGATGTTGTAGTCGGTTTCACGCTCGTACATGCCGGCAATTTCAAACAGCAGGTTATCCAGCTCACCGGTTTCCTCGCCTACATTGATCATTTGCAGCACCACCGGCGTGAAAACGCCCGTGGCCGCCGCACAACGCGAAATGCTTTCGCCACGTTCAATGCCATCGCGCATTTGCTCGATGCGGCTGCCAATGAAAGCGTTGTCCACGGTTTGCGCCACCACGGTAAGGGCTTGCACCAGCGGCACGCCACTTTGGCTGGACAGTGCAAAACTGCGGGCAAAACGCGCCAGCGTGGCTTTGAGGACGATCTCGCCCACAATCGGCAACTTGAGCTTGCGCGCATCCCACTTGTAGCGCCCGTCCGGAGTGCGAATGTAGGCGCGTACCGCCATGCCGATGGCAATAGCGCCGCCAATCAACACCGGCCACCAAGCCAGCATAAAGGCTGAAAAAGCCAACAATCCGTGGGTAATCAGGGGCAACTCGGCATTGAAACCAGCAAACACTTTGGCAAACACCGGGATCACAAAAATGTTCAAGATCACAACGGCCACCGCCATTGCAATCAACACAAACATGGGGTAGCGCAGGGCTTGTTTGATGCGTTCGCGCACATCACGTTCAAACTCCATGTGTTCGTTCAGGCGTAAAAAAACCTCGGTCAATTTGCCAGTCATCTCCCCAACGCGAATCATGGAGATGTAAAACGCTCCAAATACATCCAGATGCCTAGCCAAAGCAGCAGACAATTCACGGCCCTGATCAAGACTGGAGCGAATGTCTTTGAGCATGTCCACCATGGCAGGCTTGGTGCTGGAGGCCTCCAGCCCAGCAAAGGCACGCAGTATCGGTACACCAGCTTTGTTCAGGGTGTACATCTGGCGTGAAAATACCAAAATATCATCAACCACCACCGACTTGCGGTTCAGACGTTCAAACCAGCTATCTCGGGTAGATTTGGCATCTTCCACCACCACAGTGATTTGAACGGGTGACACGCCCAAGGCAATGATCTGGTCAGCTACACCGTTTTCTGTGCTGGCCTCCAACTGACCCTGTACGGACTCCCCTCGGGCATTTCGACCACGCCAAGCGTAGACGGCCATACGGTTCAGCCTTGAACCAAAACTTTTTCAGCATCTTCCACATCGAACCCGATGCGAAGCGCTTCAGCCAACGAAGTTTTACCCTGCCGCACCAGTTCCAGCGCATGTGCCGCCATGGTACGACCCTGCATACGCTCCCGCGCCAGTTTCATGAACGCGGCTGGGTCAGAGCGCGAGGCGGCCTGAGTCAGCACCGCGTCCATTTCAAGCATTTCATACACCCCCTGCCGGCCGGCATAACCGGTGCCGTTGCATGATGAGCAGCCACGTCCGCGCATGGACTTGACCGCCTCTCCGGTATGAATCATGCTGGTGAGCCAAGACTGCTCTTGGGGCGTGGCTTCATGCGGTTGAATGCAATCAGGACAGTTCAATCGCAGCAAGCGCTGCGCAATCACTGCCTGCAAAGAGGTCGCTACCATGAACGGTGGCACACCCATGTCAAGCAGGCGAAACGGTGTGCTGGTGGCATCGCGGGTGTGCAGAGTTGATAGCACCAAGTGACCAGTAATGGCTGCTCTCAGGCCAATTTCTGCTGTTTCTTCGTCGCGCATTTCGCCCACCAGAATCACGTCGGGGTCTTGCCGCAAACAGGAACGCAACACCTTGGCAAAGGTCAAATCAATCTTCTCGTTGACCTGCACTTGGGTCAGGCCAGGCAAGCGGTATTCCACCGGGTCTTCAACGGTGATGACTTTGAGCTCTGCGGCGTTGATCTCGGCCAAAGCGGCATAAAGGGTGGTGGTTTTGCCCGAGCCGGTGGGACCGGTGACCAGCACCAAACCCGAGGTTCGACCCAACACTTCGCGAAATCGCTTGAGCAGGTCTGGCGGCATGCCAATGTCGTCCAGGCGTTTCATGCCAGCACCTTGCCTAAGCAAACGCATCACCGCTGATTCACCATAGTTGGTGGGCAAAGTGGACAAGCGTACGTCAATGGTGAGATCGCGCAGGCGCACGCTGAAGCGTCCGTCTTGCGGCAAACGCTTTTCTGAAATGTCCAGCCCAGCCATCAGCTTCAACCGCTGAGCCAAGGCGGCACCAATGCGTTTGTCGGCCTGGGTTTGGGTTTGCAGCACGCCGTCCACCCGCACCCGTATTTGCAAGCCCGACTCTTGGGGCTCAATGTGCACGTCTGACGCACCCACCTGCACAGCATCTTCGAAGACCGATTGCAACAAGCGGACTACGGGCGCACCTTCTGTACCCACACTGGCAGTGAGCTCGCCAAAGTCCACCGCATCACCTAGGTCTTTTTCAAGCGCGCGCGCCAAACCGCTGATTTCTTCGGTGCGTCGGTACAAACGGTCAAAGGCCAGCGCCAATTGGCTCTCAGGCACTGCTGCTATTGAAATATTGTGCTTAAGAATGCGGGTGAGTTCGTCAAACGCAAACAAATCCAATGGGTCAGCCACCGCCACCAGCAGGGTGTCGCCTTTGTCCTCCAGCACCAGCGCCCTGAAGCGACGCGCCGCAGCTTCTGGCAAAAGCTTGACCACGTCGGCCCTGAACGGAAATGTTTTGAGGTTAACAAACGGGATGCGCAGCTGTCTGGCCAAGCCGTTGGCCAGTAACTCTTCGGTGATCAAGCCGGTTTCAATCAGCAAGCGGCCCATTTTTTTGCCGGTCTGGCGCTGCAGGTCAAGCGTTTGCTGCAGCTGCTCTTGGGATATCAGCTTTTGCTGCACCAACACGTCGCCCAAACGCAATTTTTCTGGCCGCCCTGGCGCAGGGCTGGGTTTTAAGGCTGCGGATGGGTTCATGATCTTTGACTAAAAAATGATCAATGCAAATGCCGTGGTTTGCGGCCCCCACCGTGCCCCATGCCTCCGCCGCCGCGCGGCGGCCTGCCTAACTGCAGGGAGCTGACGAGGTCATCAAAACGCTGGCTGAAAAGCGTGTCAATGGCAGCCACTACCCCACCCAATTCCGCACCATCAAAGTGCCGCTCCATCAGGCTCACCACGTCTTGCACCAGCAAGTCGCGCTGCACCTGCATGATGGAGGCCGGGTCGGGGCCCACAAACAAGATGACAAAGTCGTCACGTGACTCAGCGTCAGGGGAATCACCCTCTTCTTCTTCATCAAACTCGGCATCGTAAAAAGTGACCTCAATGGCCGCGCCCGTTTGCGCTAACTCGTTGAGGTTCATGCACATTTCGTCCAGAGCTTGACGGAAATCATCGTCGCCTTCCACAGTCCAGCACATCTGTAACAGATGCTCGTGGGCATCGAATTTGATACCAGGTTCATCTTCGTAAAAGCTGCCTGCGGCATCAGCAAGAGAGCGCGAACCCGCGTATTTCCACAAGGGTTTAAGTGCGTCTTGCAGATGGACAAAAGTGACATCGCCACGCAATGTCACTTGTCCATGAACATGAATTTCTAGAGGTGCGTTGTAGCGAGCCATGTGGTGTAAGTGTATTGGTGCCGAGACCGGAACCGCGTCCAACCTCTAAGTATTTGATTTGATTAATTAAATTTTTCTGTTTCAAAAAAAGTATCGTCAAAAGTATCGTCAAATCTTTTTCTGTCTTAATTCTGAAACACAGTGACACCGTATGAATGGATGTGATGATAACCCGTCATAACCCGGCCTCGCCACATCACTGCTCCACCAGATCAGTGCAGCGCGTTACCGGATAAGTCGGGGACGCTTGATGCTTTTGATTGTTTTCAAATTGGGGATTTAACCTAGGAGGCTGTCGGACTTTCGTTACATCGGCTGCAATCCGTCCGCAGCCGTCCATTTTTTACCGACTTTTTGACCCATGGCTACGGCTATGAGCCTGCAAATCCGGCAACAAATGTCCTCGCTGGGCTGGGGTCGAATTTGGCTACGCAGCTCTTCAAGAACGCTTCGGTGCCGAAAGTCCGACAACCGCCCAGATTCCTGATTTGGACGCGACCGAGTGGGCTGCTGGTAACGCGGCTGGATAAGCCGTGACACCGCAGCGGGCTACTGACCGCAAGGAAGAGCAGCGACCCCAGGCGCGTTGCCAGTGGCTCAATCGGGTGGGTAGCGCTAGTACCCAAAAGATGAACCTGACTGAGACTGAAATTATCCATGTCCATCTGCACTTATTGAAGCAACCAGCTTGTTTCATAAGTGTCAAACCACGAATGAATTACATCTGTACGGCGTGCGACCAAAGCCAGGTGTCAGCCTCTTTGCATGTAGTGCAGAGCCTGACCTATGCCGCTGGAGGCTCCTGTGATCAAAGCCAGTGGTGTCTTAGACTTTAACTTCATGGGGCTACGCCAGGCAGCAACATGCCACGCACCCAACCCTTGAGCAGCAGGACACGGCCGAGGTTGTCAAATTCCATGCTGTCAGCTGAAAACGATCTTTGCCACGGGTTAACTCCATTGGCAAATGGGACTTGATCCGCTCCGAATTGAAGATACTTGCCAGTGAAAGTCATGCTGGGCTGCTCTGACCGTTGCTGACCGTTGCTGTATCTCGCAGCACCTTGCGCCCCCCAAAGAGTTGTACCTCGGAGCCTTCGCTGTAGCATCCACGCCAGCAGCAGTATCAAGCTCAAGCCAGCCAAGAACAACACCAGCCGCACCATCAAGCCCAGCAACGCATTCACAAATTCAGCCATTAAGATTTTTTTTGATCCTTTCACATGCGCGCCATAGGCGCGCATGCAAGCCCTTACCCAAAGCAATTCCCCTGCGCTGAAAGATAAAGAGGGCGATACCTCTTTTACCGCGATGAATTGGGCTTCTGTAGGGTCGATTTCAGTCGACCATGGCGGGTTAAAACCCGCCCAGCAATGACATCGCGTCACCGCACCGGCCGACGCGACACTGCGTAGGGCGGCAAGCCCTGCAACATGCGCCTGCCGTAGGCCATGGTAAGCAGGCGTTTGTCATAACAAATCACGCGTGCCTGGTCGGTTTCACTGCGAATGGCGCGCCCAGTCCACTGCAGCAACTTGATGCCGGTGGCGGGCACCACCAGCTCCGAGAACGGGTCGCGCCCGCTGCGCTTGAGCCACTCAGCGCGCGCTTCTTCCACCGGGTCGCTGGGCGGGCTAAACGGCAGCTTGGTGATGAACACGGTTTCACACAAGCTGCCGGGCAAATCCAGGCCTTCGCCAAACGACTGCAGGCCAAAAATCACCGACGGCCTGCCCGCCTCGACCCGCGCCTGGTGGATGCCCAGCAACTTGGCGCGCGCCAGTTGCCCCTGCACCAGCACCACGTCGAGCAAATGGGCATCGAGCGCATTCACCGCTGCCTGCATCTGCACGCGTGAGGTAAACAGCACCAGTGCGCCGTGCGGCACGTCTTGCAAATCGGCCAGCAGCGCGGCCACCATCTCGGTGGTGTAAGCCTCTACCTGGCGGGCATCCGCCGCTGTGTCAGCCACAATCAGCTGCCCCTGTTGCCGGTAGTTAAACGGGCTGTCTACCGCCAGCGTGCTCACCTGCGGCAAGTCTGCCAAGCCGGTCTCGGCCAGAAAATAATCAAAACTACCGCAGGTGGTCAGTGATGCCGAGGTGACCACCGCGCCGCGCACCTGCGCCCACACATGCCGACGCAACAAGTCGCCGGGCACAATGGGGCAGACGTGGGCACTCAGGTGCACCAGGCCGGAGCTGGTGTCGGACTTGAGCCACTTGGCCAAGGGCGGCTCGCTGTCAGACAACCACATCGAACTGGTGGCCACCACGCTGTTGATCTTGGGCGCCAGCGGCCCCAGCTTGGCGTATTGCGTGGCCGTTTGTGCCGCCTGCGTGGGGTCTTCTTTGGCGCGCAATTTAAGTTCTGCGCCCAGGGCTTCCAGCGCATCGGACAAGGCTGCAGCGTGGCCGTGGATCAGCTTGAAGGGTTCAAGCATGGCCTCGGGCACCACGCCTTCCTTGAAGCGGTGCACCACGTCGTAGGTGCTGGTCATACCGCGCAAAAACTCCATCGCCAGGCGGCTAGCTTCCAACAAGGCCGTTTTGAGCTGTTGCGCCAGGGTGGAGACATCTTGGGCTAGCACAAAGCCCATTTTTTCTGCCACCTCAATCAAGATTTTGGGCAGCTTGTCTAGCCAGCGCAGGCCACTCAACTCCATGGCGCTGGAAAACTGGTCCAGCGCCACAGCTGGCAAATGGTGGCCTTCGTCAAACACCACCAGGCAATTGTTCAGATCAGGCAGCGCTTTCATGCCCAGCGAGGCCAGCACCAGGTCGTGGTTGGCCACGATCACCTGGGCCTGCGCCAGTTGCATGCGCGCCTGGTAGTAGCTGCAAGCACCAAAGCGCGGGCAATGGCGCGCGGTACAGGTGTGGCGCTCGGCGGCCACCGTGCCCCAGTCGGCAGGGTCGGGTTGTTCGGCCAGGCTGTCGCGGTCGCCATCCCACTTGCCTGTGGCCAGGCCCGATGCCAGGGTGTCGTAGAGCTGCACGCGCCGCTCCACCGGGTCTTGCCAGATTTGTCCCTTGGTGGGTTTGGGCGCTTTTTGTGGCTGCGCTGCGGGTTCGTCGTCGCCCTCAAACATGTCCACCGCCTCGCCGCCGCCTACCAGGCGTTCCAGCTTGAGCTTGCACACGTAGCGCCCACGGCCTTTGGCCAGCGCAAACACAAACGGCTGATCCAGCACCGCCGCCAGCGCGGGCAGGTCTTTGGTCATCAGTTGTTCTTGCAGCGCCACGGTGGCGGTAGACACCACCACCCGGGTTTTGCGCGCCAGTGCCATGGCCACAGTGGTCGATAAATAGGCAGCAGATTTGCCGACGCCGGTACCGGCTTGGATCACCGTCACCGCAACCTGTGGTGCATCGTGCTCACCCAGTGTGATGTCATTGAGGCTGTCAGCAATGCGTTGCGCCATTTGTCGCTGGCCAGCCCGCGCACGGAAACCGGGCGATGCAGAAACGACTTGATCAAACGCAGCCAGAGCCAGGGCAGCCAAATCTTGGTCAGCCAAGAAAAAACCCTTTGCAAAATTTCAAGTTTCTACCGCTCACGTATGACACCCATGTAAAAAATCGTTTAAGCAACAAGTATAGGTAGAGACAACCACTTTAATCCTGGCTATTTCAGCCTGCTTCTGTTGTAACGGAGAGACGCAGAAGACCCATGTATGAACAGGTTGCACTTGAAGGCGTCATGTCCAAGGCCAGCGACATGCTGCAGGGGTCAAAACAAGCCTGTTCCATCAATCATGAAAGGACAACGCCTGGCCTAACCGTGCAATGCCATCACGAATTTTGGATACATCGGCGGTTGCAAAACTCAAGCGCAAAGAAGACTTGTCCGCATCATGCGCATAAAACGATACGCCTGGCACAAAAGCCACGCCTTGTTCGATGGCGCGCTTGGCAAAGTCGGCCGCATTGGCCGGTTTGCCATTCGCACCGGTCAAACGCGCCCAGAAGAACATGCCGCCTTGCGGTTGGTTGAATTCAATTGCATCGCCCAGTTCATGGGTTAAACATTCCGCCATGACACGGGCGCGTTCGGCGTAGGTTTGGCGCACCACCGCCAAGCTGTCTTGCAATCGATTCAGGGTCAGGTAATGGGCACAGATGGCTTGCGTCAGGTTACTGGTGTGCGCGTCGCTGAACTGCTTGCACATGGTGGCTTTGGCCAACAACTCTGGCGGCGCAATCAGCCACCCCACACGCAGACCCGGACTCAGAATTTTGCTGAAGGAACCGCAATGCGCCAGCCATGCACGGCTGCCAGGCACGCTGTCGCTCAGTGCCAGCAGGCTCGGCGGGGGTGCGGTATCAAAGTACAGCTCACCATAGGGGTCGTCCTCCACCACCAGAGTTTGGGTTCGGGCGGCAATCTCAAGAATGCGTTTGCGCCGTGCCAGGCACAGGGTAGCGCCGCTGGGGTTACCAAAGGTAGGAATCAGGTACACCAGCTTGGGTTTGTGCTCAAGCATCAAAGCCTCCAGCTTATCCACATCGACACCGTCGGCATCAATCGGCGCGCCAATAATGTGCGCACCATACAAGCGAAAGCACTGAATGGTGGCCAGAAATGTGGGCGCCTCCACAATCACCTTGTCACCTGGCGAAATCATGGTCTTGCCGATCAAATCCAATGCTTGCTGGCTGCCGGTGGTGACGATCAGGCCTTCAGCAGCCACTGTGCTGCCCTTGCCCGCCATGAAGCTGCTGAGGCCTTCACGCAGCGGCTGGTAGCCCTCGGTAGCCCCGTATTGCAGCACCGGGCCAGGGTTGTTGGACAACACCGCCGCGCTGGACTGTGCAATACCCACCGCATCAAACAATGCCGGGTCCGGGAAACCACCGGCAAAGCTGATGATGCCGGGTTTGCCCAGCAGTTTGAAAAGCTCGCGGATGGCGGAGGTTTCAACGTTTTGAAGGCGATCGGCAAAGTGCATATGAAGGCTCTTGGTTGACTTGTGAAAAATAAATACGAACGAATCTGAGGACTGAGGACTAAGTTCTCCGCCACTCAGAGTTGGTTAGGGCTTGTTCATGAATAAGCTGTACATTTGGCCGCCGGATTTGGGATGCAATGCGAGACGCAAAGCGTGCCGTGCAGCCCTGCTGCACAAGCAATTTGCAACGACGCAGTGCGCCCAAAGTTGGCGAGTCAAATGTGCATGTTATTTGTGAACAAACCCTTAGTAATTGGGGTAAATTGTCACCGATCACATACCCACTACAAACAGGAGCTCCCCGTGTCCAATCTTGATTCCTTTTTTGCCACCGTTAAATTACCCACCATGTCAGAGGTGGCGCACCAACTGATCAAAACGCTGAACAAGGACGATGTATCGGTCACTGAAGTGCGCGACATCATTGCCAAAGACCCGGCGCTCACCGCGAAACTTCTGCGTTTGGCCAACAGCGCGCAATTTGGGCTGCCGCGCGGCGTGCATTCTCTGGACGATGCCATTCACATGGTCGGCATGGCCAAGGTACGCACCTTGTCGGTGGGGGCCTGCTTGAATGAATCGTTTCCAAGTGTGCCAGGGCTAGACCAGCAGACCTTTTGGCAAACCAGCATGGCCTGCGCGGGCTATGCCCAATGGCTGGCAGGCGCTTTGAGCATGGACGTTCAGCAAGCGTGGCTCACTGGCATGATGCTGCGCCTGGGCGAACTGCTCATTGCACAAGCCGACCCCAAGGCCTTGACCGAGGTCGAAAAACTGCCCAAGCTGCCGGGTGGCCGTTGGGAGCGTGAAAAGCGGCTGATTGGTTTCTCTGAAGGGCAAATAACCGCAGAGCTAGCACGGCGCTGGAACTTTCCATTGCAAATGGTTCAGGCCTTGGAGCGCAGCTACGATCCATTGGTTGAACAGGCTTTTTCCAGACTGGGCGCGGTAATCCATTTGGCCGGCATCCTGGCCGATGTGCCACATGCCAAAGCGCAGGACATTGATCACCTGCCGGTGGATGTGATTGAGAAGCTGAGCCTGGATGTCGGCTGGCTGAAAGATAAATTGCCATCGTGTGACACATTTGTCAGCATCCACTAACCCGCCGCACCTGATGAAATTGACCGACATCGAAGCTTTTTTTGCCACCCTGGCTGCAGTCAACCCGCAGCCTCAAACCGAGCTGGCATTTGCCAGCGTGTTTGAATTGCTTACGGCGGTGCTGCTGTCTGCCCAAGCCACCGATGTCAGTGTCAACAAGGCCACTCAAACCTTGTTTTTGGTGGCCAACACGCCACAGAAAATGCTGGATTTGGGCCTGACTGGTCTGGAAGCGCACATCAAAACGATTGGCCTGTACCACAGCAAAGCGCGGCATCTGCTGCAAACCTGCCAGATACTGATCGATCACTATTCAGGCGAAGTACCGCGCACCCGGGAGGCCTTGCAGACCCTGCCGGGGGTTGGTCGCAAAACCGCCAATGTGGTGCTCAACGTGGCTTTTGGCGAGCCCACCATGGCGGTCGACACGCATATTTTTCGGGTGGCCAACCGCACCGGACTGGCTTGCGGTCGCACACCGCTTGAGGTAGAACAACACCTGCTGCAACGCGTACCCGCTGAATATCTGGTGCATGCCCACCACTGGTTGATTTTGCTCGGGCGTTACATTTGCCAGGCGCGCAGCCCCAAATGCGCCCAGTGTGCGGTAGCATCCAATTGTGAGTTCGAATCAAAAAACACCTGAGGTAATTTGCGCCGTGAACACGCCTGAACGCATGCCATTTACCCAAATGACCGCCTTCCTGAAGTATGTCGAATGGCCAGTCATGCCCGAGGTAGGACAAGCGCTGATCAGCAGCCTGAATGATGAAAATGCCGACACCTACATGGTGTGTCAAATCATCCGCAAAGACCCGGCTCTGACGGCCACCCTGATGCGCATGGCCAACAGTGCCATGTTTGGCCTGTCCGGCACGGTGGACACCCTGGAGCGCGCCGTCAATGTGGTTGGCATGTCATTGGTGCGCACCCGGGCATTGTCGATTTGCATCGTGCGCAGCTACCACCTGCCCATGGGCATGGAACCGATGGAGTTTTGGCGTTTTTGCATGTTGTGTGCGGGTTACGCCCAGTGGCTGGCTGACCAGTGCGAAGTGGACGACCAAGAAGCCTGGCTATGCGGCATGATGCTGCGCCTGGGCGAAATCAACCTGGGGCAGGTATGCCCGTTTGCCCTGCCCCGCATTGAAGCCAAACCCATTCAGCCGGGTGAGCGCTGGGTGCGCCAGCGCGCGTTGATCGGCTTTGATGAAGCTGCAGTAACGGCAGAGCTAGCACAACACTGGGACTTTCCTGGCGCGCTGGTGCATGGCTTGCGTCAAGCCGGTCAACCGCTGCAGCCCAGCAGCTTCAACAAACTCGCTGCGGTACTGCACCTGGCGGCACGCCTGGCAGATGCGGGTGCAGTCACAGCAAGCTCAGTTGATCAGCTGCCTGTCATGTTGCTGCAACTGTTAAAACTCGACCCGCAGACCCTGTGCACCAATCCACCGGATGCACAAGCGCTGTCTGACATCTCCGCGTTCCTGTAGCAAAGAACATGAGTCACCTGCGGGATATCCCTGAGCCAATCATCTTTTTTTTGATTCAAAATGCGCGGTTGGATCAGGGGCTTTCCAATGCAGAAGGCCTTGAATAGAAAAGCATAAGCAACACGCGCAAAGCAGGTTCAACCTCAGCAGACCCAACCTCTGCTGCTTTCCACGCCTGATTTTCTGGCGACATGGCATTTTTTCTGAAGTCAGTCGGACTCGTTCTGGCCTGTCTGGTCACGGCCAAACTCGGTCTGGAATTTGCACAGGTTCAAGACAGTCTGCCCTTCTTCTGGCCGCCTGCAGGCATTGCGCTGGGTGTGCTGTTGGTCGGTGGCCCACGCTACCTGGTTGCAGTGGGTATAGCTGCCGCGCTATCGAGTCTCTTCATCGACACCACCCCGTTGCTGGCCACAGGTTTTGTCCTGGCCAACCTGATTGGCAGCTGGGTTGGCTATCAATTTTTAACCCACCTGTCGGCCAGAGTACTCACTCTGACACGCATACAAAACTTGCTCTGCATCACTTTGGTGGGCGGCGGGCTGGCCAGTCTGGCCAGCGCGTTGGTAGGCGGCAGCTTCATGTGGTTCGCACACACCGTGAGCGCCGATGCCTTGCCCGAAGTGATGGGGCACTGGTGGCGCAGCAACCTGCTGGGCATTGCATTTTTTACACCACTAGTCCTGTTGTTTGCACAGCACCGCCCCTTTTTCAGTGACCGCATCACCCTGCTGGAAACCACACTGCTGTGGCTCTGTGCCGTGGCGGTGGGTCAAATGGTGTTTTTGGGTTGGTTACCCGCTGGCCTGGTGCTGGAACGCCCGCCCGAGCTGGTCTGGTTTTTTCCGCTGATTTTGTGGGCCAGTCTGCGCACCGGCCGCAGAAACACGGTGTTGATCCAACTGCTGTTCATGCTGCAGGCTCTGGCCAGTGCACATCTGGGTGTGGGCATGTTTGCAGACCAATTCCAGAGCTACGGGCTGACCAACTTCTGGTTCGCTGCCCTGCTCCACTCACAGGTCGGCTTGTCACTGGCGATTCTGGCTGGCGAACGCCGCCGCGCGATGCTGCAAACCAGCCTGCACGCCAAGGTGTTTGAGCTTGCCAGCGATGCGGTGGTGATCATCAACCGCCAGGACGAAATTGTGTCGGTCAACCCGGCGTTCACCCGCATCACCGGTTATGCCGCTGCCGAGGTGGTCGGCAACAAGCCCGTTTTTTACCGCTCAGGCAAACTCAATCGGGCCTTTTATGCCGACATGTGGAGCACCATCCGGCAAACCGGTACTTGGTCTGGTGAAGTCTGGAACCGGCGCAAATCTGGTGAACTGTTTCTGGAACAACTCAACGTGCAAACTCTACTGGATGCCGACGGCCAGGTGGTCAACCGCGTTGGCATTTTTGCCGACATCACCCAAAGCCGCGCAGCCGAAGAAGCCATTGAACACCAGGCGCAGCATGATTTTTTAACCAAGCTGCCCAACCGCCTGTTGTTCAGCGACCGCTTTGGGCAGCAGTTGGCCAGTGCCCGGCGCAACCGCGGCAAGTTTGCGGTGATGTACCTTGACCTGGACAACTTCAAAACGGTGAACGACACCCTGGGACACGCAGTGGGCGACCAACTGCTGATTACCATGGCACAGCGTCTGAGCGAACTGGTGCGTGAAATTGACACCGTGTGCCGTTTGGGTGGTGACGAGTTTGTGGTGTTGATGTCTGAGGTGCAGCACCGTAGCGACGTGATTGCCCTGGCTGACAAACTGCTCGACACCCTGGCACAACCCTACACCTTGGGTGAGCACACGCTGCGGGTCACCGCCAGTCTGGGGCTGGCCATGTACCCCCACCACGGCAGCGACATGGACAGCCTGCTGCAAGCTGCCGACCAAGCCTTGTACCAGGCCAAGAAAGACGGTAAAAATGTTTGGCAAAGCACCAACCTAAGCCCGCTTAACCTCAATTTGAACGTCCAAGCGCTACACACCAAGTTGATCACCTGAAATCAACCAGCTCCCCGCCCAACTCACACCATTGACCAAAGGCGGGCGCATCGGCAGGCCACAGCGCCGCGTCATGCACCTCCCGCACCCCGCTTTCGATCAAGCGCAGCGCGCGGATCACACCCGCATGGGTGATCCAGACCTGCGCCGCAGTTTCTTGCCACGCCGAGGCCACCCGCGCCATGAACTCGGCCACACTCTCAGCGCCTCCAAAACGGTGTTGCCAAAAATCTGCCGTCCAATCGTCATAAGCCTGCTGTGGAATATCTGCCCAGCGCTGCCCCTCCCAGCAACCAAAATTCATCTCTGCAAGACGTGGCTCATTTTTATAAGCCAAATCAGGCCGTAGCCCATATAAAGTCTGCGCAAGCAGCTCACATCTTTGTAGCGGAGATGTAACCATCAAAGCGCCCTGCGGCAACTGCTGCGCCAGCACCTGGGCAGCTTGGCGCGTCGCCAGCGGGTCTGCCGCCACATCCAGCGCGCCGTAACACACGCCAGGGACGATCAGCGGCTGGGCATGGCGCACCAGAAGCATCACAGGCTCACGGCCAGACCCAGATAAAACGCCAGTTCGCCCACCTGTTGCGTGGCCCCTAGGCAGTCCCCGGTAAAACCGCCAAGTCGCCGCCAAAACCAGCGTGCCATCAACCCCCAACTGATGGCCGACAGCACCAGGGCGTTCAGCAAGGCCTGCAGCAAGCCGGCTGACGAAAGGTTAATTGCTATGTATTCAGTAGCTAATAGCACATATAAAACAAGGGCTATAGCCATAAAACACCATAAACATCCGGTGACCAACGCTGCCCCACTGATCTGATCTGCCAGCGGTTTTGACTTGGACCCCGCTGCATCGCCCACATGCCGCAGCAGCCGAATGGTCAGCAGCGGCCAGGTGCGCGACACCACGTGCGCCGCAAACAGCGCCAACACCAGCAGCGGCGCGCTCACCTCACCCAGCAGCGCCAGCAAAGCCACTTTGCACAGCAGCGCCAACACCACCGCAATGGCACCATACGCGCCCACGCGCGAGTCTTTCATGATGACCAGCGCCCGGTCTCGGTCCGCACTGCCGCCCAGGCCATCGGCCACATCTGCCAGCCCGTCTTCATGAAACGCACCGGTGATGAACACGCCCAAGGCCGTGCCCAGCGCCGCCGCCACCAGCGTCGCCGAGCCGGTGGGTGGCAGCGCCATCAAGAGCAGCGCGGTGAACCCTGCTACCAATGCGCCCACCAACACGCCCACACCCGGAAAATGCCCGGCACTGGCACGCAGCATGGCCGGGCTGTAGCCCACCCAATCGGCCAAGCGCCCAGTGATGGGAATACGGGTAAAAAACTGCAAACTCAGCAGGTAGTGGCGAATGAATGGGGTCATGACAGCAGCAGGGCTTGCAAAAAGAAGGGGCATTGTCGGACACCACAGCCACAGTATGGGACAGGCTGATAGCATTTTCTACATTCAATTTCATCGGGAGCCTTCACATGACAGAAGACACACGTTGCTGCGGCACGGGAACCTGCTTGATCGATGCCAACGGCCGATGCTGGTGCGGCCAGCAGTGGGACGGCGAGCAGATGTGCCGACCGGGTCAGCAACCAAACGCAG